>Ga0157370_10000878_pt1 | contig 38164 bp, 38 predicted proteins | sample C35metaG_FD_113463 | JGI IMG/M metagenome (GOLD analysis project Ga0157370, IMG submission 113463) | Corn rhizosphere microbial communities from Kellogg Biological Station, Michigan, USA - C3-5 metaG | ecosystem: Host-associated > Plants > Roots > Rhizosphere > Soil | place: USA: Michigan... | reverse complement strand
CCATAGATGCTTCTGAAGATGAAGCATTGAGTTCTGTTTGTGTATCCATTATTTTTTTTGCAGGTAATTTTTTTATTGCTGTATCTGTTTGCTGCCAGATCCCGCTCATCAGCATTTTGATTAAAAAATATTATTTCTTTTCCCCAAAAATTTTTGGGACGGCAAAGGTAATGAAATAATTGGGTCTGCACCCATTTTGCAAGATTGTTTTTTGCAATAAAATACATGGGATTCATGGCTCAGTTTGCCTAAAAGATTGGCTTAAGCATTAATCATAATGAAAGCGGCATTGAATGATATAACATTTCTGGTTTACTCCTTTCTTGCCTTCAACTTTATACACCAGCCTGTGTTCCCCGGTAATTCGTCTTGACCAGTAACCTTTCAGATCGTACCTGAGCGGCTCCGGCTTTCCTGTTCCCTGGAATGGAGTTTTTTTAATTTCGTTCAGCAGGTCTTTGATTTTTTCAACTACTGAACTGTCTGTTTCTATCCAGTATTGAAATTCTTCCCATGCATTCTCTGTAAACTCAAAATTCATAAATACTCATTTATACTTTGAATTTACGGGTCCTCCCGGCCTTTAATTGCCGGATTGAATCATGCAGTTTTTTTCTGTTAGTTTCTGTTGAAAGCAAATGCCCCGTTTCGCTAAGGGAGTTGTACTCTTTCATTGATAAGATTACAACCGCTTCCTCTTCTGATGCCCTTGAAACAATAATCACGTCAGAGGATTTTGAAACATCGTCTAAATACTTTTTGATATTATTTCTTAATTGGGTAATAGATACTGCCTGCATGGGATTATATTTTGTACCTGCAAATGTACAAAATATTGTACAATTTAAAACCCATACGCCATTCAGTAGTGCCGGATGTGAAACAGCATGGAAGTTGAAAAAATATTGTTTTCTGCAACAAGTTCATTACTATTTACTAAATGTTTTTGCATTTAATATTTTCGTGTATGCGGCAACGTTAGGTATGGGTTATTTCCTCTACGGGCACAAGAAGGCTAACCCACATACCCGCACCTCATTCTTGCGCTATTGGAAGGAAAATAAACCATCTCTTTAGTATCGCTTTACATAGAAAACTTTTGTTAGCTGTTGCGGTCATTTTTTTCAATAAAAACTTTGTCGGTATTAGCGTTAATAAAGTTTATACTTTTTTTAAAGTCAGACTTCAAATTAGGTGACAGAAATTTTATCCATTCTGGATTCTCGTCTCTCCTGTAATAAGCGAATAACGCTAAGGCATACCCCCATTCTCGCTGCTTGAGATAACCAATACTGTTATACCCATAACTGTAAAATGTTTTATGTTCCTTGAAGGAGGAATTTGCATTAAAAATTCCCAAACCGAATACAACCGTTGTCAGGTCTGTTAATGACTCATCGTTAAAATCAAGTCGTTTCTCACCTAGAATTTTTATATGAGAAAATTCATGAGCAAGTGTTGCGACTAAATTTTCAGGGTCTTGCAAATTCTTTTTCTCGATGAAGATTTCATATTTGCCCTTTTCATTTTTGTTAAAGTATAATCCCGCGGAAAGTTTCTCGTCACTTTCCTTATCGATTTGGGTAAATATTTTGTAACCCATGTCACCACTAAATTCTTGAATGTTTTGTTCATAAATCTCAAGTGTCACTTCTTTTATATCGATTTCCATTTGTTTCGCAATAATTTCAGAAGTTTTAATCATGGAGTTCTTTGAGCCGTCATACTGAATGGGAAAGTGTGCGGGAGTTGGAAACAACATGGGTTTAGATGCAATATTTTCCTGTCCAAATTGAAATGCAAGCCATAAAAAAGCATTTTCCATCCAAAGCCGCATGCGGCCATCTATTGGACATTCGTTACTTTGTTTATTCGAAAAAATTCCCAATATAACCGATTTTGATGGTGACAGCTAACACATATTAAATATACACCACCAAAATCACAATTCATAAAACGGACATTGATTTGTGGATCTACTGCTCTTTCAATAAATGATTTTGTTATATTGCATATCATTTACCAAAATGAATAAATGAAACTACTGCCCGATAGCTTGAAGAGAACAAGGATTGTAAAATCTATTGTATATTTTTTTGTAGGAGTTATTTCCTATCCGGGCCTTGCCATCATAAACCGGTTAAAAATTTCCGGAACAGAAAATATTAAATCGCTTCCCAAAAAAAATGTATTGTTTGTAAGCAATCATCAAACCTACTTTGCAGATGTCATTACTTTCCTTCATATTTTTTGTGCTGTAAAATGGAGAAAGAAAAATAAACTGGGCATCCCGTTGTATTTATTAAATCCATTTACCCGCGTGTATTATGTGGCTGCCGCCGAAACAATGCGCAGCAGCATCATCAGCAAAATTTTTACCTGGGCCGGCGCCATCACCGTGAAACGCACCTGGCGTGCAGAAGGCAAAGAAGTAAGGCGGGGGCTGGATACCAGCGATACACGGAAGATAGCAAGGGCATTGGAAAATAACTGGGTTATTACTTTTCCGCAGGGCACTACCAAACCCTATGCACCGGGCAGAAAAGGAACGGCATTCATTATTAAAAATTATAAGCCCATCGTGGTACCTGTGGTCATCAGCGGCTTCTGGCGGGCATTTAATAAAAAAGGATTAAAATTTAAAAAGAAAGGAACGTTGCTGAATGTTCGGTTTAAAGAACCGCTGCAACTGACGTACGAAGAAAGCGTGGAAACTATTCTTGAAAAAGTAATGGATGCAATAGAACAAAGTAAAAAATTTATGATGCAGAGCAAACATCATTTAATTACTGCTATTGATAAATAATTTCTCCGGTAAAGCTAATCATTCAATCCTCTTCCTTCAAGAATGTGCGGAATATATTTTTCAACTCTTGCTTCTCTTGTTTTGGATTGTTTGGGTTGTGAAAAATAAAAAATATACCCTCTTTGCCGGCCCGGCGTTAATGCCTCGAATGCTTTTTTTAAAGCTTTATTTTCATGTAATTTTTTTTGAAACTCCTCAGGGATTTTAAAATCAGCCGTCTTTTTTAATTTCATCTGCAACCCTGCCCTTTCCACTTCAACAGCCTCGTAAATGTATGCCTTCAATATTTTTTCCAGATTTGTTATTTCTTTTACATTGGTAAACCGCACCTGCCTTGGCGCCTGCACATTTTCTGTTTGCTGAATCAGTATATTATTTGCATCATTTAAAAGTGCACCTTTGAAAAATAATACTGCGCAATATTCTTTGAAGCCATGTATTAAAATAATGTTCCGGTTCTGAAACGTATAACAAGGGCAGCCCCATTTAATTTCTTCATCCAGGCCGCAATCAAGAATAATCATCCTGAGTTGCACATATTCTTTTTGCCATTTTGTTTCTTTATCAAAAAACCAATCAGCCTTAGGATTTGTATTCATTTGTAAATGGAATAGATAAATTTAAACTTTAACTGAACCACGAAAGCCGCGTGCAGCATAATACGAGTCTGCACCATTGTGATATACAAAAACAGTATCATAGCGGCGATCGCAAAAGAGTGCCCCGCCTAATTTCCTGATGTTAGCAGGCGTAATTATCCAGCTTGATGTTTTTGTATCAAAATTTCCTAATTGCTGCAACTCTTTATATTGCTCTTCGGTTAATATTTCAATACCCATTTCGGCAGCCATATCCATTGCACTGTTTGCAGGTTTAAAATCTTTCCTTGCATTCAACGCTGCACGATCGTAACATAAACTTCTGCGTTCTTTAGGACTTTCTGCAGAGCAATCATAAAAAATATATTCGTTCGTTTTTTGATCAAAGCAAACAACATCCGGCTCGCCACCGGTTCTTTCCATTTCATAAAGCGACCAAAATTTTTCATTGCCGGTTTTCAGCTTCGCCATTACTTTATTCCATTCAATGCTTTTGTGCCGGTTCATGTTTTTTTCGAAACGTGTTTTTAATGTGCTTAGTAATTCTTCACTTTGCGCCGGGGTTAATTTCCTTTTATTATTCATACTATTTGGTTAAGACCTCACCCCCCTGCCCCTCTCCGAAGCCTGCCTGTCGGCAGACAGGGAGAGGGGAGACCTTTATCTGGTAAGGATTCTGAAAGGTTTATGATTTTTTTATTCTGACAACAATGAATACCTTTTATTAAAAACTAAATTAAGTTTATACCATCACTTAGCTTTTTGAACAGCAAGTTTTTTCTCTTTATTAAAAACACTCAACACGATTGCTAAACTGCCCAACATAAATATTGCACCCAATAAAAAAGCTACGCCGGGAAATTGAAAAGGAGCTTTTGTACTGGTGAAAAAAGTAAAAAGGTCATTCATGATCAACGGGCCAATAATGGTTGTAAGGCTCATCAATCCCGTTAATGCGCCCTGCAACTCTCCTTGTTGATTCGGTGGCACATGCCCTGCAAGGGTTGATTGCAATGCAGGGCTGGCAACACCTCCCATGCAATAAGGAATAAGAAAAGCAAACATCATCCATGTGGCAGAAGCAAAAGAAAACAATAGCAAACCGAGTGTATATAAAAATAAACCGAGATAAATACTTTTTTCATCTCCCAATACAGGATTCACTACTCTTGTTAAACCTATTTGTACTGCTCCCACCAATACACCCACCACTGCAAGAGAAATGCCTACCAGTCCCGGTGTCCAATGAAAACGATACATGGTAAAGAAACTCCAGTTGCCCTGCACTGCCTGTGCTGCCAAATAAATAAGAAAAAAACAAAGAGCCAATCCTGCTATGGCGGGTGTTTTTCTTAAAAATTGTAAAGCACCAAAAGGGTTTGCTTTTTTCCAATGAAACATTCTCCGGTTTTCTTTACTTAATGATTCAGGTAATACAAAGTATCCGTATAATGCATTTAATAAACAAAGACCGGCTGCTGCATAAAAAGGCGCCCTTATTCCCCATCCTGCCAATAAACCGCCTAATGCAGGGCCAATAATAAAACCCAATCCAAATGCGGCGCCTATTACTCCAAAATTTTTTGCTCTTGTTTCAGGTGTACTGATGTCGGCAATGTAAGCAGATGCTGTTGTAAAACTTGCTCCCGTAACGCCGGCTATCACACGCCCGATAAATAACCAACCATAAGTTGGTGCTGTTGCAAGAATGATGTAATCAATCCCGAATCCGAGCAATGATGAAAGTATTACCGGCCTGCGGCCATACCTGTCGCTCAGATTGCCGATTACGGGTGCAAATAAAAATTGGGTAACAGCATATGTAGATAATAAAAATCCTCCATAAGCACTTGCCTGGCTGATGGAAATATTTTTTAATGCTGCAATAAGTTTTGGCAACACGGGAATAATCAACCCCCATCCCATTGAATCAATTAATAAAGTAATAAAAATAAATCCTATTGCGGCTTTGCGTTCCTTAGCCATAATCTCTTAAATTATGCGGTACAAAAATGAAAATTTTTGGAGATAATAAATAAATCCGGAGTTGTTGATCACGCATCCGGAATTTCCGGCTCAACTAATTTAATTAATTTTTCCAACGATTCCTGCCAACCGAGGTAACACATTTCAACCGGTATGGCAGCGGGAATGCCTTCCTGCACTACTTTAAGTTCTGTTCCACACAAAACTTTTTTTAGCCAAACCGAAGTAATCATTTCTCCCGGCAATTGAGGATTATCAAATTTATCCGTGTATTTTATAAATTCATTGGGCTTTATCTCCAAATACTTTCCGCCGAAGGAATGTCCGTTGCCCGTAGAAAAATTTATGAAAGACATTTTATAATCACCGCCGGGTTTTACATCTATATTATGTATTACACATAAAAATCCGTAAGGAGGCAGCCACGATGCAAGTGCCGTAGGTTCGGTAAAGGCACGATAGACCTTTTCCGGTGCGGCTTTAATCACTCTGTACAATGTTACGTTATTGTTTGTCATATTATTTTTTTACAAAGCTAATTATTGATTTGTTACTGCTTCATTAACCATGCCGGAAATTTTTCTATTCGCCGGCCTGAAATACCATGAAGCAATAATTAAAATTAAAAGTAACATTGATGGTAACAATTCTTTAATAGAATCGCCTGCTGCAATATGCGAAAACATTGCTCCTGTCATTACAAAGAAAAAACCCGAGTATGCCCACTCTTTCAATAAAGGAAATTTAGGAATTAGTATTGCGACAACTCCCAAAATTTTCCAGATGCCTAATATAGTTAAAAGATAAACAGGATAACCTAAATGCGTAATCATATCAACGCCGCCTTGTCCTTGTTTTGTCTTAAATAATTGTACCACACCAGTTGACACCATTCCTAATGCAAGCCAGATAGTGGCTATCCAATAAATGATTTTGCTTCTTTTTGTCATGATGTGTTATCTTAATTTATTTACAACTTCCTGCAAGCGGTTATGCGCCATATTTATTCCTTGCTTAAATGGCAACTTCAATACCTCATCTCTTTGTGCAACTGATTCATAAATTACATGCATAGTCAGTTTGCTTGTGTTATCATTAAGTTTCTTAAATTCGTAAACCTCCAATTGAACACCATACGGTGTATTCTCCATTTCAAATGTGCGTATGATTTTTTTGTTCGGAATAAATTCATGAATGACACCATTTGCACGAAACACAACATTGCCTTTGGCATCACTTGATTCCAGTTGCCAACTGCCGTGTTTTTTACTTTCCAGTTTCAACAGTTTTGTAGTTGAATATTCATTGCTCATCCATTGTTCCACAAGTTCCGCATATTCATAAGCTTTAAACAATAATTCCAACGGCAAATCAAATTCTCTGATGATCATTAAATCCTGTCTACCGTCTTCTGCATTGATCTTTGTTTTCTGTTCCATATTTATTTGCAATAATATTTTTTATGTTTTATTAATCCTGAACAAGGCCGATGATGTTACCGTTTGAATCTTTTACACTTGCAATTAACCTGCTTCCGCCAACATTTTTTATATCCTGGATAATTGCAGCGCCACCATCAAGAAGAATTTGCAAACTGTTTTTAATGTCATCAACCTGGTAGAATGCCGTTGCTGCTCCTTCTGGATTATTTGGAACCAATCCAACGTCCTGGTCGTTAACTTTAAAACCAATATAATAAGGTTGATCAGAATATGGTTCAACTCCTAAGAATTTTTGAAATACTGTTTTTGATTGATTTATATCCTTAACCGGATAAAGAATAATTTTAATTCCCTTGTTCATACAATTTTATTTTATTGTCTTACTCTTTTGGATTTTCGGTTGCTCCCGTTTTTGTTATGGTTTCTGCTCCATAATTTTTGTATCTATTTTTTGTTTTGTATTTCTTCATAATGGCTTCTAATTTATTAAATCGGTCATCTCACATTTTGCGGAATGGTTCAATAAAGTCTGCTATTTCTTTCATTTTTTTTGCATTGATGTGATAATAAATTTCCCTGCCTGTTTGCTCCTGCTTCAGCAACGAGCACTCGGTAAGTATCTGCAGGTGTTTGGAAACGGTGGGCCTTGCAGTGTCGAAGTTGGCCGCAATGGCGCCGGCAGTAAGCGATTGCGAAGCGAGCAATGAAAGTATTGATCTTCTTGTCGGGTCGGCAATGGCCTGGAATACGTCTCGTCTTAAATTCATTTATGTAGCTATTTGGCTACAAATATATATGTAGTTATTTAACTACACAAATTTTTTTAAAAAAAATTGGTTGAAGGATTTACTAAAGAAACGCGTCAATATTTATTTGAAATGAAAGGTTGCTGCAAAAAATTTTTCAGTAATGATAAATCATTCCACTTTCAGCGCTTAGCCGAATGAAAAAATCCAACCAAAAAACGAATAGGTTAGGATGCTTTGGGTTTTACCTCCATTACAATTAAAGCCTGTACTCCATTTGTTTTTTCCAAACTGCCGGTTAATGTTACTTGTTCACCTGCATATTTTTTGGCCTCATTGTATGGGGCTGCATCGTGGCCGTCTGCTACCAAAAGATACACCTGGCCATCTTCTGCAAGAATACCCATTGGCTCGCCTTGATTAATGCATTTCAGTGCGCATTGTTTATGGCCATCGCCATGTGCGCCGGAAGCCATGTAGCATTTCATATCAAGAATTTCTCCCGTTACAGTTGTAGGAGCGTTTTTTGTAAAAATAAATGACTGAAGGGCAAAGAAAATCATGCCCAGCGAAGTAATGCCGCCGAGAATTTTTAGATAATTTTTTTTCATATCAAAGAATTTAGAAGTGAAGAAACAATCGAGGTACGGAAAAAAGTGAATACAAATTTAATAATAATTCAGCGATACTTCTACAAATAATGCAACCATTTCTTTTCCGGATGAGAAAGTTTATAACGGCTGTATTGTTTGCATAGCGGGTACATGAATATTACTACGCATATCCATACAAGGTACACGCCCCAAAGAGGCAGTCCGCTCGCGGCTTTGGGGCGGCCAAAGTTGAATGCACCAAACTGCAGCTCGCTCCAGTTGAAACCTTGTGCAAACATAATAATGAGTAAAATAACATGCACCACATACCAGTGAATAAGATAATAAAACAACGGCACCTTGCCATAAATGCTTACAATTTTGGTAAACCGGTTGTTGACACTTTCTGCAAATGCAAGCATGAACATCATACATCCCAGCGTGACAGCAGTAAACAATAAAGACGGCGGATACTTAGTTACATTTATAAATGAAAGGAAAGTATATACACCATTTTTTTGTGATGACCATTCGGCAGGATCTCCATAAAAATTAGCGTAACGAAGTGCAATAAAAAATAGTAAGGTGATGATGCCTGTTTTTATAAAAAAACTTTTTCTCTTTTGCTGTTGCATCCCAAAAAGCTTGCCACAAGCGAATCCCAGCAGCATGATGCCGCACCACGGAATTACCGGGTAACCGATAAAGAAAATAAAATTGGGGGTGATGTTGTAACCCACAAGGCTAAAAAGTGGCGTAAGTATGGCGCGTAATACAGGATTAGTAGAGGGCAAGACACTATCAAGCAGGTTATGACCAAAAATAATAACCAACCCTACAATGGCAATTGTTTTTACCGAACACCGGAGCAAAAATGAAAGTATTATAAAACTAAATCCAATGGCAGCAATAACCTGGAAAAACAGGATACGGAATTTTATATCGAACCAAATTCCAAAACTAACAATGGTAAATTCTAAAATAATAAGCCATAGGCCACGTGTAACCAGGAAACTGCGCATCTCTTTTACATTGTTTCTTTTTTGAAAAGATAAATATGCAGAAGTGCCGGAAAGAAAAACAAATACCGGTGCACACAGATGTGTGATCCATCTTGTAAAGAAAAGAATGGGTGTTGTAGTGGAGAGGTCAAGCGGGTTTTGCGTAATGGAATGTACGTGCATCAGATCGCGGATATGGTCCAGCGCCATGATGATCATTACCAGCCCGCGTGCAAAATCAATAGAGGTAATACGTTTCAACAGAAAATTTTTGATAAACTTTCTTTTGAAGCTCGTTATTTGAAATGGTTCTGGCAAAGACAACATGACCAATGGCTATATGAGTAAACGAATGGTTTTATACCATGGGCAAAATACTTATTAGATCCCTTGTCACTTTGAAGTTTAGTATTTCTTTTGTTGCAATGATTCAGTAAAAAAACCAACTATCATTTTAATTACGCCACTTACCCTCCAAAACCAGCCTGTTATTTAAACATAATTTACCAGGCAAATTCGTTGCATAATTTTGATATGGATTGGAAACGCTAAATTTAGGTAGCGATCATTTAATAAAATGAACACCCGCATTCAATATTTTTTTGGGCAAATCATTTTTGGTATGCTCATGTCTGTTAATGGATATACTCAAACTATAGAACCTGCTTCCAATTTACCACCCAAATATTATACACTTACCACTGATACAGCCCGAATGAATTTTTTGATGAATGCCATTGACGATTCTCTTAACTCGGGACAACTTAGCCCGGTATATGAAATGGCGAAAGATGGAATGATGATGGCTGAAAAAAATAATGCAGATACAATGAAGGGTATCTTTTATTTTGATATGGGCAAGGCTTTTATGTATCAACTTGACAAACCCGACAGTGCTATTTTTTATTTTAAAAGAGTTCTCCCTTTCTTTCCCGATCAATTGGGTTATTACAACCTTATCTCTTTAAGGGAAATCATGACAAACTATGTTCATTTAGAAAACAAAGATGCTGCAATGGCTTATCTCGATTCGCTGCATGAAAGGATAGACACGTTAGATATTGCCAATCCGCGACGGTACGGTGTTTCAACCGTCATGGCCACCGTTTATCAATACTATGGAATGTTCAGAACTGCTATTATGCTCTACGAAAATGCTATTGAAGGATTGCGAAAAGCAGGCCAGGGAGTAGGACTGCCTATGGCCAATCTTGCAGAACTGTACGACGAATCGGAAGATGATATCAACGCAGTAAGATATGCCCGTGAAGCATTGGGATATCTTGCACAAAACAATATGCCCTACATGGGCACAGCCGCTAATCTTGCCACATATTATACCAATCTCAATCGCATTGATTCTGCAATTTATTTTAATAAACTGGCAGATTCTGTTGGACAGCTTATTCATAACAATGGGCAAATACATCTTCGCGGCCCATTTAATTATATTGCCATCTTATGCAATGAAAAAAAATATGATGAAGCAAAAAAAATACTTATCAATATAAAACCGTGGATAGAGCTGAATGCAGATCCATCTTATTCGGTACAGTATTTAATAAGTGCTGCCGTAATAGATACAGGATTGCACAAGTGGGTACCCGCCAATGATACGCTTGTCCATTCGTTGTCAATTGCTAAAAAAACCGGGCAGGCGGTTTTTATTGTTATGTCGCTACAGGCTTTGGCAACGGTAAATGCAAAACTTAATAATTATAAAGATGCCTACAAGTATCACGAAGAATACATGCATTACAAAGATTCGCTCACCAATGAAGAAACCAAATCGAAGCTTGCTGACTTTGAAGCATTATATAAAACACGGCAAAAAGAAGAACAAATAACCTTACTGAAAAAAGATAATGATATTAAAAATCTTGAGCTAAAAAATAGCCGGCAGAGAAGTGGCATATACCTTGGTAGTTTCATTTTTTTACTTTCAATTGCAGGTATCTTTTTTTACCAACGCAACAGGCGGCTTAAGATCCAAGCCAAAAAAATAAAGGCTGAATTACAAATGCAAGTGCTGCGCTCGCAAATGAATCCACATTTTATTTTTAATTGCCTCAACAGCATCGAATATTTCATTATGCAAAATGATAAACGGCAGGCCTCGGATTATCTGAACAAATTTTCAACTCTTATACGCAGTATTCTCGACAGCAGCCGCAATGATGTGGTGCCATTGATGAAGGATATGGAAACCTTAAGTTTGTATGTGGAACTGGAACAACTTCGTTTTAATAATAAATTCAATTTTAAAAGTTTTATAGATCCTGCCCTGAGAGGCGGCGACTACCGTGTGCCGCCATTGCTTATTCAACCGTTTGTTGAAAATGCTATTGTGCATGGGCTGGCAAATAGCGAAGAAAAATACCTGAACCTTACGGTAACTGCTTCTTTGCAAAATGATATGATAAAATATGTAATTCAGGATAACGGAATTGGGAGGATAAAAGCAAAAATTTACAATATGCAAAACAAACCTTATCACAAAAGTATAGGTTTGAAAATTACAGAAGACAGGATAAACAGGTATAACCGGAGTTCGCAGTCTGCCGAGTCAGTATCTATTACAGATCTTTATGATGAAGACAAAAATCCTGAAGGCACCAAAGTGGAAATTTTACTAAAGGCAATTTAATTCGGTTATATGATTGCCTTTCCCAGTTTGTTTAATCTTTCGGGTTCTATCCATGCACCAAGCCCGTTGGTTTCGGGCACGCGGATTAAACCATTCTTTTCATAAGTAATTCCGCCGCTAACTGGATCTTCAACAAACATCAAGGCTGTATCAAAATCGTAATGAACAATAAAATCGCTGCACAATGCAAAGTGCGCAAAGGCTGTCATGGCCAGTCGCGATTCAAGCATGGCGCCTACCTGCAACCGTATGCCTGCTGCTTCCGCCAGCTTCACCATCTTTAATGCTTTGAATATACCACCTGACTTGCCCAACTTAATATTAAAATAATCGCATGCTTCGAGTTCTATCAATCTTTCGGCATCATGTTCATCGCTGCAGCTTTCATCTGCCATGATGGGGATAGCACTTTCATTTTTTATTTCGGGCAGTTTCATAAACTTCCACCGGGCAACAGGTTCTTCGCAATGCTGTATGTTGAATACTGATAATGCATTTAAAGTATCAATGGCTTCTTTTACTTTCCAGCCCTGGTTGGCATCTATGCGAATGGGTATATCATCACCAACTGCATCTCGGATGGCTTTTATCCTTTTAATATCCTGCTTACCATCTTTGCCGAGTTTTACTTTTATAGCGGGATAACCAGCTTCTTTAATTTTTAATGCATCCGCAGCCATCTTCGCAGGTTCATCAATGCTCACCGTATAATCCGTGACGATGGTTTTGCTATTGCTTCCATCAAGAAATTTATATAACGGCATAGCCGCATGTTGCGAAGCAATATCATATAATGCCATATCGAATGCACTTTTGATGCTCGTGTTTCCATAAATAACAGCATCCATTTGTTTCACACATTCTTCAATACTCAACGGGTCTTTTCCTTTTAATACTTTGGCAAAATATTGCCCAACCACAAAACAGGTATCCTGGCTTTCACCATTGATGGGCATATACGGACTACATTCGCCAAAGCCAATAATTCCCGCGTTGGTAAAGATTTTTACGAGAATATTATCTGCAGATTCTTCTTTGCCCAGTGAAGTGATAAATGGTTCTTTTAATGGAACAGATAATTTATAAATTTCAATGTGAGTAATAGATAATGGCGAGGGCATATGTGTGCTGTTTTTGTCAAAAATAAAGAAAGAAGGAGCAAAGGACAAGAACCAAATATCAAAGGACAAGTATCAAGATTCAAACATAAATAAGATGAAATTATTTTAGCGGTATAATAATACGTTTCCCATTTTTATAAACAGTAACCACATAATCAGCCACCATACCAGGATAGCGTTGCATTAGCTGTGATTTAATTTTTTTGTAAATGCGCATCTCCGGGTATTCGGGTACGTGCATTTCTTTGAAAGCCCATGACCTAACGTTTATGGCTACACGCTGTTTGCCATCAGGAGCCGGAAAGGCTTCATAATATTTTGAAAGCGGGTTATTAACCGATGGCTGTTGAATATAAATAAACATCCCAGGGTTTTTATAGCTAAAAAGATTTGCAGATAAAAAATTATCCCAATAACCAAAAAAATTCAAAAGGGGAAATGCGCCAAATAAAACTACGATAAGCCAGTTACGTTTGTTGCGCAGGAAAATAAAACTAAATGGACTGCCACCCTGTTTTCTTATAAAAAGAAAATATAGCATTAACGCAAAAGCCATATTCCATGGCAGGATGATAACATCATAATTGAGTATAAGTGGGCTGAAGACAACTATAATACTGCAATGCATAAGTATAAGCAGCCACGCTGCAATTTTTTGTTTTATTTTAAACAGGAGACCCATTGCAAAAAAAACTTCGAGAAGGCCAAGAATATACCCGCTATGATAAGTAATGAAACGATACCAGTAAGCATCAAGCAGGTCTTTTATATTTATATGCGTAATGTCCTGCATCAAGATTTGAGAAAAAATGCGGTTCATTTTGCCCAGCCCGCTGTAGAAGTAAATGCTTATTAATATAAACATGATTGACTTTACAGCATCATCGTCTTTTTTAAAATTGATCATTACTGTAATTATCATAAAAGCATATTCGTATTCCCACGGCTGCAGCCGGTTTTGGTCGAGAAGGCAAGTGATGGTCTCAATAATGATAATGGTTATTTGAAATATTCTTTTTGCAGGAAAGAGAAATAATAATATGAGGCCTGTTAATGAAAGAATGAATAATAATACATGAACAAATGCAGGTGCATGCAAAACATCAAACACAGGCACCACTGGAAATAAACGGCCGGCTATCCAAAGTTTCCAAGACATTATTTTCCCGATAAACCAACAAACACAAATGATACGCGTTACTATTATTTTTTTTGAAACAACAGGTAATTCGCGCAATATCATTGTGATAATTTTAAAACCTTGCGAGCAATTTAAAATTTATCAGCCTTGGCGTTAAACGATTGGGTATGCTGAAAGTATTGTTCGCAAAATCTTTAATAAGTTGGTAAGAAATTACATTGGCGCGATCAATGAGGTTGAATACTTCGAGGCTTGCCCAAATGTTATCAAACCCGCGGAATGGAGAATGACTTCGGCGCAATGATTTTTCGCTAAGCAATAATGCACTAAAACCAATATCCGCTCTTATGTAAGGTTCAATAATTAATGCATTGCGATACTTTATACTTCCGGGAATATTGTAAGGCATATTACTGCCATAAATTAAACTCAGGTGAACTTTAAAATTTTTATTCGTAGTTAAATAATCCTGCAGAAAAAGTCCCAGTGTTAACAGCCTGTCTGTTGGGCGTCGTACCCAGCCTGCTTCATGCCTGGCGCTGTCTGCTATTACCTGGTCTTTTGTTGCAGCAGTAATCACTTCCCCTTCTGCATTCAGATAAGTATAATAATAATCGTTGTTTATTTTTTCTTTTGTGCTTCCAATTCCAATGCTGAACCAGCTTTCAGCATCTTTTACTAACTCCGTATATACACGCGTTTCCACGCCGGCCGAATAAGCAATAGCATTATTATTTCCATAATAACGGATGCGGACATTATCTATGTCATACACATCCACATCCCACAGTGATTTGTAATACGCTTCCGTGGTAATGTGCACCGGTTTGTTGGCTGCGTCAATATTGTAATCGAACCCCGCAACCACCTGGAAACTTTTCTGGCTTTTTAAAGCCTTATTTACGGTGCCATCATACCTTCTCATTTCGCGATAAAAAGGAGGCTGATCGTAAATGCCGGCGGATGCTTTCAGCACTACATCTCTTTTCCATTCCGGCTTGTAACTTACCTGCGCACGCGGGCTTATAAGAAACTCTTTGTTCAATGAGTTGTAGTTGAAACGAACTCCTGCCTGCAAAGTAATGTTTCTAACGGTGTCGCCTAAACGAAGATTATCCTGTACATAACCACTGTACTTATCCACCAGTAAATTTTCTTTTGATTTTAATACACTGTTTAAATTAAGCTGGTTGGGATTGTAAGGCCGTGAATACTCAGCACTGTCCTGGTATTCCCATTCATTCAGTTTATCGTGAATGATGGTATGATCAACCCCCGCGCCCCATTGAATAAAATGTTTTCCAAGGTCAAACGTACCTTTATGGCTAAGATTATAAACATCTATTGTAAGTGCATTGCGGGCATAATCCTGGTAAAGGCCCGCTCCCAACGGGTTAGTAATTTGTCCATACGTTGAACTTGATTTATCAAAATCTCTTTCGCCAAACAAATAGGCGCCCGTGATGTCAAAATTTTCATTTTCCTTATCACCAAAATGGCTCATCATCCATTTTAGTTTTATTCGCTGGTTTACTGTTTCATTCAAACTAAGGCCAACAAGGTTAGTGTTGTAATTATCTTTTTCTTGCCCGGCAAAATAAATATCGAGCGCAAGGTCGGCCGTAAATAATGGAGAAAATACGGCAGATGATTTTTGTGCAGACTCCGGTATCAATGTAAATTTTGATCCTGATAAAATGCCCAATGCTTCCAATTGAAGTTTTCGTGTAAGCCTGTACGTTAGGTATGCCTGCAAGTCAGCGGAGGACGGAATATAGTTACCTTTTACTTCCTGGCTGCTCAGTAAATTTCTGTTTGTTTTACTTCTTACGCCTAATAAAAAAGTAAGTTTATTATTCTCGGAAGTACCTTCCAAATGAAACCCCTGTTCCAGAAAACTAATGTACGCTGATCCGGCAAACGATGCAGGTTTTTTATATTGAATGTCGAGTACGCTGCTGATTTTATCGCCATACCGCGCCTGGAAACCCCCGGTATAAAAGTTGATATTTTTTGCAAGTTCAGGGTTGATGAAACTCAGCCCTTCCTGCTGTCCATTATGAATGAGATAGGGACGATAAATTTCAAAATCATTTATGTAAATAAGATTTTCATCATAGTTGCCACCACGAACCGAATACTGCGAGGTAAGTTCATTATTGCTGCCCACAAGAATTTTTATCAACCCTTCCACACCACCAGTCGCAGATGGCAATGTGATGCTGTTCTTAGGATTTATTTTTACCAGGCCGGTTTCTGTTCTTTCTTTCTGATCGCTTATGATAACCGGGTTAAGAGTTGTAGTACTTCGTTCAAGCTTCACCGTTAGTTTCTCTTCTTCATTTGCACTGAGATAAAAATTCCGTTGCTCCTCCCTGTATCCTGAATAAGAAAACAACAATGCAAAAGCCCTTTCTGCAGGAACAGTGATCCGAAAGGTTCCTGAGTCGGAAGTGATAATGCCTTTTTGTTTTCCTAAAATAATGATGCTTACTCTTGATAATGGATTTTCATTTTCATCAATCACTTTGCCTGATACGTGTGCTGTTTTCTTTTGCGAAAAACCGGAGAAGGTCATCAGCAGGAAGATTACACAAGCAGCTATTCTCATCAGGTGAAGGGTTTATTTTGTGAAATTATATAACGTTAATGATTCCATTTCAATTTTATTATTTTTGAAAAATGAGCATAAAATATTTTTGTATCCTGTTATCATTATCCTTGTTGATGGTTCAATGTACTACACAGCAGGGAAATAATGATCAGAAAATTGCGGATGATATCATCTCGCACCCCAAAGACCCCTTTCAGAAGCTTTGCCAGTATTGGGAAGTATTGGATGCGGAAAACCCTGTTTATACTGATGTGTACGAGCACCAGGAAGAACAGGTATATAATTATCCGGGCATTGTTTTTATGACAGACTCAACATTTTCTGAAAACCCGCGTGGAAAAATCAGGTATGGAAAGTTTCATTACCATGGTAAAATGATAGATGCAAAATTTGATGATGGCACGCCTGCAAAATATTTTATCCAGGCGGTAGAAGGCGATTCAATGGTTTTGCAAAGAATAGAAAATAATCGCAAAACACTTCTATATATAAAAGCAACCAATGTTTTCTGGCCAGATGCATCAACAGATCCATATAATGAAAAGAATAGTTTATGGCGCGTAAAGCCATCTGCTCCCGAAACGCAGGATCAATTAAAAAAGAGAATTAAAGATTGTGTAAAATTTTATGAATATATGTTTCGCGGATATGCGGTAAGTACCAATAATGATATTGACTTTCTCGGATTGCCTTGCTGCTTCCGCTGGTACCAGGGCGGCATTTTGGTAGAAGGAGCGGATCATCTTGATAAAAAATGGATAGACTGTTTTTATTCGGAAGACCAGGCATTGCAGGCGCGGCAAATGATAGAAGATGTGCTGACGAATAATAAATATACATGGGATACCACGCAAACAAACTGGCTACTGCAAACTGCAGATGTGCTGAAACAAATTTATAATAAGATGTGAGGAGAAATGAAAAATGCAAAATGTAAAAATATAAAATATGGAATGTAGAATGTAGAATTTTTCATTTTACATTTCTAATTGGTTTCCCTAATGCCTTAAATTTTTTAATAGTTTCTTTTGGATGGGTGGTATTAAATACCGCATTGCCCGCAACGAGTACATCGGCACCTGCATCAAGAAGCTTTTTTGCATTTTGCAACGACACGCCCCCATCCACTTCAATTAATGCAGAAGATTTCGTTGCTGTTATCAGCTTTTTTAAATCTTTAATTTTTTGAAATGAATACGGGATAAATGATTGTGCCCCGAAACCCGGATTTACGCTCATCACGTTTACCAAATCAACATCCCTGATAATATCTTTTAAAAGATCTACAGGCGAATGAGGATTGATAGCAACACCTGCCTTCATGCCAAGAGATTTTATTTGCTGTATGTTGCGATGCAGATTAGGACAGGCTTCGAGGTGAACGGTTAGCTGGTCTGCACCTGCATCTTTAAATTCTTCTGCAAACTTTTCTGGTTCCAAAATCATGAGGTGAACATCGAAAAATTTTTTACCAGCTTTTCTTAATTGTTTTATAATAAACATACCATAGCTGATGTTGGGAACAAATCTTCCGTCCATTACATCGAGGTGAAACCAATCCGCGTCACTTTCATTCACGATGGCACAAGCATCTGCGAGATGCAAAAAATCAGCCGCAAGTATAGAAGGAGCAAGTATCATTACCGTCAAAATTAATGGAGATAAATATATAAAGTATTCAACAGATTTTAATGTTGTTGTCTCAGATGCTCCAGCGCCTGTTTTGCCTCGGTATAATCTTTATCATACAAAACCGCTGTCTGATAACTTTGCATAGCTTCATACTTTCTTCCCAGTTTTTCAAAACATTTTCCCATCCAGTAATATCCTTCGTCATAATTATTCTGAAGCGTAACCGCTCTTCGCAACACGGTAAGTGCATCATTATATTTCCCCATGTCGTATAAGGCAATTGCTTTTTCGCGATAAGCAAACATATAAGTATAGTTCAGGTTCAGGCTGCTGTCGAAGTAAACAATGGCTTTGGGTTTATCGTTGATAGAAGTATAATAAAATCCTTTTATAAACATAGCATCTGCGCCGGATTTGGCTCTATTGTTTTTCCATAAATCATCGGCAATAGCCAGCGACTTTGGATTTTTTACTTCGGCATATACCGTACCCAATGCCACCAGGTACTCCGGAAGTGGATATAGATTCACCGCGTGTTCCAATGCCTTTATAGCATTTACTGTATCATCATTTTCAAAATGCAATGTTGCTTTTAAATTCCACAGGTAAGCATTCGTGCTGTCTTTTTTTAATTGCTGATCGGTAAGTGCCAATGCTGAATCATAAGAGCCTTCATTTTTATAATCGTCAATTAAATTTTGCAGCAGCACGAGCGAATCAGGATATTCTTTTATTTCATTTTTTAGTTTCTCTTTGGAATTATCAAACATACCCACAGGCTGAGAATTATTTCCCGAACTATCATTGCACGAAACAGCGCTAATCAGAAAGATGAGCCCAACAGCAGTAAATAAATTTTTTATCATGTTGCAAATGTACATTGCTTCATTTCACAATTTTCATCTAACGTAAATTACAAATATAAAGTTTGGCTAAATTGTGAATGATTTTAAAAAAAATAATAAATGATTAAACTTTTTGTTGTCGCCCTTGGCTATATTTTTTTATGCTTTTCTTATCCATTAAAAATACAATACACGGCTTCTTTACAAAACCAGGATACACTTATTTATCCTGGTGAGCATCATTTTAAAAACATGCGCCAGCTTACATTTGGCGGTGATAATGCAGAAGCCTATTTCAGCTTTGATGGTAAATATATCATCTACCAGCACAATGATGTTGCGCATGGAATTATGTGCGACCAGATTTGGATGGGAAAAATTCCTGAAAGCCCTGATGAACCTTTTGTTCCAAAACTCGTGAGCACCGGCACAGGAAGAACTACGTGTTCCTATTTTTATCCCGATGGGAAACATATTTTGTATGCGTCCACACATCTTGCATCTGCAGAATGTCCGCCGGTGCCGGACCGGAAAAAATTGAAACGATATATCTGGCCCGTGTATGAAAGCTATGATATTTTTGAAGCGGATACCAATGGTCATATTATCAAACAACTTACCAATACCAATGGTTACGATGCGGAAGCCACCATCTCACCGAAAGGAGATAAAATTATATTTACTTCTGTTCGCAATGGTGATCTTGATTTATATACAATGGACATGGATGGAAAAAATGTAAAACAAATTACCAATACACTCGGCTATGATGGCGGAGCATGGTTTAGCCCCGATGGTAAAAAAATTGTATGGAGAGCAAGCAGGCCAAAAACAAAAGAAGAAATTGATGATTATAAAAATTTGCTTTCGCAAAACCTGGTGGCGCCCACGTCAATGGAAGTTTTCGTGGCCAACGCAGATGGCAGCGATGCACACCAGATCACATTTTTGGATAAAGCTAATTGGGCGCCCAATTTTACGCCTGATGGAAAACATATTATTTTTTGCAGCAATCATGAATACGAACGTGGCTTCCCATTTAACATGTATATTACGGATATTAATGGAAACGGGTTGGAGAAAATAAGCCGTGACAAAGGTTTCGACGCATTTCCAATGTTTAGCCCCGATGGGAAAAAAATAATTTTCAGCAGTAACCGAAATAACGGTGGTGGAAATGGTATTAATATTTTTATTGCAGACTGGGTGGAAATGTAGAATGTAGAATTTTACATTTTTATTTTCATCATAATTATTTTTAGCACTTAATCATTTTATTCATCCTCCTGCCTGTTAAACCCAATCAATCTTCTTTTTTGTAGCTGTGAATTCAATAGTTGTTTTAAAGCTTCAAATATCAGTGCAATGTCCTTCTTGTTTTCTTTTACATCCTTTTCCATCTCTTCAAGTTTCAATAAAATATCTTTATCCGACATTGGTAGCCGTCTCATTTTTGTAAAAACCCTGATAATTTGAATGTGTACCTGTATGGCAACAGCTCTGTTTATACTCCTGAAAGTATGGATACATTTTGTTCTGAAAAAGCATAAGGCAGGTATTTTGAATGTTCACCTCTCTTTAAGGTCGCAAATTGCGACCTTAAAGAATCATATTCTTCCTGAGATAATTGAAACATAAAGTCATCAGGAAATCTTTCAATATTCCTTCTAACAGCTTCATTCAGTCTTTTCGTTTCAACACCATACATCTCTGCCAAATCTCTGTCCAGCATTACTTTTTGATTTCTGATAAAATAAATTTTATGAATGATAGCATTACCAGAAAGTATGAAAGTGGCCATTAGCTTTGATTTCGCCATATCAAAAATTTTTTATAAAAAGATAATGCAGCAACCAGATCATTCACATTAACAAAATCTATGATAAATTTATCTCTTATTATCAAACAATGAAGTGCATAAAAAAGCCCGTTAGTGGTAGCTAACAGGCTCTATATTTTAATAAGCTGTTTTATTTCGCTGTCCTTGCAAGTCTTGCTGCTTCTACTTTCTTTGCTTTTTCTGTTGCATGATCCGCTTCGCCCAAAGGCCGGTCCTTTGCAAAGTCAACCAATATTGGCGCTGCAACAAATATAGATGAGTAAGTACCGGTAATTACACCAATGAGCATGGCAAATGAAAAGCCCCTGGTAACCTCGCCGCCGAAAATAAACAGGATTAATAATGTAAGGAACACTGTGGCAGAAGTCATAATCGTTCTGCTCAATGTATCATTTACCGCACGATTAATGATGGTAGGTTTATCAGCGCCTTTCATCTCGCGGCTATATTCGCGTATCCGGTCGAACACAATGACGGTATCATTCATGGAGAAACCAATTACCGTAAGTATAGCTGCAATGAAATGCTGATCTATTTCCAACGGGAAAGGAACAATATTTTTAAAGAAAGAAAATACCGCAAGCGCTACAAACACGTCGTGCAATAATGAAACAATGGTTCCGATTGAATAACGCAGATCGCGAAAACGAAGAAAGATATAGGCAATGATGGCAATCAAAGCAAAGATGGTTGCCTTAATAGCTCCGTTTCTCAAATCTTTAGAAATAACAGGTTGTACCACCTGCCAGCCCTGGATATTTTTCTTTACAAATTGATCAAGAGTAGTACCAGCGGGCAGTTGAGATTTTAAGCCATTAAACAAATGGGCCTGCACAGCAGAGTCGGCATTGGCAACGCCTTCCATAAATGATGTGGTAATATTCAAATGCTTATTGTCGCCTACCGTTTTTATTTCGGGATATTCACCGGCAAATGCATCACGCAACGGGTTTCTAATATCTTCATTTTTTACATTCTTATCAAAGGCAACGGTGTAGCTTCTTCCGCCTCTGAACTCAACACCATATTTGAAACCATTGAAGAAAGAACCTATGCCAAATATCAAAACGAATATTGAAATGAAGTAAGCTACTTTCCTGTATTCAATAAATTTAAAATTGGCATGTTTAAAAATTCTCCTAGAAAATGCAGTGAAATATTTGAAATGCCTTTGCCTGTTGGTATAAACATCCGTTACCAATCTTGAAATCAATATACCGCAGAAAAGAGATAACGTAATACCAAGCATTTGCGTAGTAGCAAAGCCCAGCACAGGCCCTAATCCAAAATAAAATAAAATAGCCGCTGTTAAAAACACGGTTACGTGTGCATCTATTACCGGTGCATAGGAACGGCGATACCCGTCACTCACCGATTGCTGATAACTTTTGCCCCGGGTCAGTTCTTCTTTTATTCTTTCAAAAATGATTACGTTAGTATCTACCGCCATACCAATAGTAAGTACCAGGCCTGCAATACCCGCTGCGGTAAGCGTAGCGCCCAATGCACTTAAAATACCTATAGTGAACAACAAGTTTAATATAAGTGCAATATTGGCAATCCATCCTGCTGTGTTATAATATAACAGCATTAAGATAAATATTACGATGAATGATAATAAAAATGCAATGGCCCCACCATGAACAGCCTGCGCACCGAGCGTAGGGCCTACCGTCTCTTCCTGCACAATCTTTGCGGGAGCATCTATCTTACCAATTTTTAAAATATTAGCAAGGTCTTGTGCTTCCTGCGTAGAAAAACCTCCTCTTATTTCGGAGCTTCCATTGGTAATGGGTTCATCAACATTAGGAGCACTGTACACCACATCATCCAGAACGATTGCAATTGGCTTGCCTACATTATCTGTTGTTAACTTTCCCCACTTACCAGTACCAATTGGCGTCATTCTCATTCTAATGATGGCCTGTCCATGATCATCATAATCCTGTGATGCATCTTCCACTCCGTCGCCTTCTAATTTTGCTTTGTCCGATCCGGGAATCGTTTTAATTGCATACAGTTCAAAAAATCTTATATCGTTTCTTCCTTTTTGTTCAATGCCATAAAGAAATTTTACATTGGCCGGAAAATTGTTTTTAACTACATCAAGGTTTAGATATTGATTGAGCTTTGAAGTATCTTTTTCCAAAACATTGCCAATAGCGGATGGATACATTTGTTTTCCATCGCGGCCCGTTTGCGGCTGACCAAATTGAATCAAATTGGTAAGCGGCTGCTGATTGGCTAATTGCTGCTGCGTGGAATCAATTTTTGAAGTGGAATCACTTTGATTTTTGGTAGTATCTTTCGTACCACTCAGCAATTGCGCCAATGCTTTATTGGCACTTACAAAAGAATTTTGCAAATCACCAATGTTGTACACTTCCCAAAACTGTAAGTGTGCCGATGCCTGCAACAGTTTGCGAACTCTTACCGGGTCTTGTGCACCGGCAAGCTCCACAGAAATGATATCTTTATTTTCATCAAGATTAATGTTTGGCTGTGCTACCCCAAACTGGTCAATACGTTTGTTTAAAATTTTATAGGTTTGTTCGATAGCCGTTTTGGAAACAGTTTGCAATTGATCCAGCACCTGCTGATCGCTGTCAGTAACCTTTATCGTTTTACCGGGGCCTGCAAATAATGAAGCAAGATTAACACCGGGATTTTGTTTTTTGAACACCTGTCCAAACAAGGTAATATAATCCAAATCGCTTTTCACCTTCTCGGCAGTGGTTTCATTCAGCGCATTAATCAATTGTGGATCGTGGGGATTATTACTCAAAGATTTTATCACTCCTTCAAGATCTACATTCAATGTAACATTCATACCGCCCTGGAGATCGAGTCCAAGGTTTAATTCATTTTCTTTACATTTTAAATAAGTGGTTCCGAAGATTGGATAAATTTTGGTGTCCCTATTGCTGTCCATAATGTGCAGCAATTCTGCTTTTACCATGGCATCTTTATCATCACCTGTAACGTTCGGATAATTAATGGCAACATAACGCTGAGCTTTTTGCTTCAGTTGTTTTTCGAAGCTGTTAACCACCCAGGTAAAAGAAAGTTGGTAAAGAGATATCACAACAAGTGTAATGGCAAAAAACCACACCAAACCTTTCAATTTCATATCATATTTTTTAGAAGTTTGCAAAGATAGGGTTTTGCATTCAAAATCAGCGGTGATTTTACATTAACATCCATGGTATTTTATTAATTCATATTGTAAAAATATCAGCAATGAATAAGTGCTTTTGCATCGCAAAACATCAATCGCTTATTTTTGCAAAAATTTTTTACAACAAATCATGAAACTTTCATCAAACTTATCCAGGTTCAGCGAGCCTGAAACTTTGAAAATGGCCAAGATGGGCCGCGAACTTAGAGCAAAGGGAATAGATGTTATTGACCTTAGCATTGGCGAACCTGATTTTAATACACCTGAACATATAAAAGAATCTGCAAAGAAAGCAATAGATGATAACTGGAGTCATTATACACCCGTTGCGGGCTATCTCGATTTGAGAGAAGCTATTTGTAAAAAGTTGCAAAGAGATAATAATCTTTCTTACACTCCATCACAAATAGTGGTGAGCACGGGCGCAAAGCAAAGCATTGCCAACGTAATGATGGCCATACTGGATGATGATGATGAAATCATTATTCCCACCCCTTACTGGGTTTCTTATTCAGAAATTGCAAGACTGGCACGCGCTAAGGTGGTGTTCATTCATACTACTCCTGAAACAAATTTTAAAATAACCCCACAACAATTAGAGAAAGCAATTACTGATAAAACAAAACTATTTATTTTTTCTTCGCCGTGCAACCCTACCGGCGCCATTTACACAAAGAAAGAATTAGAAGGATTGGCGGATGTTTTCAAAAAACATCCGGAAGTTTTTATCATTAGCGATGAAATTTATGAATACATCAATTATGCACACGATGGTGGTGGCGGCCATCAAAGCATTGCGCAATTTGATTTTCTGAAAGACCGCGTGATAATTGTAAATGGATTAAGCAAAGGCTTTGCTATGACTGGCTGGAGGCTTGGGTATATTGCAGGACCTGCCGAAGTAGCAAAGGCTTGTGAAAAAATACAGGGGCAATTTACCAGTGGCACTAATTCTATTGCACAGCGTTCTGCAATTACCGCGTTGGATTCATCGCTTGGTGCTACATACGAAATGGTAAAAGAATTTAAAGTACGGAAGCAAAAAGTAATGGAACTGATTAAACAAATTCCGGGTGTACGATGCACAGAACCCGATGGAGCATTCTATATTTTTCCAGAAGTAAAAAGTTATTACGGGAAAAAACATGGTGAAACAATCATTAACAACGCAAGCGATTTGTGCATGTATTTATTGAATGATGGCCATGTATCTACCGTAAGCGGCGATGCATTTGGAGAGCCTTCGTGCATCAGGATTTCATTTGCCAACAGTATGAAAAATATTGAAGAAGCTTTTAAAAGAATTGGGAAAGCGCTCGCTGCATTAAAATAGTCATTCCCATTTTCCGTTTAAAAATTTTTTGTGCAAAGAAAGTACTTGCGGCAGTATCATTTGCTGTTCATCATTTACTATAACGTATTTACATAGACGAAGTTTTTCATCTTCATTCATTTGCCTGCTGATGCGTGCTATCACCTCCCCGTGCTTAGAATGATCGCGGTTCATGGCTCTTTTAATACGCAATTCAAGCGGTGCACTTACACCTATTACAAAGTCGAGGTCTTTATCTGCTCCGCTCTCAAATATCAATGCAGCCTCCTTAATCACATAAGGCGATTGCTGTTTGGCCATCCACTCCGATGCATCTTTTATAGTGGCAGGATGTACCAACGAATTGAGCAGTTTTAATTTTTCAGGATTATTAAAAACTGTTGCAGCTATAAATTTTTTATCCAATAAATTACCTGTATAAGATTTTTCACCAAAGGCATTTATAATTTTATTTTTCAATGCTGCATCTTCATTCATCAGTCGTCTGGAAGCATTGTCGGCATAATATACCGGGATGCCTAATAGCTCAAATACAGCAGCCACCGTGCTTTTGCCGCTTCCTATGCCGCCTGTTAATCCTATTCTTTTCATTTAAAAAAATAATTGATTAAAATTAGGCTTTATTGTTTGTTAAAATTATTGCAATGAATCTTTTGTTAATTTATATTTACATAAAAAAGCAGACATGAGAATATTGCTACTATCCGTACTGTCATTAACAACCTCCCTGTTATTTTCTCAGGCACCTTTGGTGCCTCGCAGTGTTACAAACGGCACTTTACCAATTCCCCTGGAAGGTACATCGCAGGTTAATCTTGGCACTAACCCTTTTTTAGGCATAGGACATGGTTACAAAGGAAATAACACCATGGGCGAAGTTGCAGGAAGTCCATACCTGTTTGAAGACTGGAGAAGCGGTGAAGTAACTTTGAATAATGGAGAAAGATATAAAATACCCAAAATGAATTTCGATGCTTCTCAAAATAAATTTATATATGTGGTGGGCGATTCAACTTATGAATTTCTCAACAATATAAGAGAAATAAAGATTTACGGTAAAGATGATGCAAAAGACGATATGATTTTTCGTACCGACATTAATCCAACAGCGGCAAATTATGTACAGCTAATTACCAAAGGAAAAATTACCATCTTTTGCGATTATCTAAAAAAACCGGAAGGAGAAAACTATTCAAATGGTATCGTAAACAATACAAGGAAATATGTACTTCATAAAGATTATTATTACATAAGTAATAACAATAGAATCCCGCTTAAATTCGGTTCACATGAACTACAAGACCTGACTTCTGATAAAAGCGACATCGTAAGCTCTTATGTCAGGAGCAATCATCTGAAAGTAAAAAAGGATGATGATTTTATACAGGCAGTTCAGTACTATAATAGCCTCAATTGATTTGTGGCTGAATTTCATTTTTTTCGCAGACATTTTGAAAAAAGAGAATCAAATAAAAACCGAACATACTTATAAATTTTTTTATTCATCAACACCAATTAGAAAATTATGCATAAACTAAATTTGACCCTTGTACTCTGTGGATTGGTATCCATTTCTTTTGCACAAAACTTAGGAGGAGAGTTTTCGTCACCGGCTCCTTATGCTTATGGCGAATCGTTTGAAAACCGCGCCTACAAAGAAAAATTTGCAGGTGATGTGGAAGGCTCACCAATGTTGTTTGATACCTGGCAATCCGGCGAAGTAGTACTTACCAATGGAGATAAATACCTGATAGAAAAAATAAATTATGATGCATTAGCCCAGAAATTTTTATACATGCACCACGATACCATGTTTGAATTTGGCGATAATGTAAAGCAAATAACCGTACACAATAATAGCAGTACGGGTAATTCAATCATGGTATTCAGAAATGATATTGACCCTGAATCAGTCAATTTTGTCCAGGTGCTGGATAGCGGAAAGGTGACCATATTTGAACATATAGAAAAAAAGCCGGAAGGGGAAAACTATTCAAACGGAATTGTAAATAACAGCCGCAAATACGTGGTGCACAAAACCGCTTATGCACTGGTAAATAAAGAAGCGAACCCTATTAAATTTGATGCTTCGAGCCTGGAGCAAATAACTGCGGATAAAAGTGGTGAAATGAAATCGTATATAAAGCAAAACCGGTTAAAAGTAAAGCACGAAGACGATTTTCTGAAAGCGGTAAATTATTATAATACCTTATAAGTAAAAAATTAATCCTGTAAAATAAAAACCGGTGTAATAACATACACCGGTTTTTTTATGCAGAAAATTATTTGGTAGCAGTTGCTGCTTTATTAGCATTCGTGGTCCAGTCCATGCTAATGGCGCTTTTTTCTATTTTAATATAACTGCCGGGGCTTATTTCTATTATCATCGTTCCATCATCGTTGATCTTATTCACCGTGCCATGAATACCGGCAATCGTTACTATCTTATCGCCCTTTTGCATTTTAGTCAAAAACTCTTTTTGTTGTTTTTGTTTTTTTGCCTGTGGCCTTATCATAAAAAGCCAGAATATTAAAATCATTAACCCGATAAACACAAACTGGAAACCACCTGCTCCGCTGTTTCCCTGTCCTAACATTAAAAATATTGTTGCCAGATTCATACTATTTGTTTTGTTTGTTTTAAAATTTGTTTTAATTAGAATTTTTATCAGATGTTGCGGCCACTACATTGCCTGTTAATTTCAACAACGGAAATTTTGGATAAGCATTTGAAGTGACCGTAATAGTTTTATACACATCGCCCATCCTTCCTTTGCTGTTGAATACTACTTTTAAAAATCCATCTTCGCCGGGCATAATGGGATGTTCAGGTTTCTCAGGCACGGTGCAGCCGCAGCTTGCAATAGCGGATGAAATAATTAATGGATGCTTACCGGTATTGCGAAAACGATAATTGTATTCTACCTTTTCGCCATCAGTAACGGTGCCAAAGTTATACGCTGAATCAATTACGGCCACCGTAGTGGAATCAGTGTATTGTACGTTACCATCGCCAAAGGCATTGCCATTACCTTGCTTGCTATTGCGAATATTGCACGATGCGATAATGCATAAGAAAGCCAGCGTTGGAATAATTTTATTCATTCAATTTTTTTTTGCAAATGTATTATAAAGTACTGTTTTTAAAATTCCTCTTGTGTATTTTATTATCTGCGGCCAGTTCTTTATGAATATTGTCCAGGATGCCGTTGATAAAATGACCGCTCTGCTCTGTACTATATTCCTTTGCCAGGTCAATATATTCATTGATGGTTACTTTTGGCGGAATGGTTTCAAAATATAAAAATTCACAAACACCCATTTGCATCAATATCATATCCAGTGATGCAATTCTGTCCGCATCCCAGTTTTTTAATTTGGGTTTTATCAATTCAAGACAATATTCTTTTTTATCCATTACACATTGCAGAAGTTCCGCGGCGAAGTCTATTTTTTCTTTCCCGGCTATATCATCAAAGTTAAATGCATCGGGCTTTGGCAGCAGTTCATTCATCAGCACTATCATCACCTCGCCATCATCATCCCAATTCATAAACTTTTCTTCCACATCACTTATAAAAATTTCTTCCGGCAGCATCAGGTTGCTGAAAATAAATTCAATGATTTTTTTTTCAGATTTTTTTTCCCGCAGTGGCAATTGAATGTATTCGGTATATTCCGGTGAAGCGATGAGCAATTGGTACAATTTCCTGATCACTTCATCATCGGCAAGGTTTTTTATTTTAAAATGATCCATCACTTTTTTGAAAGATGCATTTTCTAATACGGCCCAAACGATTTCATTGCCGGCAATTTTTATATTAATATTCAAATCGTGTTGGGAAGGTAAATGCTTTTGTGCCCGTTTTGCAGCATCTTTTTCGGCAAAGCGCGCTACTTCTGTAATACAAAAAACAAGATAAGTAAATAAAAAGCGGGATTGTTCTATGTTTTGTTGCAACATGCGCAATGGCTCGCCCGCAGGAATTTCGTTGCTCATAGATTCGATGCTGTAAAGCGTCTGCATTACTTTTACCCGTATATTTCTTCTGCTGAGCATTGCTTAAAGAACTTGTTTGAGCGCGCAAAGATAGGCGAATGTGATAATTTCCCAAATGAAAGTTGGAAGCGATTGACGAAACTGCGGACGACCTGTAAAATTTTTATTGCACCGCTATTTTTTTTCTAATGGCATTTTTTCCATCAATTCCGGAAACCTGTATAATATAAATTCCTTTTGAAGCGGGTAAATCAATGATGATACTTTGCTGGGTTATTTCCCATGTTTTAATTTTTTTACCCATCACATCAAAGAGAGAAACTATCACCGGGTGGTTGTATTCATTCAGGTATAACTGAGCATTGGTTCGGGATGGGTTAGGGAAAATTATAAATCCGTTCGTGGTATTATCAACGCTAATGAAACGTATATCTGAATAACTGAATGATCCATCGGCGTATTGAATTTTTAAACGGTAAAATGCTTTGGTATAATTGGATAAAGCAGAATCTGTAAATGCATAGGTTAAAACATTATCTGAAAACCCGCTATCGGCTTTACTTTGCACAAAACCAATGTCACTAAAAGTCGCTTCATTGTTTTTTCTCCGCTCAATATAGAAACCTGTTACATTCAGCTCACCTGATGTTTGCCATTGAACACGCGCAAGATTGCCCGGCAATTTTTGTACAATAAATAATGTGAGTTTATTGAATGAACCCAACAAAAATTCATCGGAAGTATCTTTCAAACCAAGTGAGTTGGTAACTTCCAGTGTGTACTTACCTAATTGTGATGCTGTATAATCGGGCAAAGTAGCGGCCTCAATAGCAGTATCATTTCTCAGCCATTGATAGGTAATGCTTCTTCCCTGCAATGCACTCAATAAAAAAATTCCATTCCCTTCATTTACGGTTGTAAAATATGCTTTAGGTTTTCGCAGGTAACTTGTATCGCTGAGTTTGTAAACAGTATTATTGCCAAAAAAAACCGCATACTCATCTCCATAAATATCTTCACCAAAAGAAATTAAGTACCCATTCAATTGCGAAGCAGGAATAAGATGATGAATGCTGTCCGATACTTTTCCGTTTTTCAATAAAAATCCATCTAAAAAATGCTGCGGGCCATCTGCAAAAAGATATTGGCCCCATAAAGATTTTGACTGAACACTGCGATACACATAACCGCCAGTGATCTCTTCGCCCAGGCCATTATGAAAATATTCATAGATGGGCATGGTGATGCCTGCTTTGTTGCAACCACTCGCGGGATTATAACATGAATCACCTTCCACAATATTCCATCCAAAGTTTTCTCCGCCTGCATCATTTGCTTTTTGAAAATCCACTTCTTCCACTTTATTTTGACCCACATCTGCAATCAGCAGATCGCCGGTAATCCTGTCCACGCTGCTTCTCCACGGATTTCTTACGCCATAAACCCAAATTTCTTTTTTAATACCTACTGTTGTATCACTCAAAAATGGATTAGTAGAAGGAATGGAATAAGGCTGAGCCGGAGAAGAATTGCTTACATCAATTCTTAAAATTTTTGCAAGAAAAGTTTTTTTATTTTGTCCGTTACCAAAAGGATCACCAGCGCTTCCGCCATCACCGAGGTTAATATATAGATATCCGTCTTTACCAAACATCAGGTTACCGCCGTTGTGATTGGTGAAAGGTTGTGATTGGGTAAGCAATGTTAATGCCAATGCCCCATCTGCAATATTGGAATCCGCAGCACTTACCCGGTATTGTTCTACAAAAGTGGTTAGCTGCCCATTGATGAATCCTGTATAATCAACATAAAACTTACCGTCTGTTTTATAATTGGGGCTAAATGCCAGGCCTAATAAGCCCTCTTCGCCTTCGGTGGCCGAAGAGATTTTTGAAGTAATATCTAAAAAAGGAACAGGCCGCAAAGTGCCGTCGGCATTGATTATCCTGATGCGGCCACCTCTTTCTGCAATGAACAATCGTTCGTCGCCGCAATTTTTTATATCAATAGGTGCATTCAATCCCGTCACATAAGGAAGCATTGCTAACTTTTGAGCACGTAATGATATGCACAAAAAAATTGAACAATGATTGCAAAAAAATAGTTCAATTGCTTCATCAAATAGTTTTAGTTCCTAACATTATTTACGATACATCATCCACTATAGTTTGTTGCAAAGAGTAGCCGCAATAATAATTCCAAATACTAAACGAAAAGAGCATCACGATGGATGCTCTTAAAAAAATTACTGCAAACCTGTAAGCCGGATTCTGTATCCCGATATAAATCGGGATGGTTATCATTTATCTGGTTGTTGTATTACAACAACAATCTTGCTGCCTACCCTTCCCGATATTCTGCAAAAAGCAGAAATGTAAACGAGCAGTTCACCTCGCCATTAAGGCGAATCGGGATATACGTGGCATTGCAGCACACAAGGTTTACCCGAAATAATTGTTACCAAAAATTCCTGTGAGCTCTTACCTCACATTTTCACCCTTGAGCCCGAATGTATCGGGCACGGTAATTTTCTGTGGCACTATCTTCCGCCTTGCGGCAGGCCGGCCATTAACCGGTGTGTTGCTCTATGCTGTCCGGACTTTCCTCCTCCCGATCAGATCGGGAAGCGATAACCCGGTTTGCAGTATTTTAAAAACCTCACCCCATCTACGAGGTTCATAACTTTGGCAATTAAAAATTTAAAATGAAAAATTGAACATTCAACCATTCAACATTCTCTTCAATATTGAAAAAATATTTCCGTAGCTCCATATCCAAAGTTAGGATGATATTGATTTACGAAACTCTTTACTTCTTTTTTATTTTTTAAAATTTCATGAATCTCTTCTTTCAGTTTTCCTTTTCCAATTCCGTGAATCACCGTCAGGTTGGGCAAAAAATGTGCAAGCGCAAGCTGGTAATATTTTTCGAATACGCTTAACTGTAAGGTTAAGATTTCAAAGTTGGATAAATGTTTCCAGTTATCCGTAAGCTTTTCAATGTGCAGATCAATCACAGATTGTGCGGGTTCAAGCTTTTGCTGCACAGCAGATGCATCATAAAATATTTTTGACCGTGCATTATAATCAGGAATAATTTCTTCCATTTTATCCGGGTATTTTTCAAAAAGTAAAAATGAAAACGTCGGTTCATTTTTTACATGCATCTCTTCAATTTTTTTGAATAAAATCTTTGCTTTAATTTTTAAAGTTTGCTCCAGGTACGGCACCTTTTTTTTATTGACATTTACCAGGGATAATTCAAATTCAAATTTTGGTGCATCATTCATTTCTTCAAAAGCCACATCATGCAGGTAAAAATCCGATAATGCAAGAATCTCGTTTTGTAATTCAAAATTATTTTTATCTGCCCGGTACGTGAAATGATAAGCTTCTTCAGTTTGATTGATAAGATACAGTTTGAAGTTTTCAATTACATCATCATCCAACACATTTTTATCGTACACCGGTAAAAACGCAAGCCATACTCCATCACTTACTTTATATTTTGCGGTGGGTTTTTCTTTTTTTACATTATCAATATAAATTTTATGCGGTTTCCTTGCCTGGTTTTTTTCAGCAGCATGCTGTTCTGAAAATCTTTTGAAATAAGGAAAATCAATCTGGTCTGTGTAAACGGGAAACTGCACGCCTTCAACATCTACCATCACCATCTTATCATTGATGATGCCCACCACTTCGCCTTCTTCATTGGAATGAAGCAACAATACTCTATCGCCCACCTGGTATTTCATCTTGCAAAGATACTATGAGGTATTTTTGGATGATGGTTGAATAATTGAACGAATCACAAAATCATACTATAAAAATTTTATAAGGATTCAACATTCTTTATTTGCGATCACCGGAAGCAAGCCTGCTGTGTTTTCTGCCGTAAAGAAAATATATCACCAAGCCAATAACCAGCCATATTACAAACCTGTACCAGTTGGTATGGCTTTCCTGCGCCATCAGGTAAAAACAACTTAATAAACCCAGCACCGGTATTAATGAAAAATCTTTTATAAAAGATAATACGGATATTATGGTTGCCACTATCCAGAATATCAACATAGGAATTCCTTCTTTATGAAATAATGATGCAAAATGTTCCGGTGCATAAATGGAAGTAACCACAACAGAAATTATAAACAAAACGGGCACAATATATTTTCCGCTGATATGAGGTACCTGGAATTTAGATGGAGGCCTGTCGGGATTTTTTTGCAACATCAATATGCCGCCGCATACCAGCACAAATGCAAACAAAGTACCAATGCTGGTGAGTGCAATTACCACATCCAGATTCATAAATAATGCAGGAACCGCCACCACAATACCTGTAAGAATGGTAGAGAATGATGGTGTGCGGTACTTTGGATGTATGCGTGCAAATACTTTTGGCAACAAACCATCGCGGCTCATGCTCATCCATATTCTTGGCTGGCCAATTTGATATACGAGCAATACCGATGCAATTACAAATATGGCGCTTACGGAAATGATGCCTGCCAGCCAGTTGCCTGCTTTGGTATTTTGTATTTGAAAAACAAATGCCAGCGGATCGGCTACATTCAAATGAGTATATTTAACCATGCCCGTTAATACAAGCACCAAAACAATATACAGCGTAGTGCAAATAATTAATGTATTGAACATGGCCCGCGGCAGATCGCGCTGCGGATTCGTACATTCTTCTGCAGTAGTGGATATCGCATCAAAACCAATATAGGCAAAGAACACAGCGGACACGCTGCTCAACACTCCCGAAAAACCATTGGGCATAAACGGACTCCAGTTAGGAGGACTTACAAAAAATGCTCCCGCAATTATTACCAGTAAAATGATGGAAAGTTTTATAAGAACAAAAATATTATTGGTTGTTCTTGATTCGCGTATGCCAATATAAACAATATAAGTAATGACCGCTACAATAGCCAGCGCTGGTATATTCATAATTATTCTTAATCCGCCAAAGGAAGGAGCGCCAAGCCATGCATGATATCCGCTCAATACATTCGGATCAAGCGATGATATTACTGCATTACCTCCTTTTGCAATGGCATCCATCGCAGCATTGTATCCATTGTGTGCGGTAAAATAATCGGTAGCCAGCCATGCAGGAATGTGTATATGAAAACCTTCGAGCACACGCACAAAATATTGACTCCATGAAATAGCTACTGCAATATTTCCAATGGCATATTCCATCAGCAAATCCCATCCGATAATCCATGCAAACAATTCGCCAAATGCCACATAAGAATAAGTGTATGCACTTCCAGAAACAGGAATGGTAGAAGCAAACTCGGCATAGCAATAAGCAGCAAAGCCGCACGCAATCGCGGTCATAACAAATAAAAGAACCACCGCCGGCCCTCCGCGATAAGTGGCGGACCCGATGGCGGTAAAAACTCCTGTGCCAATAACAGCCGCAATTCCAAGAAACGTCAGGTCTTTTACGGTAAGCACTTTTTTAAGCTCTTCGTGATGACCATGACTATCAGTAAGACCTTCCTGCGCTTCTTTTAAAATAGCAGGCACACTCTTTTTACGGAATAAAGAATTGGGCATTTGGTAAACTTTAAATGAAAATAATCATTCTTGTCGAAAGGTTTATATTTTTTATAAATAGTATCTTACAAAAATTTATTTTCAAAAATTATTAGATTAGTATATAAAATTTCAGATGAGCAAATGAATAAGAAAAAAATCATTTCACTCCTCCTTATTTTTCTATAGCTGCCTCAAATCAATGAGGCTCAAAAGACTACTTTATTGAAAGGAACGATTGGAAAATATCCGGTAATAATGGAATTAGATGTCTACGGTGACACTGCTGTCAATCTTATCTATTTTTATAAAAATATAAGAAAGAATGTAAACTTAGAAGGCACAATAAATAAGGAAGGTTCTATCGATGCTGTACGTTTCAATAATTATGAAGAGAAATTTGATAGTACATCCGAACAAATCGAATTGAAAAAGGTAAATGAAAAATATATTGGCAAATGGACTACTACCAAAAGAATATTACCAGTCAGGCTAATTCCATTTTTAATAAATAAGTTTCCCAACCCTTACAAAAAATATTCATCAATAAAAGATTTAGTAGAACAAACACCCCTGGACTATATCAGAATTGCCGGTTTATATTTTATTAAAGATTCCACAACGAATAAAAGTGGTTTTTATCTCGATTGGTATCATGAAAGATACTCTCATATCATACTATTCAGGCTTAGGAAAGATTCAATGACGCAGGCATTAAAAAGAGTAAATGAACAATTAAAAGAAATTCAGCTGTTAGAAAGTAATTATTTATTATCATGTTCTTCAACAATAGGAGAAACGGAATTCGAACAACGAATAACTAATATATTCTTGAATAATGATATTTTGAGTATTAACTTATTTACTAATTATTATTGCGGCGGCGCACATCCTGATTTTGGCTCTTCCGGCTCAAGTTTTAATCTTCATACAGGTTCTAAATTACATCTCGACGATCTATTAAATTTTGGCAAATACCCAAAGGAAGAATCAAATGAATGGCTAGATTATAGGGGTTCTGTATTTGCACCAAAAATTATATCAATACTAAAAGAGCTTTATCCAATGAAAATGAAGAAGCCGATTTCTCAAGATGATTGTGACTATACTGATGCTGATGTTTGGAGTTTTCCCAATTGGTATTTTACTAAAGAAGGACTATACATTGGTGCTTATTTTGCGCGGGTTCAAAGAGAATGCGATGAACCTGAATGGTCAGTTATTCCATATAAAATCATAAAAAAATATATGATTAATTCTTTAAAAATAAAATTACCTTAAAACTTTATCCTATCCCATCCACCTTCATTTCTTTATTAATCTTTTGCACCAATCCCTGTAGCACTTTTCCCGGGCCACATTCGGTGAAATGAGTGGCGCCATCTGCAATCATTTGCTCAATGGTTTGCGTCCATCGAACCGGTGAGGTTAATTGTGCAATTAAATTTGATTTTATCGCCGAAGGCTCAGTTACTGCTTTTGCAATTACATTTTGATACACCGGGCAAACAGGAATATTAAACGAAGTTTTTTTAATAGCAGCGGCGAGTTCTTCTTTTGCCGGCTGCATCAATGGCGAGTGAAAAGCCCCGCCAACGGGCAATAGCAGCGTTCTTTTAGCGCCTGCTTCTTTCAATAATTTGCTGGCCTCTTCCACTCCTTTTACAGAACCGGAAATAACTAACTGGCCGGGACAATTATAATTTGCAGCAACTACGATTTCATCTTTTACCAATGCGCAAATGTCTTCCACTTTTTTATCATCTAAACCAAGCACCGCTGCCATAGTAGAAGGATTTATTTCGCACGCATGTTGCATCGCTTGCGCTCTTATAAAAACTAATTTCAATGCATCATCAAAGCTTAAACATTCATTGGCAACCAATGCTGAAAATTCGCCAAGCGAATGCCCGGCAACCATATCGGGTTTTTCTATTGCTAATATTTTAAATGCAACAACCGCATGAATAAAAACTGCGGGCTGCGTTACTTTGGTTTGTTTTAATTCGTCGGCAGTGCCCGCAAACATGATGTCGGAAATGCGAAATCCTAATATATTATTTGCTGCTTCAAATAACGATTTTGCTGTTGAATTTCCTTCATAAAGATTTTTTCCCATGCCGGTAAATTGCGATCCCTGCCCGGGAAAAATAAATGCATGTTTCATGTAGTTTATTTTCCTTTTATAAGATCTGCCTGTATCAAATTGATAAATTCATTCCTGGTGGATTGCTTTTCAAACTCACCAAAAAAAGCGGAGGTGGTAGTAACAGAATTTTGTTTTTGCACTCCGCGCATCATCATGCAAAGATGAGATGCTTCAATTACAACGGCCACGCCCAATGGATTCAGGCTGCTTTTTATCGCATCCAGAATTTGTGTAGTTAATCTTTCCTGCACCTGCAATCGCCTTGCAAAAATATCCACCACTCTAGCAATTTTGCTCAGCCCGGTAATCCACCCGTTTGGTATATAAGCAATGTGGGCTTTCCCAAAAAAAGGAAGCATGTGATGCTCGCACATGCTGTACAGTTCAATATCTTTTACAATAATCATTTCGCTGATGTCTTCATGAAACTTTGCGGAATTAAGCACCTGATCTGCATCCTGGTGATAACCCTGCGTGGTGTACTGCAAAGCTTTTGCAATACGTTCGGGAGTTTTCAGCAATCCTTCTCTCTCCGGATCTTCACCAATTAATCTCAACACTTCTTTATAGTTTTTCATCAGCGCTTGAGTAGCTTTTTCATCGTATAATTCTGTCTTCTTATAAGCCATTGCAATTTTATTTAAGGTAAAAAATTAATCTGCGGGATACTCGGTAAAGTTTCTCGGAGTTTCGTATAGCCGTACCTGTAAGTCGAGCTGGCTATCTATTTGTGCACGCAAAATATTATAAATCACCATTACAATATTTTCTGCCGTTGGATTTAGTTTAGCAAATTCTTTCACATCAAGGTTCAGGTTTTTATGATCAAATTTTCCCAGGATATGCTCATGAATAATATTGCTCAGCAATTTTAAATCAATCACAAAACCTGTTTCCGGCGAAGGCACACCAGTTACCTTCACTGCTATCTCATAATTG
>Ga0157370_10000877_pt1 | contig 38182 bp, 35 predicted proteins | sample C35metaG_FD_113463 | JGI IMG/M metagenome (GOLD analysis project Ga0157370, IMG submission 113463) | Corn rhizosphere microbial communities from Kellogg Biological Station, Michigan, USA - C3-5 metaG | ecosystem: Host-associated > Plants > Roots > Rhizosphere > Soil | place: USA: Michigan... | reverse complement strand
TTTAAAAATTTCTGAACGAAGAACAAGATCCAAAAGCGATTGAAAAAATCACTTCGAAACTTACAGATTTATTAATGAAAGGCGAAGAAGTTGGATATATTGCAGTGCAAAAAAAGCCTGCTATTACTGTTTTTCCAGACAGCATTGTATTAACAAACAAGCGTATCATTATCTGTAAGCCTAAAAATTTAGGTCTTTCTATGGATTTTACAGATTACACTTGGGATGATATTGCGAGTACTTTTGTAAAAGAAAACATTTTAGGTTCTGAATTTTCATTTGGTACCAAAACAGACTTAGCTGTTTCTATTGATTATATTCCAAAAATTCAGGCTAGAAAAATTTATACTTACGCTAAAGAGCAATTGGATTTATTGAAAAATCCTGTTTCTTCTGCTACACCAATTCAAGAAACTGTTGAACCAGAATACGAAGAAGAAGTTGAAGAAGTTGAAGAAGTAGAAACTGAAGAAGTAACAAGTTTTGCTGAAATTTTGCCTTCTGCACCAGCTTTTACAGAAACAACTTATGAGCCGCTTCCAACACAGCCAGCTGGAGAACGTAAATTAAGCGACTTATCTAAAGAGGAACTTTTTGATAAATTACAGAATTACAAAAAACTCCTTGATAACGGATTGATCATGCAGGGAGAGTACGATGCTTATAAAAAAGAGATTTTAAGTTATATGTAAGTATTAAAGTATTAAAGTCTTAAAGTCAAAAGTCGAAAGTCTTAAAGTTTTTTGACATTGCCTAAATAAAAAAGCCAGAAATAGAGATTCTATTTCTGGCTTTGTCTTTTGGTCAACACTTGGACTTTCAAACTTTTGACTTTATGACTTTCGACTTATAAAGTCGCTTTCTGCTTTTCTACAAATTTATGCGACTGCAGTTCTAGTAACTCTTTTGCATTTTTACGTTGCAAATCGTAAAGATTTTTATCTTCGGCAATATCTGCATAAACTTTATCGTGCATTTCTGCGCTGGTTTTTACCAATAAATCGCGTTGGTATTTATTTTGTGCCAAAGTAGCTTTCATTGCTGTTTCGGCTTCTTCCTGTTTAAAATCGAATTCACCTTTTGGAGCTAATAATTTGGCTATAATTGGAGAAGTTTCAATTGCTAAAAACAACAGCATTATAAAAAATGAGGGAAGCCAAGGCAGTTTATTCAACGCATTAATACGCGCCATTAAGCCGTCGAAACCTTCAATTATAGGCTGAGTCTGAGAGACTTTTTTATCTAAATCGGCTTGAAGTTTTACACCTGCTTTTTCTTTTTCAGCGATTTTAGCTTCGTTTGCTGTTTTTAAAGTTTCAAATTCTTTTAAAGATGCATCGTGTTTCTCACGTTTTTCTTTATAAACTGGACCTTTTCCTAACTTTTTAGTTCCAGCAGTTCCTTCTGCTTCTGTAATATAAGTAGAATATAAAGCATTTACTTCTTTCTCTTTCTTTACAATATCTGCTTTTAAAGCTGCAATCTCAGCCTTATTTTTATCTAAATCCGTTTTGAAATACGTTCCAATTTGTTTTTTATTGGCCAACTCCATTTCGTTTTTCTCTTTCAATAAAACGGTATTGATTTCTTTTTCGAATATTTTAATTTCCAAAGGTTTAGAAATTACGATTGCAATAATAACAGCCAATATAATTCGTGGAGTCGCTTGTAGAAATTCGTCTAAAAACCGATCTCTTTTCTTAATTGTAGAAACGATAAATCGGTCTAAATTAAAAATCAGTAAACTCCATACAAATCCGAAAATTAAAGCGGGATAAATAGAATCGAAAACGGTAAAAAGCGCATAAGCACTGGCTAAGAAAGCCATAACTGCCGTAAAAAATACAGTGGCGCCAATACCAACATATTTAGTTTGTTCGCCTTCTGAGCAGTCTTTCAAGAGGTCTCGGTCGACTCCTGAACATAGGATAAAAAATTGTTTTAACATGATTGATGATTTTTGATTGTGATTGATATGGCAAATTTAGCGCCAAAAATTTAATTCTCAGACAAATAGTTGATTTGTTTTCACTTACCGCTACGAAATTCCTTTTTCAACTAAATGTTATTTTAACATTAATCTATTTCTAATGTTGGGTGGGAATCATAACACTATGTTAATTTTTTTTCAAGGGTTTAGTAATACTGGGGCTTTAGCTTCGCAACCAAATCAAACTAAACACACACAATGAAAAAATTTTTAGTATTAACACTCTTTTTATTATCCCTAACGGGTTTTGCCCAGAAAGCGATTATATCTGGAAAGATATTAGACGCCGATGACAAACTGCCACTGCCTGGAGCTATGATTCAAATAGTTGGCGAAAAAAAATATACCGTTTCTGACTACAATGGTCGTTTTGAATTATTGAATATTAATGAAGGAACTTATAAAGTTGAAGTAAAATATATTGGATATACTTCTTTAACTCAGGAAATAAAAGTTGAACAAGGAAAAAACAATGTAATCGATTTTGCTCTTAAAACTTCTGGAACTGAACTGAATGAAGTTGTCGTTGGAGACATCTTAAAAGGTCAGGCAAAAGCATTGAATCAGCAAAAAAACAATAAAAATATTGGAAATGTAATTTCTTCTGATCAAATGGGACGTTTTCCTGATGCCAATGTGGGAGACGCTTTAAAACGTGTTCCAGGTATTACCATGCAGAATGACCAAGGTGAAGCTCGTAACATAATTATTAGAGGTTTAGCTCCATCTTTGAACTCTGTAACTTTAAATGGTGACAGAATTCCGTCTGCAGAAGGAGATAACAGAAATGTTCAAATGGACTTAATTCCGTCTGATATGATTTCTACGATTGAAGTAAACAAAACGCTAACATCTGATATGGATGCTGACGCGATTGGAGGTTCTGTAAACTTAATTACTAGAGCAACTCCAAATGGAGAAAGAATTTCTGCAACACTTGCCGGAGGATATCTGCCAATTCGTGACCACGCTTCTTACACTGCTGGTTTTGTATATGGTAATCGCTTTTTTGATAATAAATTAGGCGCAGTTTTCAGCGGTTCTTACAACAATGTTGATTACGGATCTGATAACATCGAAAACGAATGGGTAAAAGATGATTTTGGAAATGAATATTTACAAGCTTCAGAAATTAGAAAATACGATGTACAGCGTATTCGCCGCAGCGGATCTATTGCTTTAGATTACAAATTTGACGAAAACAACACCATTTTTGCTAATGCAATTTACAACTGGAGAGACGATAGAGAAAATCGTTTCAGAACAACTTACGATGATATTGAACCTATTTACGATGGCGAAACTATTACAGGATTTGAAGGTCGTGTAAAACGTCAGACAAAAGGTGGTCTTGATAACAACCGAAACAAAAACCGAAGATTAGAAGATCAAAGAGTTCAAAATTATTCGATTCGTGGAGAACACTTAATCAATTCTACATTAGATTTAGACTGGTCTGCAAACTACGCAAAAGCTAGAGAATACCGTCCAGGTGAGCGTTATATCGAATACCGTCAAAAAGGTTTAGAAATGTTTGAAGATTTATCTAATCCAAGATTTCCATTAATGACAACTGTTGGCGAATCTACAGACGAATTTAAATTTGATTCTGTTACTGAAAATACAGATGAAACAAGTGAAAGCGAATTTGGTGCAAAAGTAAATATCCGTTTTCCTTTCTCTGTAATTGCAGGTGAAAAAGGAAGATTGAGAACGGGGCTTAGACTTCGTTTAAAAGAGAAAGAAAGAAACAATATGTTCTATTCTTATACGCCTTTAAATGATGACATGGAATTATTATCGCAAGTTCCAACAAGTTATTTTGATGGAAAAGATTTTAATCCAGGAAGTAAATATGTGCCAGGAACTTTTGCTTCAGCTAGCTTTTTAGGAAGTTTAGATTTGAACAATGCTGCATTATTCGAAAAAGAAGCAGATCCAGCTGAATATTTAGCAGTAAACTATAATGCTAAAGAAAGAATTACTGCTGCTTATGTAAGATGGGATCAGGATTTTAACGACAAACTTTCTATGGTTTTAGGTTTCCGTGTGGAGAATACTCACATTGATTATACAGGAAACCGTGTATTGGACGAAGAAGAATTAGAGAGCAAAATCAACAATACAAACTCTTATACCAATCTTTTACCAAGTATTTCATTCCAATACAATGCGACAAAAGATTTGATTTTAAGAGCTGCTGCAACCACTGCTTTAGCACGACCAAATTATTATGCATTAGCTCCTTATGTAAATAACATTGCTGCAGACAAAGAAATTACAGCTGGAAATCCAGATCTTGATGCTACTTATTCATACAATTATGATTTCATGGCAGAGAACTATTTCAAATCTGTTGGTTTGATTTCTGGAGGTGTTTTCTACAAAAGATTAAATGATTTCATTTACAACTACAGCGACAATCAATATACTGATGCTAAATTTGCTGCAGATTTTCCTAATCAAGTAAATCCAATTCCAGCGGGAGAAAACTGGTCATTTTTACAATCAAGAAACGGAGACACTGTTGATGTTTACGGATTCGAAGTTGCGTTCCAGCGTCAGTTAGATTTCCTTCCTGGTAAATTCTTAAAAGGTTTTGGTATCTATTTAAACTATACTTACACAAAATCTAAAGCAAAAGGAATTGCAGATGAGGATGGAAACGAAAGAAACGACATTAGTCTTCCAGGAACAACTCCTCATATGTTTAACGGATCTTTATCTTGGGAAAACAAACGTTTCTCTGCTAGAATCTCAACAAACTTTACATCTGATTATTTAGATGAATTAGGTTCTGAGTCTTACAAAGACAGTTACTATGACAAGCAGTTCTTCTTAGATGCAAACGCTTCTTATAAAATTACTCCAAAACTTCGCTTTTTTGCAGAAGCTAATAACTTAACCAATCAGCCGTTGCGTTATTATCAAGGAGTTGCTGCTCATACGAAACAAGCAGAATACTATCAAGCTCGTTACAATTTCGGATTGAAATTAGACTTGTAAAATCAATACTAAAAACTACTAAATTAGACAGGACTTAGCGGTTCTGTCTAATTCATTTAAAATAAAATACCAAAATGAAAAATAAATCGATACTTGCTTTTTTACTTTTAAGCCTTGCTTTTACAGCTTGTAAAGACGATAAATTAGCTCCTATTCAACCAAATGCCGTAAAACCAACAACTGTTACCGAAGCATTGCCTCATGATACAGACGATCCTTCGATCTGGATTAACCCAAACGATGCGTCAAAAAGTATTATTGTTGGAACTGATAAAGATACCGATGGTGGTTTGTATGCTTTTGATTTGAATGGAAAAATCCTTAAAAAATCAATTCCGTTAAAACGCCCAAACAATGTTGACATCGCTTACGGACTGATCATTGACGGAAAAAAAGTAGATATTGCTGTTACAACAGAGCGCGAAAGCAACAAGATTAGAATTTTCAGTCTGCCAAATTTAGAACCAATCGACAATGGCGGAATTCCTGTTTTTGAAGGAGATGCACAAAGAGATCCAATGGGAGTTGCATTATACACACGTCCAAGTGATCAGAAAATTTTTGCTATTGTAGGAAGAAAAACGGGAGCTTCTGGAAGTTATTTATGGCAGTACGAACTTTCTGGAAACGGAAAATTTGCTGCTGCAAAAGTGGTTCGTAAATTCGGGACTTACAGCGGTAAAAAAGAAATCGAAGCTATAGCAGTTGATAACGAATTAGGATTTGTTTACTATTGCGACGAACAAGCTGGAATTAGAAAATACAAAGCAGACCCAGCTTTAAATGATAATAAAGAACTGGCTTTCTTTGGTCAAAAAGATTTCAAGGCAGATCACGAAGGAATTGCGATTTACAAAAAAACAGATTCTACAGGTTACATTTTAGTATCCAATCAACAGGCAAATTCTTTTATGGTTTATCCGAGAGAAGGAGCAAAAGGAAATCCTAACAGCCATCCTTTATTGGCAGAAGTTCCAACTTCAACAATTGAATGCGATGGTGCTGATGTTACAAGTGTAAACTTAGGTCCAAAATACAAAAACGGACTTTTCGTAGCGATGAGCAACGGAATGACTTTCCATTATTATGCTTGGGATTTGATCCAAAAACGCATAGACGAGGCTAAAAAATAAAGATTCAGTGTTGATTTGAAATTGCAGTTTTTCAGTACTTTCCTTTAAACTGTGCTGAAAACTGCGTTTCAATGTCTTTAAAAATTACTCATTGTCGGGCTGAGCGAAGTCGAAGCCCAGTTTCCAATTGAAGCGCCTTTCGACTTCGCTCAGGGAGACAAATAAGCAGTATCAGACATACACAAAAAACAAAAAAAGCTGTTCATCACTGAACAGCTTTTTTACTTTGAATCAAATAATTCCTTTTATTCTGTAATCGGTGCTCCCGCTAAGATTTCAGCGTTTGCAAACTCTTCAAATTTGGCAAAATTAGCTTTGAATTTTTGTGCTAATTCTAATGCTTTTTGATCGTACAAATCTTTGTCTTCCCAAGTATTTCTCGGATTTAAAATCTCTTCTGGAACATTTGGACAAGATTGTGGTTTTGCAATTCCAAATACTTTGTGATCTACATACTCTACATTATCCAATTCTCCTTTTAAAGCAGCTGTAATCATGGCACGAGTATATTTCAATTTCATACGGCTTCCAATTCCGTAAGGTCCGCCAGTCCATCCTGTATTGATCAACCAAACTTTTACGCCTGCATCTTTCATTTTTTTGCTTAACATTTCAGCATAACGAGTTGGGTGCAAAGGCATAAAAGGCGCTCCAAAACAAGCTGAGAAATTAGGCTGAGGCTCAGTTACACCAGCTTCTGTTCCAGCAACTTTTGCAGTATAACCAGAAATAAAGTGGTAAGCCGCCTGACCTGGATTTAATCTTGAGATTGGAGGCAGAATTCCGAAAGAATCTGCAGTAAGGAAAAATATATTTTTTGGATTATGTCCAACCAAACCTGGCTGTACATTATCTATATGAGTGATTGGATAACTTACACGAGTATTTTGCGTGATCGAAACATCGTCAAAATCTACTTCGTTTGTTCCTGCTTTAAAAACCACATTTTCTAAAAGCGCTCCTTTTTTGATTGCTCTAAAAATGTCTGGTTCGTTCTCTTCTGTTAAGTTGATTACTTTAGCATAACAACCACCTTCAAAGTTAAAAACAGTATTTTCATTTGTCCAGCCGTGCTCGTCGTCTCCGATCAATTTACGTTCTGGATCTGCAGATAAAGTTGTTTTTCCTGTTCCAGATAATCCGAAGAAAATTGCTGTATCCCCGTCTTCTCCAACATTCGCACTACAGTGCATAGGAAGTGTATTTTTGAAAACTGGAAGTATAAAGTTTAATGCAGAGAAAATTCCTTTTTTCATTTCTCCAGTATAACCTGTTCCTCCAATTAAAGCGATTTTTTTAGTAAAATCCAAAATTGCGAAATTAGACTGTCGTGTTCCGTCTACAGCAGGATCTGCCATAAAACTTGGTGCACAAACTACTGTCCATTCTGGAGTAAAATTAGCCAGTTCCGATTCTTCTGGACGTAAAAACATATTGTAACAGAACAAATTTGACCAAGCTGTTTCGGTTACAACACGAACATTTAATCTATAATTTGGATCAGAGCAAACATAAGAATCGCGAACAAAAACTTCTTTGTCTGATAAAAATGCTGTTACTTTATTATATAGCTTTTCAAAAGCTTGAGGTTCAAACGGGATATTTACATTTCCCCACCAAACTTGATCCTTTGTAATATCATCTTTTACAATGAAACGATCTTGTGGAGAACGACCTGTAAATTCACCTGTATTAATTGCCAACGCTCCGGTAGAATTCTCAACACCTTGTCCTGACTGCAAAGTAATCGCATGTAATTCATCTGCAGATAGTTGATAACGAACTTTTGCATTTTCAATTCCTAATTCTTTTAACGAAATCGATTGCGCGAAAACTGTGTTAGTGTCCATAAATTTTAAGTTGTGTGTGATATTTATTTCAGAAGCAAAATTACAGATTAATTCTTATTCGTTTTAAAATAATTAAATTTCACTTTGATTTATACGAAAAAAGAGAAATTTCACTTTAAAAATTACAAAAAGAAAAAAATAACTGCTTCTAATTTGTTTATTTACAACCTTATAAGCGAATTTGTTATATTATTTTAGTTTTACAACCTAAAATAGAAAAAATTCACATAACTAAAGTTATATGTTATTTATGAGACAAAATTAAAGATTAATTCTTAGACAGAATTTTTTTTTCGGGATTTTATGATTTTCTCTTCAAAATCGTAAAGAATAATAGCGTCCAAGCGATAATTAATAGAAAACCACCCACAGGAGTTGCGAATACTATAATTTTAAAATCAAACAAAGTGTAGTCTTTTGTTGCCAATAAATAAATCGAACCGCTAAAAAGAACGACTCCGGCAACTACTAAATTATAGATAGCTTTTAATGTTTTTTCTGCAATATCTTTTTGCGTAGATAAAAACAACAGAAAAAGAGCGTGGTACATTTGGTAGCGAACACCAACTTCAAAAGTATTTAATTGATCAACCGAAAGATATTTTTTTAATAAATGAGCTCCAAAAGCACCCAAAATAATAGCTAACATACCTATAAAAGCTCCAGTAAGAACAATTCTTCTTTTCATGATTTATATCTTTTGAAATTTGAAACAAAAATACTTCAAACAAACCAAAAAACCGCTTTAGTTTCTCGATTATTTAGAATAGAATAACATTATTTTTTCACTCAAAACAAAAAATAAAAATTAACTTTATTCAATTAAAATTGTTATAATTGTAACATTTTAATATATTTGTGTTAAATATTTAAAGCATGAGAAACGTTTTAATAATTGGAGCAGGAAGATCTGCATCTTCTTTGATTCGGTATTTGTTGTCAAAATCCAACGAAGAAAAACTGCATTTAACTGTAGCAGACCTTTCATTGAATTTAGCGAAAGCAAAGACACAAAAGCATCCTAATGCTACTCCGCTTGCCTTAGATATTTTTAATGCCGAAGAAAGAAAAAAAGCTATTGCCAATGCTTCGATTGTGATTTCGATGCTGCCTGCACATCTTCATATCGAAATTGCAAAAGACTGTCTGGAATTCAAAAAACATTTGGTTACTGCGTCTTATATAAGTGATGCTATGCAGGCTTTGAACGAAGAAGCTCAGAAAAACAATTTAATCTTCATGAACGAAATTGGTCTTGATCCAGGAATCGATCATATGAGCGCCATGAAGGTTATTGATGAAATTCGATCAAAAGGCGGAAAAATGCTATTGTTTGAATCTTTCTGCGGCGGACTTGTAGCTCCTGAATCTGATAATAATTTATGGAATTATAAATTCACCTGGGCGCCTAGAAATGTGGTTTTGGCCGGACAAGGGGGCGCAGCCAAATTTATTCAGGAAGGAACTTATAAATATATCCCGTACAGTGCTTTATTTAGAAGAACTGAATTTCTAGAAGTTGAGGGCTACGGGAAATTTGAAGCTTATTCAAATCGGGATTCTCTTAAATACAGATCTATTTACGGTTTAGACGATATTCTCACTTTATATAGAGGAACTATTCGAAGAGTGGGATATTCTAGAGCTTGGAATATGTTTGTACAACTCGGAATGACTGATGACAGCTATATTATTGAAGATTCTGAAAATATGAGTTATCGTCAGTTTGTGAATTCTTTTCTTCCGTATCACCCGACAGATTCTGTTGAAATCAAAACACGTTTGATTTTAAAAATTGATCAAGACGATATTATGTGGGATAAACTTTTGGAACTGGATTTATTTAACCCACACAAAAAAGTGAATCTGCCTAATGCTACTCCAGCCCAAATTTTAGAAAAAATCTTAACCGACAGCTGGGCTCTTGAACCAGATGACAAAGATATGATTGTAATGTATCATAAATTCGGATATGAAATAAACGGAGAAAAGAAACAAATCGATTCTAAAATGGTTTGTACTGGAGAGGACCAGACTTATACAGCTATGGCAAAAACAGTTGGACTTCCTGTTGCGATTGCAACATTATTGATTCTCAATGGAAAAATAACAACTCCAGGTGTACAGCTTCCGATTAAAAAAGAAGTTTATGAGCCTATTTTAAAAGAATTAGAAGAATATGGGGTAATTTTTAATGAACAAAAAGTACCTTATTTTGGATATAATCCAGATTTATTTTAATCTGGATCTGCATGTTAATTTTTAGATTTTTTAGTTTGTAATTTTATCCGCTTCCAGAAATTGAAGCGGATTTTTTTTGTTTTTTGAGGGACAAAGGTTTTTCTTTGTCAAAGTTTTAAACTTTGACAAAGACCTTAGTATCTTAGAATCTTAGCAACTTAGAACCTTAATAAAGAAAGCGTTCTCTCCACTTCTTCCAAATCAATATAAAAATTCTCCTCTTTTTGAATTCCAACAACAAAGCTGTAATTGATATTCTCCATATCTGTAGTATTTTTAATGACAGCACTAAAACGATTTGGAGGTTGAAGGACCAAAACCGAAGCTCCTGACTCAAGAGTCATGAGTCCGTGAAATAAATGACTGCCTTCAATACCTATAAGAATTTTGGCACCAGAACACGCCGAAAGTATTTCTGAAACACTATTCTTGGTAACATCGACAATTTTAAATCCGTATTTTTCTCGGAGTTGTTCGGCGATTTCGATTTCATTCAACATAACCCGGGAAATTCCGGAATTTCGACGCAGGATGAAAACTCCAGGATGTGAAGCTGCGGGAAACAAAGACAATAATTTGTTTCTATTAGTAGCGAATCGGGTATGTTTATTTTGATTATTTCCCCAATTATCATCAAAGAAAATAGCATTTTTTAAGTAAGCCGCATTTGTTCGAATTGGATTCATTTCTAAAAATGATTCATATTCAAGCATGTGCGAATAAGGAATAATATTCGAAGTTACTGGAACTCCTTCAGCTGCAGCCAAGGCATAATTAGCACAATCATCGGTCAGCCAAAGTCCAAAATATTGATTGCCTTCTGATGTGCTATAAATTGCAGCATCATTAATTTCTGCTTCTATAATAGCGGGCGGAAAATAATTCATCTTTTTAGAAAGTTGAAAAGAAGGATGAAGTCGGAAATTATGAAGTCCTTTATAAATAAACCCATTCATCATCCAAGCATCTTTTAGCTTATAAGCGCGTGTTGGGGCATGTTCGACACTAAAACCGCCATGCATTGCAGCATAAGGATCATCGGTATAAGCTGTGCCTGTAATGCGTTGTAACTGACCGTCGAGAAAATAAGCTTTTGGCGAAACGGTGGTATTTCCAGGAGCAATTTCCCATGATTTTGATGCGAGACTTTCCAAAATTTTTCCTTCCCGAAACATCGAATGAGGTTTTTTCAAACCTTTCAGATATCTCGTGTACCCAATGGGCGAAAATCTAACCTTTTTTTCTATTAAGCCCATTCTTAAACATTAAAGCAACATTAAAATAAAATTAGAAATTTTGAAAACATAGAATTATTTTCAGAATAAAACAAACTTAATAATAAAAATAACTAAATTAAGTTAATTTATTCAATAAAAAACAAAGAGAAAATTAAAAATTTTAATGTTGAAAGTTTAAACCCCGTATTTATAAGAACAAAAAAAATCCGCTCATTTCTGAACGGATTTATATCTTACAGGATTTGAAACTCTTTGCAGTTTTTTTAACGCAAAGAGCGCAAAGCTTTTTTTAAGGTTACGTTTATAAACACAAAGTCCGCAAAGCTATATAATGAAGCTTTGCGAACTTTGCGATAAACCTTAGCGCTCTTTGCGGTTAAAAAAACTATTTAGAAAGTTCCACAAAATACTTGTAAAACAACGGAATAGTCTCAATTCCTTTCAGGTAATTAAAGATTCCGAAATGTTCATTTGGCGAGTGAATCGCATCAGAATCCAAACCAAATCCCATTAGGATAGTTTTGCTTTTTAATTCTTTTTCAAACAAAGCCACAATCGGAATACTTCCTCCAGAACGTACCGGAATTGCAGGAACTCCAAACGTTTCTGTATACGCTTTATTGGCTGCCTGATAACCAATGCTGTCAATTGGCGTTACATAACCTTGACCACCGTGGTGAGGCGTTACTTTTACCGTAACTCCAGCTGGAGCAATACTTGTGAAATGTTTTGTAAACAATTCTGTAATTTCTTCCCATTCTTGGTTTGGAACCAAACGCATCGAGATTTTGGCAAAAGCTTTACTCGCAATAACCGTTTTAGCACCTTCGCCAGTATAACCGCCCCAGATTCCGTTTACGTCTAATGTCGGACGAATTGAGTTTCTTTCGTTGGTTACATATCCTTTTTCGCCGTAAACATCAGCGATGTTCAAAGCATTTTTATATTTTTCTAAACTAAAAGGCGCTTTTGCCATTTCAGCTCTTTCTTCTGCAGATAATTCCTGAACTTTATCGTAGAATCCTGGAATTGTAATATGATTGTTTTCGTCGTGAAGAGAAGCAATCATTTTTGCCAAAATATTAATTGGATTAGCCACAGCACCTCCGTATAAACCAGAATGCAAATCGCGGTTTGGACCTGTAACTTCTACCTCAACATAACTCAAACCTCTTAAACCAGTCGTAATCGATGGCTGTTGGTTAGAAATCATTCCAGTATCTGAAATCAGGATTACGTCGTTTTTCAGTTTTTCCTGATTGCGTTCTACGAACCAAGCCAAACTTGCAGAACCCACTTCTTCCTCACCTTCGATCATGAATTTTACGTTGCAAGGCAGATTATTTGTTTGCACCATATATTCAAGCGCTTTTACGTGCATGTACATCTGACCTTTGTCGTCACAAGCGCCACGCGCGAAGATTGCGCCTTCTGGGTGAATATCTGTTTTTTTAATAACGGGTTCAAATGGCGGTGAAGTCCATAATTCTAACGGATCTGGCGGCTGAACATCGTAGTGTCCGTAAACTAAAACCGTTGGAAGATTTGGATCTATAATTTTCTCTCCGTAGATAATTGGATAACCTGGAGTATCGCAAGTTTCGACAAAATCGCAGCCTGCTTTTGTTAAACTTTCTTTTACAGCCTCTGCTGTATCAATAACATCTTGAGAATATGCAGTGTCGGCACTAACCGACGGAATCTTTAATAATTCGATCAATTCATTGATAAACCGATCTTTATGTTGTTGAACGTAGGACTTAATATTTTCCATTTAAATTATTTTTATAGAAACTCAAAAATACAAAAAAGAGAATTAATAATTTTTTTAAAAAAATGCTTTGAAATTTAGAAGTTATGTTTATCTTTGCACCCACAATTGAGCGGATATGGTGAAATTGGTAGACATGCCAGACTTAGGATCTGGTGCCGCAAGGCGTGTAGGTTCGAGTCCTATTATCCGCACTTCAAAAATCCTTTAAACGTTGTAAACTAACGCTTAAAGGATTTTTTATTTCCACTCTCCCCCGCATTTCCCCCGAAACATTTTAAAACTAATAATATCAATACTAAAATTGTTAGAGTATTAATATTTGGTGAGGTGAAAAAAAATCCTTATTTCAACTTGGCATCACTTTAAAAAAAATAGTACCTTTGTATTATCTTAAGGAAATCATCAATTACAGGTGTTGATAGTATAAAATATTTTCTTAGTGTCGCTACAAGCATTACAAAACACCTATACAACTCTTGAATTAAAAGTGCAAAAGTAAACTCTCACTTCAACAGATGCTACGCAAATTTTATGTATTTGCTAAAACGCATAATTAAAGACTGAAATAAAAGAGAAATAAATACCGATTTTTAAAATCGGTAAAAAACGCTATTGCTAAAAATGCGTTTTGACATCTCTAAAAAGCTCGAAGTCTAAAATCAAATTAAATTTTAAGAAAGAAACCATCAGTAAATTTTATTGGTTCGTTTTTTCAGCGTCCTAAATACTATTTAGGATCATCAAATCATAAACCGATTGTTTATGGTTTTTATAAATCAGTACTTCCTTCGAAATATTTCGAATTTCGTGACATTTATTATAAAATAAAACCTGTTGATGAAACATTTGTCATGTCATCATTGGGTTGAAATTAAAATATCAAAAAATGACAAAAAACAAAATAGAAACTAAAATAAATATCAAAACAAAGCCTGAAAAATTTCAAGCAACACCCGTTGGTTTTGATGAGGGTGAATATGACAACCAATATTTAACCGTAAAACAAATAAGCGAACTAACAAATCAATCAACAAGTAACGTTAGAAAAATAATTCTTGACATAATGGGAGATTTAGGTGCTTGCAATATCCATAAGGATGGGAATCTCAAATGGAGAGTTCATAAAGGAAACTTACCTAGTTTTGCATCTACCAGAAAAAAATGGACAAAACGCTATGGTTTCACTATCTACCCATATTACACGTATTCAAAAAGTGAAACTCACAGAATAATGAAATTTGTTTTGGACAATACAAAAGATGATAAATTGGAAATGACCTATACAATAGTTGCAGTGGATGAAGCCGCAGTAGCACAACTGCATTGTTTTGTAAAATCTAATGCTAGAAAAAAGCTTTTAAAATCTATTCACGAAGGTTTTCCAAGAGCAACATGCATTAGAGATGACATTTTCGACTTTAATGATTGGAGAAACTATATAACAATGAAATAATGCAACACTTATTTAAATTAATGAATCACTTGATCTAACAAGTGGTTTGGTATTGAATTATTGTGTTAAATATTCCGAACTACTTTTTGTTGCTCATTTAATCTCATTGATTTGCTAGTCTTGTGCTATTATAGGTGCAATTCTACTTTTATTTCTTTTATCATTCCCTTTTTTTACTCAGGATTTATATTAGTTGAAACGGCTTCAAATCAGCTGTAATTGAGAAAATATTGCTGATTTTAAAAATATTTTGTCTTTTGCTGATTAGGTGCATATTTATTAGAATAAGGGCAAATTGAATCAAAATTACCTTGTCCTAACTATGTCAAATCGATAAGCAAAATGAAAGAAGAAAGCAAAAAAAAAATAAATGATATAAATAGTAGTAGAGCTAAAATATACTACCAACTGAATCAATTAGAAGAAGTAACAGGGTTGTCAACAAGGACATTAAAGTATCGTATGAAATTGGTGAAAGAAAAATACTCAAATGTTCCTAGTCTCTTAAAACGCCAAGGTAAGGCTTGGCAAATTCATTATACTTTGATAGATGAGTTTCTTCCAAAGTACAAAAAGAGCGAAACGACTATAACAAACCATAAATGGGAGACGTTGGTAACTTGGAATACAAAAGATAGTTACGATGTTAATTATCATGTACACTTGATTAAAGAGGTTAAACAGGAATTGCCATCTGTAAATATTGGTTACGTTATTGAAGCCGATGGACGTGGTGTAAATCATCTCCATGCAATAACTGATGGACATAAGGATAATGTTGAAATTGCCGTTGCAGATGTGCTAAAGAAATACATTGAATTTGGTCAATATCGTAGCCAAATTGAAAAAATAAATAACAATGGTAGCATCATCAGTTACCTAAAAAAAAGTGGTGAAATAACGATTATATAAAACAAAGTAAATGGAAAATAAAAAATTTAATAATGAAGAATTTAAAAGAAAACTTGGATTAGTTCCTAAAAGGTTACAACCTTATGATTATGAGAGATACAAGAAAGTAAATCCAAATTTAACAGAATCAGTTTATGAACAACTAAGAAGAAATGGTTCGGAATGGAAAATTTTATGCGGATTAGAAGTTTCTACGCATTGGGAACAAGTAGTTTTAGAGGAAAGGTGGGAACTTAAATGCGGTGAATTATACAAGGAAAAGGATTTTTATAAATTCAGATATGTTCCAGAAAAATATTTAGGATCAGAATGGTAACTAGTATATATGACCAAATTAGAGTTAAACAATTGCAAATCTCAGTCGAAGGTGATCCAAATCGAAAACAAGATTTACATGTTCAACTACAGAAGTTACAACTTGAGAAGGAAATTGAAGAAATAAGAAAGAGAATTGAGCAATTAGGATAATGCCCCCCCCTCCCTCCTTTAACGATATTTTTTTCTCTCTCGTTACCTCGGCACTATTTTACCTTTGTTATAGGAGAAAAGCCGTATTCGGATATTCAAGCGAAGAAAAATTTTATTTTTTTTTGGGGATTTTTGGGAACATTATGTACCTCTTTTCAAGTACTTGCTCCGTGCTCTATTCTGTTGCCGATTCTTGAAATGTGCTCTTTAAAGAATAAAATAGCGTATTATATCCATGTAATGCGTTCACTGTTTTACAAAAAAGGAATCCTCACAAATTACGTGAGGATTCCTTTTTTAATACACTACCATTTTTTTTATTTTTTGGACTGTCCCACTACTTTTTCCAGTAAGCTTCATGGTGTTTCGGACTGATTGACCTTGCTTTAGAAATTTCACTATATCAGCATGATCGGCAATAAGTTGTTTCGGCTCTTTCTCTGAGCCGACTTTACGTCCAAGCTTTCCTCCATCACGAATAAACTTCTCACGACCAGAGTTTAGACGCTCTTTAATCATGGACAATTCTAAGCTTGCAAAAGTCGATGCAATGCTAAGCATCGTTTGAACCATTCCGTTGATTTCTCCCGATGGCAGAAGAGTATGCAGTTTGAAGTTATCAATAATAATATTGATTTTATTTTCATTGCATTTTTCCAAAAAAAGTGCAAATGAAGAAATTTTGCGAGATATACGGGAAATTTCAAGAGCTACAATATGTTTTACATTGTGCTTGATCGCATAATCCAATATCTCAGCATTTACCTCATCATTCTTAGTTCCTGATTTGTAGTAAGTAAACTCTTTGACTATTTCATACTGATTTCCGTAATTAGAAATTAGTTCCTGAGACTGGCGTGTAACGTCCTGACGATTCTCATTAGTTGAACAACGGGATATGATAATTGCTTTTTCCATATTTCCAAAAGTCCAGGTATTTCGGCACATTACAAAATAAATCAAAGAATATTTTCGATACATTTAATTGTATCATTAAGTATCTGAAATAGATTTATTTTGATACAGTCTGATTAATGATACATAGCAGTTATAAATAAGACTGCACCTTACGGAAAACCATAAATAATTGACACAGATTCTTTCATATATTTGAACACTTCAAATCATAAGTTTATTATTCTCATGTTTTGAGTCGATTGAAAAAAACTTTCTTATGTTCAAGTTCAAATAAATTAAAAACAATTTACAGAAAAACTAACACTGTCAAAATACCTTGGCAGGAATAAAAAACAACCAAAATGATATCAAAAGAATTAGAAGATTATTGTGCAGTAAAAGAACGAGAACTTGAGATCGTTAAAGATATTCGAGTTGACGAAAAATACGTTGGTAGTGTTGACTATTTTAGAGGTCATACAGATATAGATTATTCAAGAGTGCTATATTCATCTTCGTGCCGAAGACTTCAAGGAAAAATGCAATTACTTGTTCCTAAAAGTCAAGTATTTTACAGAAATAGGTTAACACATAGCCACGAGGTAGCCCAATTTTCAAAGACTATAGCCAAAAGACTTAAATTGCAAGATAGCATCACTGTTCAAACATGCTCTTTAGCTCATGATATAGGAAATCCACCGTTTGGTCATGCAGGAGAAATTTTTTTAAGCAAAGTATGCGATGAAAATCCATACGAAGGTAATGCTCAGACTTTTAGAATACTTAATCGATTAGAAGAGCGTCATCATGATTTTAATGGCTTGAATCTAACTATTAGAACGATGCTTGGTGTTGTTAAATATTTTAAACCTGAATTTGAAATTTCTAAAGATAGTAATGGAGCCGAAATTAAAACGGCTAACAAAAAATTTCTCTATTCAGACGATTATGAAGTTGTGAAAAAATGGTTGGATGATTACAAAATATCAACTAAAACAATTGATTGCGAAATAATGGATTTATCTGACGAGATAGCCTATGCGATTCATGATTTGGAAGATACCTTAAGACTGAACTACTTTACTTTAGACGAATTACTATACGAGTTTTCAATTCGTAGTGAATACAAAGGGATAATAATGGAATTTAAGAAATTCATAGTACAAGCAAGACAATTCGCAGACAAAGCACACGTGTATCAAACATCAGAAGAGTATGCAATGTTGTTTAGAAAAGAACTAACCTCCATTTTAGCTAATGCTTTTGTCCGTGACGTTGATTTTGTAGATGGTAAACTTGGCTATAAAAACTTAGGTCTCCTGGTTGCAGGGCTTAAAAAAATGACTTTTGAGTGTATAAAAAGACAACCTGAAATAATTGAATACGAACAGCTAGGAAAACACATTTTGACAAGACTTTATGAACTATACACGGATAAAAGCTATAACCGTGACATGGTTCTCTTACCAGCAAATTATCGTTTTCCTGAAAAATGGAATAGAAAGGTACAAGATTATATTGGTGGCATGATGGATATTTATGCAATACAGCAATACGAAAAGTATTTTGGCAAACTAGATGGAAAGGGGATATATTTTAAATAAGAATACTTATTCAAAAAACAAGGTTTGACCAAAATGTCAAACCTTGTTTCAATTCTATTATTTTAAAAAATGAACCCCGATTTTTACCTTTAGATTTTCTTTTAAAATATCTAGCTTATCAGTTTTGTCGAATATCATTATCACATCAATCTCTCCTTTTGATATTTTTAACTTTCCTTCATCAATAGTTTTTAAAATCGTAACATTTTCCGATTGAGGATATTCTCTTTTTTTAGGTTGGATCTTTTTAACTTCTATTTTACTCTTTAAGGAAGCATGAGCAGAACCTATCGAAACAGTTCCTTTATTTACACCATCAATTACAGCCTCAGATGCGTTAGCTAAGATTTGAGAATATTTTACAACTGTTGTTCTGCCAACATTGGCTATTTTCGCAATCTCCGAGTAAGTATCAACTTTCTCTATATCTTTGCTGTCTACTGTTTTTTCTTGTTTTTTTGAAAATGCTTTACCACCTTTAGACAAGTTTTCTTTCGCTAAGTGTTCAATTGTTGGTTTTGAAATAAAAGCTAGTTTCACTCTTTCACCAATTGTCAAATTTCGCCTCCCAAGTTGATGTTTAACCATCCAAAGCTTAATTTCGTCAATACTGTTGAAGGTTTTTTTCAACTCTTTACTTAGTACATTTTTTCGATTTAAAGATTTTAGAGCCATTATTCTAGTATGACCTTCTACTACCAGTTTTTGACCGTTTGGTGTAGTTATGTATAGAATAGGGTCGTTTAGTCCGTTGATCCGAATGTCTTCCTTCAAGTTTTGAAAAAGCTCGTCATCGGCAAATGGGAGATGCGATTTCAGTTCCCAAATAGTCACTAAATCATCCAACTCGTCCATAACCAAATATTCGTCACCAAATAAATCTATGGTGGGCATAGAATCATCTTCAATTGTTGGATTTGACCAAAACACCTTACCAGCTAACTCGCTTCCACCTTTTGAATGGTAGCGATGCAATTTGTTTATTGTCGGGTCATTTGGATTTGGATTGTTCCTTATTTTTCCCCACTGTTTAAAAAAGAAACGAACATTTTGTTCCGAACATTTTTCTTTAATCTTCAAAACCCATTCCTCTTTCATTGGTCTAACTTCATTGCTACCACTTTCACCGCCCACTATCACCCAATCAATACCCTTAAGGTCAATTTCTTTAATTTCCTCAATAAAAGGCTCTATAGATAAGAATTTATGCTTAGCATCACATTTAACTAAAGATTTGATACGCCTAGTTGCTATTTGATTACCAACTGAAACTCCCATCCAAATATTATCTGTCCAATTAAGTTCTTTAGAATATTTTTCAAGAATATCATGTCTTTTGGTAAGAACTTGGTAGGTATGTTGAGGCGTGTCATTCATAACTTTGAATACCTGCTTAATAAAATCAAGGGAGATATCTTTATGAAACAAATCCGACATCGAATTTACAAATACAGTACTTGACTTCTTCCATTTGAAAGGTTCGTCTAAAGTATGTAGATGTTCAACAACAACATCAAAACCAAGCTGATACTTTGAAAGATTTTGATTGAAGCTTTTTCGATATGTTTCTGTTTCTGCGTAGCAAAAATCACATTCTTTTGAAATTTTGGTACATCCTGTTGTAGGATTCCAAGTCTTATTTGTCCATTCTATACTTGATGCCACTTTTTATATTTTTTTAAACAATACCGTCAAACAAATCAAACTGATTTCTTTCAGCTTCTTTTTGTTGTCTATGTTTTTTCCCTTCTAGAGTTTCTATTGGTTTTTCATTTTCAAAATAATTATTAACTTTTAAAATATTATATGAAGTAATTTTTTCATTTCCATCATTATCTAGCTCTTTTTTGATATCAAGAATACAATTAATTGCCGAACCATTTTTAAACTCTATTTTACCAGTTTGTACCAAAGTTTTGAATTCGTTAGATTTCATATTGAATGAAATGATGTTTCCATCATAAATACCTTTCCACTTGTAATCTCCTTTTTTGAGTACTGGAGAGATAATATCTATTACAGCATCTTCGATTGGGTCGGTGTCAATTTCATTCGAAGCTAAAATATACTGTTTGAAATTTTCTTTTGGGACATAAAGTTCTTCTGAAATTGGATTGTTGTAATTATCATCAATTACGAATGAAATTTTTTCAACTCGCTTTTCTTTTTCAAGTTCTTCATAAAAATTAGACCTCTGCTTTTTTATTTTATAACTAGAATCTATTTTGGCTAAACTATCATTAAGCATTTTTTTTTCTTTTTCATTTCTTAATCTTTTCCATTCATTATCAAGTTCTTTACCCTCATTATCAAGTTCTTTTCCTTTGATATCTAGTTCCTTCTCTTTTTTGTCAGATTCGTCTTCTAATAATTTTTCTATAATTATCTCGGTGGTTTTTGAGATAGACACAGTAATAGGACTGGCAATTATACCAATAACCAAAGATGTTATTAAGCCGATTGTAACTCCTGCTGTCTTATTTTCATTTTTTAAAGCAACTTTAAACCATCTTCGAATACCTCCTGTAGCTAATGCTTCTGTTTCAATAGAAAACTCAATATCAAATGCTTTTACTATTTCGGAAATTAAACGGATAAGTTCTATTTCACTCTTGTTTTGAACTAAAGCATCCATTGAGTGTAAGCCATCTTTAAGCCAATAATGTAATTGGATTTTAGACGAATTCTCGTAATAATTACCATAATAATAATATGCCATGATCTAAATTTCTATTTTATCAATTTCTTTCATAATTCTATCCGTCTCAGTTAGAGCCACGATAATTTTTTGGTAGTACAAAATATCTTCAAAGCTTAATTCTCGGTCTTTACGGTCTTTGAGCCATTTTTGAGCAGGCTGATAGCCTCCAATGTAAAAGTTCCACGCTACTTCTGGAACATTAGCAAAATACTGATTTTCATTTATATAAACATTCCCCATTGAACAAGGCGTGTCATTGTGAGTAGTCGTACCATGATCAATCGTCATGTAAAACTCTTTGTATTGTGGCTTTTCTACAATATTGCTACCGTCTTCGGGATATTGGGTGATATATTTGTCTACAGTAGGGTTTTCCAACAAATGTATTTGTCGTAATTTCTCACCCAATTTTACCAACTGCCAAAACTGCTTCGTATCTTTTGGCATAGGAACACGCGGAAAATCTATTTTTAAAAACTCTTTGTATTTTTCCCTATAATTTGGTGAATGCAAAACCGCATAGATGTAATCCAATAAATCTATTGGAGCAAAGGTATTGGGCGTTGCTTCTTTTTCATTGGTAAAAGACATTCCCAAGCCATCAGCAATTTGCTTCAAGATTTCTGGATTTAAATTCGGTGTTCTTTCAACATTAATCTCTAACTTTTGTTGAGCACTATCACTATATAAATATAGTGGAAAAACCGTACCACCTCCTCGATAATAAATATTTTGGTCAGAAATCGAATTCGTAAGAAAAGACAGATTCCATTGCATTCCTCCGACTGCTTGCCCCTGTTTACCTGATATTAAGGCATAATTTTCTTTTGAAAAATTACCTAAAACTTTGGTATTAGGTCTTGCAACTAAATTGGAATTGTAGAAAACTTGTCTATTGTCAAATGGTCTGTATTGAAGGTTTCTAATATAACTGTCTATTGTAGTTGTGGAAACTTTTTCTCTTACAGAGTTAGCATCCCATTTATCTTTGTCTTTTATTACCAAATCAAACTCACGGCACACCTCTTCAACCGATTTTGTTTTATCTAAAAAGTAACTTATTTTGTTTTTCAGCGATTCTTTATTAAAATCAATAACAAGTTTATCTCGTTTTGTCAATAAGCCTAATGAGCTAATTTGGAATAGTTCACTAATTAAAAAATCATCATTTCTGTGATTAACATCAACTAGGTTTTTATTAACAAAGAAATAGTTTGGATGCTCAAGTTCTATTTTTGTATATGGAATTGTTTTTAAATCATTATCAATTAAGAATTGATATTTAGAATCTCTTTTGCCAAATAAATCGTAATGAAATACTTCCGCTAATTCTTCTTTCTGCTTTTTATTAGTCTTTATAAATAAATTAATCGAAACTCCTTGCATAATATCAAAAACATTTTGGTCTATAGAGCCGTCAGGAGCAGTTTCTTTTTTCTTATTGTTACCATGTAAATCTATAGTGTAAATTTTATCGTAGCTTTTTAATAGATTCCAGCGCATACCTCTAAATGTAAAATTGTCTAAAAATCCATGAGGATTAATAAAAGCTAAAATACCTTCACCATTTTTATCTATGAAATGTTGTCCAAAACGCATAAATTTCACATAATCATCATTTATAAATTTTGAGTTCTTTTCCTTTAATTTCTCTTTTCCACCTGGTTCTTTCTTGTAATCTTCCATAAGATTCATAATCCATTTTCCTTTGTTGGAACTTTCACCACTATAAGGAGGATTTCCAATTACTACCATTACAGGTGCATCTCTCTTAATAGCATTAGCTTGGTCTGCTTCGTCAGAGAGCCATGAGCTAAATAGTGTTCCTGTATCGGGATGTGCTTCTTCTAACGAATTGGTTAAGAAAATCCTGAAACGTTTGTCATCTGTTGGTTTATATCCTGTTTCAGTCAAAAGCATATCCATTTTAAGGTGTGCCATTGCGTAAGATGCCATTAACAACTCAAACCCATTTAAGCGAGGAACAAGGTCTTTATTTACATATTTGCTCCAAATCCCCTGTTGTCCTTCAAACTTCTTATGAATGTGCTTCACTACTTCTGCAAGGAAAGTTCCAGTCCCTGTTGCTGGGTCTAGTATCTGAACTTTGTGCACTTCAACTTCTGTTTCAACTTCTTTTATTCTAGCATCTTTACCTTTAGTTTGTGTGACCGCTTTCTTCTTAATTTTGATTTTACTAGTATCTGCTAAACCTTGTGGCAAATCAAATTCTGTTTTTAGAATATCATCAACAGCACGGACAATGAAATTTACTACGGGTTGAGGAGTATACCAAACTCCACGTGCTTTTCTCAATGCAGGATTATATTCCCCTAGGAATGTTTCGTAAAAGTGAACTACTGGATCCTCTTGTTTTGTACTTCTACCGAAATTTCTCATGATTTTTGCAACATCTGAAGCAAGGAAAATATTGACCAACTCATCAACTATCCATGCTAAACGGGTATCGAGGTCAAAGCCAGCAATATCTTGAAATAATTTTCTAAGAAAAGGATTTGATTTTGGTATAAGTTCAGCGGCTTCCAGTCGTGAGAATGTTGGCAAAGTTGGATCATGATAACGAGCCGCAAACATACCGTAGGCAATTGTTTGCGCATAAATATCTGCAAACGCTTTATTATCGATGTCGTGAATCAACATTTGCTGAAATGATAACATTCGTGATTTTAGCTGTGAGCGGTGTTCTTGTTGATCATCATTATTCAAAGATTTTTCAATCACATTCGCCATCAATTTTGCTTTTCCTGCCATCATTTGAGCCAATTTAGTTGGCGATTTGATACTTTGAGAAACAGTTAAGGCAAAATTTTTAATTAATTCTGTAAACTCTTCAAAGTTCTCCGTTAATGGCAAGATTGAACCATCTTCAATTTTAGCAATCGCAATTTTGGTGGTCAATTCACGATCTTTGTAAAAATGAAAATCAATGTAATCTGTAAAAATCAAATTTGACAATCCTGATTTATAGCGTTCAAATTGTTCTTTTAATGTTTTACTACCTAAATCAACTCCAATATCTTTTGCTTCAATGTAACCCACAGGAATCTCTTTACGTGTCAAAACATAATCAGGTGCACCACATGCAATTCTAGCAGGTTCATTTGTTACAAGAACATCTGGTAAAATTGTCATTAAAAGGTTTTGTAAATCACCTCGATATGAATGTTCACGTGCATTTCCTGTTTTATATAGTGTTTCAATTTTCGTCAGATATTGCTGAATAGTCATATTTTTGGTAGTGTCAAATTAGGTTACTAATGTAAGGTTTTTAATATTTAAACAAAGAGATTCTTTTTAAGTTAGTTAATTTTAAAAAAAACTACTTACCTAAAAAAGCAATTTGCCGTAACCTTAAATACAATACATGTATTGATTTGCATTTCTCATTGTTATAGACTTTCTACTATTAATTAAATCCTGTAAAAAATTCTTCAAGTGAAACATTCATTGCTTTAAGGATTTTGATCAGTGTATTCAATTGAATATTAGCCCCAGCTTCATATTTTCCATATTGGGGTCTGCTTATATTGTTTTCATATGCAAAGTATTCAGAGTTAGTATATCCTGCTTTTTTTCTAAAAAACTTTAGCCGTTCACCAACTTTCTTTAAGTAAATAGACTCTTCCTCCTTTGTTATTTTCTTGATATCCTCGTTATTTTTTGAAGTCATTTTTTTTGCTCTTTTTATCAAGCAAATCAATAGAATGTCTTTATATTTTGTAACTCTTTTAAAAGAGCCTCTTTATATGGAGATTTTTTTCTTACGTTTGTATGAATTTTAAAACCGAAAACATGAAAAAAAATCTATTCTTTCTTCTTTTTATTGCTATTGGACTCACCAGCTGTGAGAATGTCACTGACTCGCCAGAGAAGGCTAAGGTCTTCATTAAAGGAAAATGGCATGATGAAATTGTTAGTAAAGGCGGTCTGATTACGTACTATAGATTTGAAATATCAGATACGGAAATCAGATGCTGGAAATCAAACCTTATTCTGTCTGACAACGGACGTTCATCAGATAACATAACCAGCGATTGGACTGAACAGACTCCAGTTCCTTTATCAATTGGTAGTGTTCAATTGGAAGCTGGAAGTAAGCCTTCTTATGACAAACAATACAGGACACTTGGTGATTGCAGTTACGGAACATATACGGTTGAGCATAGTGAAGATAGGGGAAATGTACTAGTTTTTAAGGATAATAGTACAAGTGAGGGCGATTTCCATAGTGGTAAGCTGGATAGAGGTTGGGAGTATTGACAAAACCTGTTTAAACTCTTAATATTAAATTTAAACAGGGAGATACAAGTACTTATTCCAAATACTTCCTGAATAACACCAATCACAAAAAAAGCCACAATATTGTGGCTTTTTTTTATGAAAACTTAATAAACTATACTGATCCAAATTTGCCAAATTAACATTAAAATTGTTTTAAAATATAGTCTAATACATATTATCTATTCCGATTCGTTTGATACAAGCTTATTAAATTTGTACCTTTGTTGTATAGCACACTTAATGCTATTTTTCTAGTTAATTCGGGTTAATTCTTTGTTTTGACTACCAGTTGAGAAATTAATCTTCTCAAAGCCTCTAATCGAGGAAAAATAACTCTCGCTACCTTTATAAAAACTGAGATGTGGTAGCTGTGTTTACATGTTAACTAGTAGTATTATTAACCATGATGCGTTACAAACGCAAATTAACAGTGAGGTCGAAAGACTTACAAAAATAAGATTTGAAGAATTTAAAAATGAATTACTAGAATCAATCTCAAAAAATTATTATTTCGATGATTGTTTTCTTTCGCGAGAAGAAGTCGCACAAAAACTAGGTGTTTCTATTGGCACAGTCGATAATTTAAGAAAGAGAGGAAAAATAACAAAATCCAACATTGGAACAGCGGTGAAATATAAAAAATCTGAAATTCTAAGATACATGAATACCTTGTAGAAAACTTATTCAGCTTTTTGATATACTTTAGACCACAACTCTTTCAACCTCATCGCGTATTCCATAGGAGATATTTTTACATAGTCCAAAAATTGTTTTTCTGTCTTATGTCCTGTTATTTTCATGATAGTAAGTGTATCTATTTTACCATAAAGGTTTGTTGCAAATGAACGTCTACAAATATGTGAGGTAACTAATTCATATTTGTGATATTTTCCACGAACCTTTCTGGTAACTTTATTATTATTCCCATCCAATACTTTAACAGGCTTACTTCCTTCAACTTTTTCCGTAAAACCGACTTTTTCTGAAACTATTTTTATATAGTCATTAAAATTTTGATCTGAAATCTCTCTAGGCAAATTTCCATTTCGCTTATCTAAAACTTCCTGTACATCAGGATGTATCGGTATTACAACTGGAATCCCCGTCTTGAAATTATTGTTCTGAATAAAACCATCAACATAATCTTCTTTTTTAAGTTTCAAAAAATCGGAAATTCTAAGACCTGTCCAGAGACCAATGATCAACCAATCTCGGGCGTTATCTAAATACCCGTTTGGCTCAAATTGATGTTTTTTTATCTTCGAAATTTCAGCTTCATTAAAATAAATGTCGATTGTTTTGGACGAGGGAGCAACAAAGTCACGACTTTTATAATCTTGATTTACTTTGTAACCATAACTTTCAGCTGACTTCAAAAAAGCTTTAATATTTGCTATCACACCACCGATAGTATTCTCTCCTAATTTGTCCACATCTCTGAGATAATCAATCAAATGAGTACGAAACACCAAACCAACACTATCAAGTCTAATTTTCGAGCCAACATGCTTTTCATAATCCTTTAATTTATTGACCGAATTGTTGTAATCTTGGAAAGTTCTTTTATCCAATTTTTTTCCTGTTCTTGGATTTATTCGGTTTTTGGCTTTTTCAGAATAAAAATTTCCAAAATCGGTCAAGAATATCTCTTTATCGGTTAAGTCAGATGTTGGCTTGTTATGGAACTCAAGGATCACGTCTTTCAACCACTTAGTATTTATGGTTTTTCCTGAATGATTATCTATACCATATTTTCTAACAATTAGAGGCTTTAGATCACTTAGTTGTTTATTTACTATATCACGATAATCATCAGAATCATGATGAGATTTGACAGTTTGTTTCGCTTTACTCCAGTGCCTTTTAAAGACCACAATTGATGTTGGTACTTCCAAGTCTATTTTAGCTTCTTTAAACCTTACATAAATCATTGCAGGGTCTTTTGCTACCTTTTCGTTTATTCTATAATTGATAGTTGCCATATATTGCAAATATAAATATTTCCCCCGTATTTCCCCCGTAATAATTGTATTTGTGTGAGTTTGTATGTGAGTCGAAAAGATACATATTCTTTCAACCCCTACAAATAAAGGAGTTTATAGAAGTTATTTTCCTATGAAAACACAAACAATTATAAGGGTGTGAATCCTATTATCCGCACTGAAAAAAGCTTCTGAGAAATCAGAAGCTTTTTTGTTTTTCCTATATTTGATTCATACATCCTAATTGCATCATCACAATGAAAATCAACAATTTAAAATTAGATTATTATTCGGATTTTTTAGGTGAAGCGGAAATCAGATTTTATACTAATCCCAAAGCATTCCATTTCGAAGAAACATTCAAAAAAATCCAGATGGAACTTCAAGTGAAATTACATTAAAACAAGGTGAAAATGGAATTTACTTTTTCAGCATCTGATGCTATTAGCGTTCCAATCATTTTTTTTGCTTTTCATTCATTTTTTTAAGAATTTCCTACGAGTGACAAAATTCTCCGATGGAATGTAATTATTGATGGAAGTGAACTTCTACATAGAAATGATTTAAAAAAAATAATCGTTTTGTAAATAAAAAAGCTTCTGAAGATTTTTCAGAAGCTTTTTTGTTTTTGGTAAATACCATTTCACACAATCTTGTCATTTCGATCCCGAGGCTTCGGGAGAGAAATCCCCACGAGAAGCTCGACAAAGATTGGATATTCGCAACGGAGCTACTTGCGAAGATTTCTCTCCCGAAGCCTCGGGATCGAAATGACAAACTATATGGCAACCTGCATTATAATTCACCTTGACGAAAGGAGATTACAGCAAAATGACGGGTGTACAACATGAAAAAAATTAAGAAACAATATCATTTTGTCGATTTGCTGTTTTCGTTTCTCCTTTCGTCGAAATGAAATGATTCTTCTACTTAATCAACATCCAAATAAGGATCCAGAGCTTCTGCTAATCTATTGAGCCAATAAAAATTATCTTCGAGATTGTTGAATTCAGTTTCTACAGTTTCGCATCCGCGCATGGAACATAACGAAAGAATATAATTTACCTCTCGTATTGTTTTCGCCATGTCTTTTGGATCGATAACATCAGTAAAAAAGGCTTTTAGTCTATTTTCAAGTTCATTTGAAACAATTACTGTAGTCATTATCTTATATTTTGTTCAAATATAATAATTATTGACACAAATTTGTGTCAAAACAAAAAATAATTGTTATGACTTTTGAAATATGAATATTTCAGAAGAAACTTTTATCTCAAATCTTGGCACTCACATAAGACAGCTACGTGAAAAGAAAGGCTTATCACAACAAGCTTTAGCTGATGATTGCGACATTACAAGAAATCAAATTGGGAGAATTGAGAGAGCTGAAATAAATACTGGTATAAAAACTTTAATAAGAATATCAAATGCTTTAGATATTGACCTTAAAGAATTACTTGATTTCCCTTTGAAATAATAATTCGGCTAAAGCCTTTTCCCTTTCAAACATAAAAAAACCTCCAGCTAAAGCAGGAGGCAATTCATCTCTTTTATTTTTAATTTAGTTTGTCATTTCTCGTTCCTCGAAATGAAATCATAAAAATTATAAATAAAGACCAAAAATCCTTTTAATCTTAATAATCTGTGGCAAAAACAGAAACTGCTTCAGAAATTTCTTTAAATCTTTTTGTGTTTAGTCTTTAAATATTCTTATTTTTAAAACACCAAAAACTTAATTCTCAAAATTCGCTTGTTTTTAAATCTCAAAAAAACATTTAGAACACATGAGAAAATACAGATTATTAATTATTCTTTTAGGAATTATTGCGGTTTTTTACTTTGCAAGAACAGTTCGAAGCTTTACCGTTAAACAGGAAATCCGAACTCTTAAATCAGAACATTTTATTATTTCTTACAGCGGAATTTATAAAAGTGAGGCTGAAAAAGTCAGCACTCATCTCGAGAACAATTATGCGAAAATAAGAGAAAATCTAAAAGATGTACAACACGACTTGATAAAGGTTTTTGTTTATGGTTCGCAATTCAAGTTTAATGAAGCCACGGGTTTAAAAGAAAAAACAAAAGGCACGAGCCGTGGTCCAAATGAATTTCATTTTGTGTGGACCAATTGGTTTAATTCTATTTTTCCAGACGATCCGCTAAAAACTGCGCTTCATGAATTTACGCACTGCGTTCAACTCAATATATTAATCGACAGGGCAAAAGAAACAATCATCACCCAAGACCGACTTACTTTTGAAAAGGAATTTGGTAAAAAATTTAAAGCCGAATATCCGCGCTGGCTTTGGGAATCGATCAGTATTTTTGAGGCTGGAGAAGTAAATTCGCTAAGCGTAAAATACGCCAAAAGCAAAAACCTGACTTTAGAAGAGCTTAATAAAAGCAATCAGATTTATAATATCGGCTACACAATCATCGAATATATGACCCAAAAATGGGGAAAAGACAGCCTGCCCAAACTAATAGCTTCATTTGGCAGCATCGAAAAAGCACTTAACATAAAACCCGAAGAATTTGAAAAAGGCTGGATTGCTTTTTTGGAGGAAAACTATTGATTCGGCTAAAGCCTTTTTCTTTTCAAACAGAAACCTCTAGCTAAAGCAGGGAGACAATTTATGTAATTTATTTTTTTTTAAAGTCTAGTTCGTCATTTTGATCCCGAGACTTCGGGATCGAATGACAATACTTGGTGGTAATTTGTGATGAGAAACAAAAACACAAAACACTATTAATCAATAAATTAACACTAAAACCAGTTCACCAAAAAGATTTATTGCGTAACTTTGCTAATCCAAAAAAATCTGCCAAAAACTCTTCTCTTTGCCTATTTGCAGAACAAATTCCCCAAATTTTGTTTCGGTTATAAAATTCGTTTTCAACAACCTAACAATAAACAAAATGGAACCACAACTACAAGAAATTCGGGAACAGCAAAAAGCATCTTGGAACAAATTTTCTCCAGGCTGGAAAAAATGGGATCATGAAATTCTGGATTTTATGAGGCCTTTTGCCGATGAAATCATCCGTTCGATAAACCCAAAAGGATCAGACGTAATTCTAGATGTCGCAGCTGGAACTGGCGAACCAGGCTTGAGCATTGCTGCGATGCTTTCTGACGGAAAAGTCGTTATTACCGATCTCGCTGACGATATGCTTACCATTGCCCGCGAAAATGCTTTTAGAAAAGGAATTACAAATGTCGAATTTAAAGCTTGCGATGTCACTGAACTTCCTTTTTATGACAATACTTTCGATGCGATAAGCTGTAGAATGGGTTTTATGTTTTTTCCTGATATGCTTTTAGCAGCAAAAGAAATGTATAGGGTGCTGAAACCTGGCGGCAAAATCGCAACCGCGGTTTGGAGCGGACCTGAGAAAAATTTCTGGGTCACCGCTGTTGGCGGAACGATTAACAGAAACATGCAGCTCACGCCTCCGCCTCCCGAAGCTCCGGGAATGTTTCGCTGTTCAAAAAGCGGTTTAATAACCGATATTTTCCAACAGGCTGGGTTTAAAAATACTACCGAAACAGAACTGACTGGCAAATTAAATTGCGGTACTGCAGATGTCTATTGGAATCTGATCACAGAAATTGCCGCACCTTTTGTCTCCGCACTCAGCAATGCCGATGATGCAATGAGAGAAAAAATCAGACAAGAAGTTTTTACTTTAGTAAATGAAAAATTCCCTGACGGAAATGTTATTATTGATGGAAATGCACTTGTAATTGCTGGAGAGAAATAGTCTTAAAAGTTTTGTCAAGAAAAAACCTTTGTCAAAGTTTTAAACTTTGACAAAGGTCTCTCGTATAGTTTGGAATATTGGAATTTATTTATTGGAATTTAATATTTCAATAATCTTATCCACATTAATTTCACTATAATCATTAATATAAAAATCACATACAGGAAGCTGTTCTTTCGTATGTGTACTCAAAACGCCAACAACTTTCATTCCTGCATTTAATCCCGCTGTAACGCCCGAAAAAGAATCTTCGAAAACCACACAATCAGACGGAGAAACTCCCACACGCTCTGCCGATTTTAGATATACTTCTGGGTTTGGTTTATGAAGTGTTACGTCTTCGCTTGACATCATTGAATCCATTTTGTCTGAGATTTTTAAAGCGTTTGCAATCAAATCCAGATTCGCACGCGGCGCCGAAGTTGCAACAGCCGTTTTAAATCCGCGAGCTTTTAATTCGCTTAAAAAATCCAAATAATGCGGAATCGTATCTACTTTGTCTTTATAAATTTCGCGAAACATTCCTTCTTTTTCGTCTTCGAGTTTCAGCAGTTCTTCTCCCGCAATTGGGCGCTTGAAAAAATGCGTCATGATATAACTGTTATGTTTTCCGTACATATGTTCTTCGAATTCTTCATTTGTATAAGGAACATTATATTTATCGAAAAACGCCTCAAAAGCCTTCACATGATGCGGATTGGTGTGCGAAATCACGCCATCCATATCAAAAATTACACATTGCTGTTTCATTATTGTATTTTGTTTTTTTAACGGTTGCAAGATAGGGTAATAAAGGGTTATTTCACAGAGATTCTCGGAGGTTTTTCGCAGAGATTCGCTAAGATTTTTTTTGAATCTCGCAAAGGCGCAGAGTCGCAAAGTTTTTATTTTAAGTAATGATTACAGAGTACTGTTTGTCATTTCGATCCTGAGACTTCTGGAGAGAAATGACATAAAATGAGAAAAAAATCCTTTAAATCTTATTAATCTGTGGCTTTAAAAACCTTTGCGACTCTGCGCCTTTGCGAGATTAATTCATCAGCCAATCCAAATCTTACTTTTAACCAAAGTCATTGTCTGTCTCAAATGCTGATTACATGCTATTAGAATAATCAAAACCACCAAACCATAACCAACAATCGTATAAATTTCCATATCGGCTAATAAAGTCGCTTGTTTCGCAACTGTCCCGAAGACTTTCTTCAACGCTAAAGTATTGGCGTTATCTGCAGAATATCCCTTTGCCATAAAACTCTGCGCTGTTGCAGTTATGGTTTGCTGTGCTTCTGGATTATCGCCTGTTACGAATTGACTTAATTTTAAAAAGTGCTTTTTGTTTAAAAATACAACGGCATTCTGCATCACGCAAAAACCAATTGTACTTCCCCAAAAACGACCCGAAACTCCAACAATTCCCGAAGAAACCGCCATTTTTGCCGGAACCGATGATGTGGTAAACAAGATTAATGGCACAAATAAAAATCCAACTCCAATGCCTTGTAAAACATACGGAATGATGATATCTGACAAAGCCACATCTGGAACAAAAAGAAATGTAAACCAAAAATGAAACAATGCAATTAGCGAAAATCCAATAATGAAAATAACTTTTGTCGAAACAGATTTCATCAGAAAATAAGCCGCTAAAATAAGTCCAATTACATTTCCTAGTCCGTTAATGTATTGCACGCCCGCCACACGCGACGGATCCCAATTCCAGATTGAAAACATCGCCGAATGACAAAGACTCAGCGTTGCTCTGCTGATATAGAAAAGAAAAAACAATAAAAACCCAATTCGCAGGTTGGCATATTTAAAGACTTCAAAATCAAAAGTCGGTCTTTTAACCAAGCGTTCTTTAAAGATAAATAAACCTCCTGTGATGAGTGCAATAATCAGCATTACAACCATGTGCGAAGACTCAAACCAATATTTTTTTTCGGCATAAACAAAAAAGTAAGCACCGCAAAGAATGGCAGTTAAAACCAAAAAATAACTCATCCAGTCGATTTGATACAACGGAATTTTCTTTGTGATTCGGTGCCCACGAAAAGTAACTAAGATTAAAAAGACATTCAAAACCTGCAATCCGCCCGAAACGTACAGCATGTATTTCCAATTGTAATGATCCAGAAACCAAACCGCAATATTCATAATAAAAGGCGTCGACAATAACAGCGAACCGTAATAAAATGAAAAACCAATTATAATGGCATTTTTAGAATTAAACTGTTCAATTAACAATTGTCTGATTGTAATTACCGGAAGCGCCATTAAGATTCCTTCTACAATTCTCAGCAATAAAAAAAGATAAAAATTGGTAATATAAGCCGATGAAACAATCGTAATTCCGATTAAGGAATAAACCGCCATCAGGTAATTTTTTGCAGGGAAAAAACTCGAAAATCGGCTTTCGATTAAAATTGTGGCGAGTAAAGTTCCGTACGTAACGCACATCGCAAACTGCAAATCTTCTGGCTCGATATCCAGAAAACTCGCTGCGTAAGTTACGTTTGAAGTATAAACTCCCAATAAAATCATGGAATGCAAAAGGCAGACAAACAAAATAATAATGATTGCCCATTTTGGAACCCAGGATTTAAAAATACTTTTATCTTCCATTTTAGTGTGCCGCGATCACGGTGATATTCATTCCCGCTCTTAAAAAATCGGTTTGTTTGTCGGTATCTTTTAACTGAATTCGAACCGGAATTCTTTGTTCGATTTTAACGAAGTTTCCTGTTGCATTATCTGGAGGAAGCAATGAAAATCTTGCCCCGCTCGCTGGCGATAAAGAAGCAATTGTACCAACGAAAGTTTTGTCGCTCAAAGCATCGGCTTTTATTTCGACTTCCTGCCCAACGGTTAAATACTGCAATTGCGTTTCTTTAAAATTGGCTGTAATCCATTTTTCTTTGCTTACGATTGAAAGCAATGATTGTCCTTCTTTTACCAATTGTCCAGGCTGTAAAGTTCGTTTTCCAACCCAGCCGTCGTAAGGCGCTGTAATTATAGTGTACGAAAGAAATAATGCCGCATTATCTGCAATGGCTTGTTTGGAAGCAATATTGGTTTGCGTTGTCGGAACATTAGCCTCGGCCACAGAAGTACTTAAATCTGCCGAATGAATTCTATTTTTCATTTCCTGAAAATGTGCCTGCGCCGATTCGTAATCTGCCCTAACTTTTTCTAATTGCTGAGAAGTTGCCGCTTCCTCTTTTACCAAAGCCTGATATCTTTCGTATTCTAATTTTGTTTTCCAAAGATTCGATTTTGCACCGTCTAATTGCGATTCGCTTATCGCTGTTGCGCTTGCTGTGTTTACAGCATTTTTCTGCGCTACAACGCTGTTTTGTTTCGCGTTTTGAACATCGGCCAAAGCCACATTCAGTTTTGACTGATATTCTCTGTTGTCAATCACCACCAAAGTATCGCCTTTATGCACAAACTGATTTTCATTAAAACGAACTTCCTGCACATAACCTGTAATTCTCGACATAATTGGAGTTACATATTGCTCCACCTGAGCATCATTGGTTTCTTCGTGATTTCTGTTGAAAACGTAAAACCAAATTCCCAAAATAACACCGCTCGCCACAAGCGCACACGCAATAACCGTTATTAGTATATGAAACGTTTTGTTTCTTCTAGTTTCATTTTTTATCTTAACCATAAACTCTATATCTTTTCTTGTCTATTTTCTATTATCACTCTTAAATCTTGCCTCTTGCTTCTTTCTTCTAACTTTTCACATCTAACATCTAACATCTAACATCTAACTCTGAGGAAGAATCCCCGCCGTATGAAGCAATTCGTAATGCTTTAGAACCGCATCCAGTCGGGTAGAAATTTTGTTGTATTTCGCCTGAAGCAAAGCATTGTCAGCATCGACCATTTCCGTTATTAAAACCAATTGATTTAAGTATTTCAGCTTTACAATTCGGTAATTTTCATTGGCTAAATCCAAAGCTTTGTCGACCACCACAAATTTTTCAAGAATTTCCTGATATTGCGTATGCTCTTTATAGAGTTTGTCCTGAATTTCATCTTTTATGACTTCAGACTGCATTTGCTGCCATTCGATTTTTTTATTCGCCTGTTCAACTTTAGTTTTGTTTTTATACAAAGCCGAAATATCAAAACGCGCTTCGATTCCCACCTGTCCTAAAGTGTACAAATACGGATTTGGCGGAAAAAATTTGTAGTTAGGATAATAAAAACCATAATTCCCGAAGAAGTTTACTGTTGGCAGATAATTTCCTTTCACCAATTGCAGTTCCGTTTTTTTGATGTTTAATTCCTGGCTTGCAATACGCATTTCTTCGTTTTGCAAAGCTTTATTCATATAAAAATCGTAGGGATCCAAGCCGTTCAATTCGTCAAGATTAGCTGTTGTATCGATCGCAATTTCTTCATTTTCCGGAATCTGAAGCAGTGTTTTCAGATCGTGAAGCGCAATTTTAATGTTTTTGGAGTTTGTAAGCGCATTTAGTTCACGATCTGAAAGCTGCAATTCGGCACGAATAACCTCGTTTTTCGTAACCGTTCCATGTTTTTGAAGCGACTGCACTTCTTTCAATCGGCTTTTTTCTTCTTTGATGTTTTCTTCAAAAATCTTTTGAAGTTCCATCATTTTATAAATCGAAAGATAATTGGCTACTACTTCGAGCTCAATATCATTTTCGGTTTTTTCGGTTTTTATTTTTGCAATTTCGCTTTCCTGATTCGCAATTTTGATGGCGTTGTTGATTTTATTTCCAGCATAAATTGGCATTTTAAAAGTTGAATTCACCTGATAAATTTCAGGAATCGCTTTTGTTACTTCTTTTCCATTCAAAAAACCGTTTCCTTTGAATTCGGTAATATTGGTAATTCTGGAATACTCGCCGTTTAATTCGATATCCGGCAGGCGGAGTTCTTTACTTTCTTTTATGTTTTGCTCTGAGAGCGTGATCTCCAATTGAGATCGAAGGATTTTTTTGTTGTTTTCTTTAGCCAGTTTCATCGCTTCTTTTAATGAAACCGTATGAATTTCCTGTGCTTGTAAACTATTTAATGCCAATAAAATTAGCAATAGCAACAATTTTTTGAGAAAACAATCGTCTGTAGAATTTGTTATTTTAAGGAACATGAATACATAAATATTTTATACTGCAAAGTTCCTTCATTTTTACGATGACTGATAATTCTAAAAAGTCAATAACATATTCATTTCGGACAAATGTTAAAATCTTATTTTCCGAAAACGTTATATTAAAACATTGAAAAACAATTTATTACAAAATGGATTTGGTTTATGATATTCACGCGGATTTAAAAAAACTACAAAATATCCTCCCCATTTAAATAATCGGAAGGTCTTTGTCCTAAAATCTTGAAAAAAGTGTTGCTGAAAGTTGGAACGCTATTGTAACCAACTTCTAACGCGACTTCTTTTACAGAAAGTTTTCTTTCTAATAAAAGTTCGATTGCTTTTAAGATTCTTCGAATGGTATAATATTGAATAAAAGACATTTTGAGATCTTTTTGAAACAAGCGATACAAAGAGCGTTCGCTGTAACCGAATTCGTGAGCAACATCTGCAAACAGAATCGTTTCGCCTAGATTGTTTTCTATGTAACGCAAAATTTTACTAAGCCGTTTGTCTTTGGGCTGAGGCAATTCTAACGGAAGATTATTAGTGCAGATTTGAGGAAGAATTGCTTTTATTGCTTTGGCGATGGTAAAGTTTGGCGTTCCTTTTTTAAGATCGCCATTCCAACGATTGGTAAAAAGCATCATTTGCAACAATAAATTATTGACGGGATAAATACCTTCGACCTGATAAAATTCATCTTCTCCTTTTTCGACCGGAAAATATAAATTTCGCATCATCACATTTTCAGATTTCGGCTGAATACTGTGTTCCACTCCACTCGGAATCCATATAAAATGTCTTGCGGGCAGAAAATAGGTTTTGGTCTCCGTTGTTACAAAAACGACATCGCCTTCTGCATAAAGTAATTGGGCTTTATCATGTTTGTGTGTAGGAATAAACAATTCTCCCATCAAATCGTGGTGGCAGTAAATGCTTTTTTTATCAGCATCTACTTTTTTGATGTAATATTTATCTAGTTTCTGACCGGAATGTTCCATTGAAGTATAATGACATATAAATATAAGAAGAAATAAATAGTTTGGAGTGTAAAACAGTAGTGATTTAACCGCAAAGTACGCTAAGATTTAATTTTACTGTACGCATAGAAAACACAAAGTTCGCAAAGCTGGATCAATACAAAGCTTTGCGAACTTTGTGCTTTCTAAAAAAGCATACTTTAAAATCTTAGCGTACTTTGCGGTTGAATCCAAATTGTTATAAAAAAAAAATGCCTATCATAATGATAGGCATTTTTAACAACTTGTCTCGTTCTTAACGAGAGGACTCGAACCCGTCTCGTCCCTAGACGAGATGACAGGCATGTATTCTAACACCTTTGCTTTATTTCCTTATCCTGAATCAAAGCTTCGAGTGATTTTCTATTTAACTTTTTCAATCTCAATTCTTCGATTAAAGCTTCTTTTTTAGTTTCAAATGCTTTTGAGTAAACCAACTCCCATGGCCCTTTATTCGAAGTATACCTGCTTCTATTCTCATTATGGTACAATAATCTTTGAGCGACATCTTCACTAAATCCTTTGTAATAAACATCAAAGGTTTTAGAATAAATTATGTAAACGTAAAACATAAATCAAAACTTAATGATAAAAAAAATGCCTATCGTAATGATAGGCATTTTTAACAACTTAGGCGGTCTGGACGGGACTCGAACCCGCGACCCCATGCGTGACAGGCATGTATTCTAACCAACTGAACTACCAAACCCTGC
>Ga0157370_10000875_pt1 | contig 38190 bp, 39 predicted proteins | sample C35metaG_FD_113463 | JGI IMG/M metagenome (GOLD analysis project Ga0157370, IMG submission 113463) | Corn rhizosphere microbial communities from Kellogg Biological Station, Michigan, USA - C3-5 metaG | ecosystem: Host-associated > Plants > Roots > Rhizosphere > Soil | place: USA: Michigan... | reverse complement strand
TTGCCATGCCCGAGCGCGTGTTCGGCCGCTGCCCGATGCAACGGGGTCGGCAGGCAGATGTCGACGACGTCGACGTCCGGTGATTCGATCGCTTGGCGAAAGTCGCGGACGGCGGCAAAGCCGCGCTCGCCCACCCAGAGAGCAGGGTTTCGCGAACTCACGTTGACCACCTGCGCGCCGACCGACTGCCAGGCCTGTGCATGCGCCAAACCCATCCGGCCGGCGCCGAGGATGGCGACCCGCCACGCGCGCTGAACCGTCACGACGAGCCGCGCCGCAGACCGCGACCGCTGGGCGTCGACGTGACTGCGCCGCCTGCGAACGCCAGGTTGCCGTTGACGTAGACGCGGTCGACGCCGACGGCCGGCTGCCGCGGATTGGCGTAGGACGCGACGTCGGCCACGGTCGACGGATCGAGGACTACGACGTCAGCCACGAACCCCGAGCGAAGCAGTCCGCGAGACGACAAGCCGAACCGGCGAGCGGTGTGCCCGGCCAGGTGCGAGGCGGCTGCAGCCCAGCTCCAGTCACCGAGGTTGCGGGTGTGCTCGCCGAGGAATCGCGCGAAGGTAGCCCACCCGCGCGGGTGCGGGAATCGGCCCAAGAAAATGCCGTCGGACCCCGCCACATGTGCCTCGTGGCGAAGCAGCGCGCGGACGTCGGCGTCAGTATTCGTCGGCGGCTGCCGAAATACACAGCCCACGCGCATCTGCGACGCGACCAGCACGTCACAGATAAACCTCGCCACACTCGAACCTGCTTGAGCCGCGGCGTCGGGCAGCAAGAGCCCTTCAGCCCAAGCGAATTCGTCAGACGCGATGTATGACAACCGCACCCGAGCCAGCTCGTCTTGACGCCGGGCGAACCATTCGCGGTCGAGGGTCGAGCGCGTCTCGGCGTCGGAAAGCCGCTGCAGGGTCGCCGCGGGGCCGCCTTCCTGAACCGCCGCCGGCAGCACCACCATGGCGAGGATCGAAGACCCCGATGTATACGGGTAACTGTCGAACGTGACGTCGATCCCGTCGCGGCGCATGTCGTCGACGAGACCCCCGAGCATGTTGGCCGGCCCGTGGTAGTGGCTCACGTGCACGGCCACGCCGCTTGCCTCGGCGATCGCCCGCACCTCGGCCATTCCTTGCGCGGCAGCAGATTCGTAGCCGCGCATGTGGGTGACGTAGGGGGCTCCCGCGCGCGCACCGACCGCACACAACGCACCAAGCTCGTCAGCGTCGGCGAACCGGCCAGGAATGTAGTCGAGGCCCGACGACATCCCGAGCGCACCCTCGTCGAGCGAACGTTCGAGCAGCGCTTGCATCGCCGCGATAGCGCCGGCGTTGGCCGGCCGGTCGTCGGCGCCGATCACCTCGAACCGAAGATTCCCTTGCGGAACAAGCACTCCGACGTTCAACGCCGAGCCGCCGTCATAGGCGGTGAGCATGTCGGCGATGCTCGGCGGCGCAACGCCCGGCCAGGAACCGTTCACCGCGCCGAAGTACTCCATGACGTACTGCGAAGTCGCCGCGGAACCCGGTGCGAACGTCAGGCCGTCCTGACCCGCAATGAAGGTTGTCACCCCCTGCGCAAGTGCAGCAAGCTGAACCTCGGGATCGAACACCATCGCGTCGCCGTGCACGTGTGCGTCGATGAATCCCGGCAGCAGGTAGCGGCCCGTGCAGTCGATGCGCGTCGCGTCCTCGGCCGCCGCGAGGTTGCCGATCGCCGCGATCCGGTCTCCGGCTATTGCAAGGTCGGCGCGGGTAGGCGGCGCGCCGGTGCCATCGACGATCCAACCGCCGTACAGCACGACGTCAAACACGTCGGACCACACTTCGAACAGCGGACGACGCAGCGGCCAAGCCGCTGATCGGCATTAGGCCGTAGTGGTAGAAGTCGACGCCACTCGCACCCTTTTGCACCGCAGCCTCGACTTTCTGCTCGAGGTTTTCCGGGTCCGCGTAGTCAGGGCCACCATGGCGCAGTACACACCGCAGCTCGATTCCCTCGCCCAGCGCGGTCGCGTACGCGCCGACGTCCGACGCCACTCGCTCGGCCTGCTTGGCGTACGCGAGGGTCACGTACGCATCGACATCGCGAGCCACATCGACCGGAGCGATACCCAGCTGCCACGCGTCGTCAGCGCACGACCGCCCGGCCGGTTCGCCGGTGACATAGCCCTTCAGCGCACCGGTTTGATCCATGAAGCCGAAGCGGACGCCGGCCGCGCGCGCCACCCGGGCACACCGGCCCGCCAGCCGGGTGGTAGTCGCTTGGCGCACTTTCAAATAACTCAGCAGCTCCTCGCCACACAACTCAGCAAGCACCGCGCGGTCGAGTGGTCGGGTGGCATTCGCAGGATCGGCCAGAGCAGATCGGACGACGCCGCGCACCCGCGCGGCAACCGCACCGGCGTCGACATCGTCAACCCCAGCCATAGCGGCGCAGCCGTCGCAAAAACACAGCGACAGCAGGAATTCCGTCACTGCATCTATGCCGACGAAGGCCCGCTCGTGATGATAGCCGTGGCCAAAACCGGCGTGATGCAAAGACTCGGCCACGATCAGCGATGGCCGCAACCGGGCGACGTCCGCCGTCAGGTTCTCGGCGTAGCCGGCAACCACATCGGACGACGGGCAGAGGTCGGTGATGTACCTGTCGCCGAACGCATTGGCGACCGCGTATTCGGGATACTCGATGGCGAGCCTGCAGTTGTGCAGGTACACAGTCCAGGCCTGCCACGAAAGGCCGGCAGTCACGAGCGTCTCGGTCACTTCGCCGAACCGCGTTGGCTCAGCAGGTTGCGGCTTCAGGGGGCCGGTGTAGAGCGATTCATCGGGCGGGAAGTAGTGCACCCCCTCGCTGCGATGCGCAACGACGCGCTTGGGGTTGTGCGGGAGCAGGTCGCGCGAGGCGTGGTACACGGTCGCGAGCGAGACCGCCGAAAATCCTTTGGCGGCAAGGTCTTCGGCAACCTGAGCAGGGCCGGCGTCGACGAAGTCGTCGACGAACGCGTAGACCGAGCTGTCGATCGTCACCGCGGCGCGGACGCCGACTCGGGAAACGCCGCGACCACGTCGATCTCGACCAGGATGTTCGGCAGCGTCGAGCCGACCGTCGTCCGCACCGGATACCCGTCGGTGAAGAACTCGGCATACGCGGCGTTGAAGCCGGCGAAGTCGCGCTGGACGTCGGCCAGATGCACCGTCGACTTCACCACGTCGCCGAATCCGAGACCAGCCGCGGCCAGCACGGTGCCGATATTGCGCAACACCTGCCTGGTCTGCTCACCGATTTCGGTACCGACAATCTCACGGGTAGCAGGGTCGACCGGGCCGAATCCGGCCGTGTACAAAAAGCCGTTAGCTGCCATGGCGTGCGAGTACGGTCCGGCTGGCTGTGGTGCGCCTTCGACCTCGTAGCGCTTGATACTCATGCGGCTCTCCTACCTTGTAACAGCGTCAGTACGGTTCGCGAACGCCGACAGCTCCTTGCGAGTAGGCAGACCTTCCCAGTCGCCCGGCACCGCAACGACGAACGCGCCCGCGAGGTTGGCAGTTTGCAGCGACTGCGCCGGCGTGGAGCCGTCGAGCCATGAGGCAAGGTACCCGGCGACGAACGCGTCGCCCGCGCCGACCGGGTCGGCAACCGGCACCGGCACGGCCGCGTCGCTGAGCAGCTCGCCGTCGATGCAGGCGGTGTAGCCGAGTTCGCCGCGCTTTACGACGGCGTGCCGCGGGCCGAGGTTCGCGAGCCGCTGCGCCGCATCGGCCGCCTCACAACTACCGACGACCAGCGCTGCTTCGTTCTCCGACCCGAAGACCAGATCGGCCAGCTTCACGAGGTCGCGCAACACGCCGCTCGCCTCGGCGTCCGACCACAAGGCGGTTCGGTGGTTCATGTCGAGCGAGACGGCGACGCCGTTCGCGCGGGCTACCTCGACCGCCCGCCAGACGGCGTCGCGCGCGGTTTCGCTCAATGCCGGTGTGATGCCCGTGACGTGCAGCACCTTGGCGCCGGCGATGACGTCGGCCGGGACGTCGTCGGGACACAGCCGAGAGCCGGCGCTCCCCCGCCTTGCGTAGATCACTTCGGACGTCGCCGTCGTGCGCCGCACCTTGAGCATGAAGCCGTTGGGAGCTCCGGAATCGGTGATCGCGTGGGTCACATCGACGCCCTCAGCGCGCAGTTCGCGCAGCACCAGCTGACCGATCGGGTCGGCGCCGACGCGACCGGCCCAGGCGACGCGATGGCCGAGCCGGCTGACGCCGATCGCCACGTTGCTTTCGGTGCCGGCGACACCGAGCACCATGCGGTGGCCACTGCGTAGCGGGCCGACCTCGTCTGCGGCGAGCAGGCCCATCGTCTCGCCGAAGGTGACGACTTCGGCCGTCACACCTGGCGCCCTTCGCGCGCAACCTGCACCGCACGGATGAGCCGCTTCGCCCGCTCGCCCAGCGCGGCGAGATCGCCGTCAGCGAGCGCGTCGCCGAACAGCGGGCTGCCGAGCCCGACGGCAACTGCGCCCGCGGCGAGGTAGTGCGGCACGTCGTCGATGGCCACACCGCCGGTCGGGATCAGCGGGATGTCGGGCAACGGCGCGCGGACGTCGCGCAGGTAGCGCGGGCCGCCCACCGATGCCGGAAACACCTTCACTGCCGCGGCGCCCGACAGCCACGCGGCCACGATCTCGGACGGCGTGAGCGCGCCCGGAAGGCACGGCACGCCCGAGCCGGTGGCGAACTCGACCACATCTGGCACGCTGCTCGGCGCGACAAGGAACTTCGCACCCGCTGCGATGCACGCCCTCGCCTGGTCGACCGTGAGGACCGTGCCCGCACCGACACAGGCGTCGTCGCCCAACGTCTTCGCGAGGTAGGCGATGCTCTCGACGGCATCGGGCATCGTCATCGTGAGTTCGACGCACGTGACGCCCGACGCGACCAGTGTTTCGACGGCGGCCGCGACGCGCTCGGTGGATGCGGCGCGGGCGATCGCGACGACGCCGGTGTCGGTCAGTTCGGGGGGCAACGGCGGACGGTCGGGCATCAGGGTCTCCTAGAAGTAGGAACGAACGCAGTCGATGACCCGCCGCTCGTCGTCGAGCAGCGGCAGCAGCTGCCACTTGTCGTGGGCCGTGCACGGATGCGAAATGCCGAGGCAGACGAGGTCGCCCACCTCGAGCGGCTCGTCGGCGGCGAGCGACAGGAACGCGTGCTGGTCGTTCAGCTTGGTAACAGTGCCGTGCAAGGGAGTCAGCTCGCCCGATGCCGACCGCCGTAACAGCGGAATCGGCAAGCCAGAGTCGAACGGCACATCTCGTCGTCCGGCACCAACAAGAGCGAGACCGGGTTCGGGCCGCGACCACACCTGCGCCCACAGCTCGATCGCGGGCCGGAGTTCGGCCGCAAGGGACGAGGTCTGTGCATACAAGCCGTGGTCGTGTGTGACGTAGGAACCGCTGCGCAGCACCGAACGCACTGGCTTGCTGCAGGCGGGTACCCGGGTGAGCGCGGCGGACACGACATCGACCTGGCCGCTGCCGCCGCACGACAACACGTACTCGTCAGCGCGCTGGTCGAGGAGGGCGTCTTTGTCGAGTTCGTGCAGCAGGTCGGTCAGGCTGGTGACGTAGCGGTCAACAGCCGTCAACGTGACATCGTCGCGGCCGTGGCCGAACGGGCCCTCGTAGCCCGCGACCCCGACGAGCGACAGCCCTTCGGATCGGTTCACAGCTTGGGCAACCTCGCGCGCCTCGCCGGTTGACCGGACGCCGGTGCGACCGTCACGCACGCCGACTTCGACCAGCACCTTGATGGGCCGCGTTGAGGACGAGGCGGCGCCGCCGAGCAACGAAACGCCGGCGATCGAGTCGACGTAGCACAGGAAGTCGAAGGTGGGATCAGCCAGCTGCTCGACCAGCCACGGCACGAAGGCAGCGTCGACGAGCTCGTTCGCGAGCAGCACCCGCGGCACGCCGAATGCTCGGTAGGCGCGCACCTGCCACGGGGTGGCGGCGGTCATGGCCCAGGCACCGGCGGCGAGCTGGCGCGCGAACAGGGCGGGCGTCATGGTGGTCTTTCCGTGTGGGGCAAGGGAAATCCCGCGATCTGAGCACCAGTGCGCGAGCACCTCGACGTTGTGCTCGATCGCGGAGTCGCGCAATGCCATGACCGGCCACTCGAAACCGGCCTCGAACAACAACGGTTTCGCAGCCACGAACGCTGAAACCGTCGTGCCTGGCGCGAGGGCGGGAAAGCCTTTGAACCGCCAGTCGATGAGCTCGTCGTCGAGCTCGCCGTTCGCGGCGTTCATGCCGACTCGGATCGTGGTGAGGCGGCGGGCGTCGGCAGCGCGCCGCGTGGCGAGCCGAGCCGCGCCGAGATCGCATCGGCAGCCGAGACCACCGACGGACCGAGAGCCTCGGCGCGTTCGCGACTGATGCGAGAGGCGGGGCCGGCAACGCTCAAGGCGGCCGCCGGCTCGCCGCGATGGTCGAAGATCGCCGCGCCCACACAACGGATCTCGGCCTCGTTCTCCTCGTCGTCGATGGCGAAGCCACGCTCGCGGGTGAGGGCAAGCTCCGCTCGCCAGCGGCGTGCCGTCGTGATGGTGGCCGGCGTGCGCCTCACCAGCCCATGCGCCAGGACCGCGTCGACGACGTCCGGCGCGGCGTGGGCAAGAAACGCCCGGCCGACTCCCGTCGACGCTGCAGGCTCGACTTTGCCGACCCGCGACCTCATTTGTACCGGCGAGTCGCCCTCGACCTTCTCGATGTAGACGACGTCTGGGTGTTGGAACAGCACCAGATGCGAGGTCTCGCCGGTCGACTCGGTGAGCTGCCGCAACACCGGCAGCGCGACCGCCCGCAGATCAAGGCGCTCGAGATACGTCTGCCCGAGACGGAGCAAGCCGACGCCGAGCCGATAGCGGCCGGCCTCGTCGGTCTCGACGAACCCCTCCTCGCGCAGCGGCGCGAGCAGCCGCAGGGCGGTGCTCTTGTCGACGCCGATATGTGCGGCCAACTCGGCTAGCGTGAGGCTGCTGGCGCCGGGCTCGCTCAGGAGCGTGACCATGCTGAGCGCGCGGCGCAAGGACGCCGACCGGTTGCGCCCCAGCTCATCGCTCACGTTCGCTGTCACACCGCCATTGTGCATGGCACATCACCGTTGTGCAACGGACGGTGATCTGTGTCACCGATCACCCGCGCGGGCTCAGCACGGCGGCACGGCTGCCGATTGGATACGTGTGCTCGCAACAACCGTGCTGACCGCTGCCGCCCACTACCACAAAGCGATGCCGGTCGCGCGAATCCCGCTGCCGGCGAACGTGTGCGGAACGGTGGCCGGCGCTGTCGGTGTGTGCACGAGCTGGCCGCAGGCATGGCGGCTATGGGTGCGTCGCCAGCACACCGGGCTGTCGCTCTCTACGAACGTGATGGGCCTGCTGAACCCGGTGGCGTGGCTGCTCTACGGCGTCTTGTCGCACAGCACCGTCCAGGTGCTCACCAGCCTCGTCGGCATGACGGGCGCACTGGCGATCCTCGCCGGCCACCTCCGGCGCGCGCGCATCGGACTGCGATCCTGGCTGCCGTTCTTCGTCACCGGCCTTGCAGTGATCGGCCTTGCCCTCAGCGGCGGGCGCATGGTGCTCGGGCTCCTCGCAGCCGCGGCAACAGTCGTCGGGATCGTGCCGCAGCTGGTCGTGCTCGCCAAGCGGCGCGCGAACGGCAGCCTCGATGCGCGCGGAGTTTCCCGTGCGCGCTGGCTGCTGTCGGCGTCCGGCAACTCGCTGTGGGTGGTGTACGGCGTCATCGTCCATGACCAGCTGATCGCAGTGAACTCCACGATCATCGGCCTGCTCGCCATGACGATCGCGACGCTCGCATTGACCGCAGCCAAGCCGGACGACGTGAACGACGTCCGGCCTGCTGCGCTCCCCCAGCTCGCCGACGCGCTGGCCTGACGCTCCGGCCGGGTGCGCCGTCGCTAGCCCGCGGCTGCGCGGTCGGCGTTCGCCTGGATCGCGTCGTGCGCGAACTGCGCGAGGCCCGGCTCGATCTCGTCGTAGTGCGCGCGAAATCGCAGGTCGTCGACATAGAGCTGCCCCAGGCCGCGGTGCATCGCGTACGGGACGTCGTGGAACCACCGGGAAATGTGCGCGCGGTGTGCTTCTGCGGCGTCCATCGCCGCGGCCGAATCAGCCGCGGCGCCAGCACGGAACACCTCGGCGAGCCGCCCTTCGACGGCGTCGCCTTCTTGCTTGATTTCGAGCCACTCCTGCTTCCCGTAGCGGGCGGTGCGCCGGCGTGACTCCTTGTACGCCTCGGTGTCGCCCCAGCGGTCCTCGGTTTCTTGGACATGCTCGTTCGGGTCGACGTCCCCGAAGACTTCGAAAATCTCTTCAGGGGTCAGGTTGATACCGGTCACGTAAGCCTCCAGGCTCTTCTCGACATTTGCGGCCATCCGCTGCAACTTCGCGATGCGCTCGACGAGCAGCGCGTGCTGACGCCGCAGGTGGTCACGCATATCGCCACAGTCGGCGAGGATGTCCGCGATCTGGTCGAGGGAGAACCCGAGCTCGCGATAGCCGAGAATCCGGTGCAGCACCTCGAGGTCGGCCGGGCTGTAGACCCGGTAGCCGGCAGGCGTTCGCAGGCTTGGTGACAGCAGCCCGATCTCGTCGTAGTGGTGTAGGGCTCGTACGGTCACCGACGCAAGCCGCGCCACCTCACCGACCGTGTACTCGCGGTCCATGGTTCTCACCTCCGTGCCGGACGCTAGGGGCTCACGCAACGTCAGGGTCAAGCGGCAAGATGCGAGGCATGACTCGTGTGCTCGTTCTCGATGACTACCAAGACGTCGCCCGCACGCTAGCGCCCTGGAACGAGCTGGCCGCGATTCCGGAGCTGGCCGACCTCACGCTCGACGTCCGCACGTCACATCTTGACGCCGGCGAGCTGAAAGCCGCCCTGTCGAGCGCCGACGTCGTCGTCGCCATGCGCGAGCGCACACCGTTACCGCGCGAGGTACTCGAGCAAGCGCCGAACCTGAAGCTGCTGGTCACGACCGGCATGCGCAACGCCTCGATCGATATCGAGGCCTGCCGCGCGCGGGGTATCGAGGTGCGCGGCACCGAAGGCCTGCGCACCTCGACCGCCGAGCTGACGTGGGGCCTGATCCTCGCGCTGGGCCGGCAGATTTGCGCCGAGGACCGGGGGGTGCGCGACGGTGGCTGGCAGCGCACGATCGGCTTCGAGCTGTCCGGTGCACGGCTCGGCGTCATCGGGCTCGGCAACCTCGGCGCGGCGGTCGCCAGGATCGGGATGGCGTTCGGCATGAATGTCGTGGCCTGGAGCCAGAACCTGACCGCGGAGCGGGCCGCCGAGGTGGGCGTCGCCCGGGTCGAGAAGGAACAGCTGCTGTCGACGTCCGTCATCGTGAGCTTGCACCTCAAGCTGAGCGATCGCACCGCTGGGGTGATCGGCGCGACCGAGCTGGCGCTGATGAAGCCCACCGCGTACTTGATCAACACGTCGCGCGGGCCGCTGGTCGACGAGGCCGCGCTGATCGCCGCGCTGCGCGAAGGGCGCATCGGCGGTGCCGGGCTCGACGTGTTCGATATCGAGCCGCTGCCGGCCGACCATCCGCTTCGCAGCCTCCCGAACACCGTCGTAACGCCGCACATTGGCTACGTCACCGGCGCGACGTACGAGATCTGGTGGCGCCACGTCGTCGAAGACATCGCCGCGTGGGCCAGAGCGCGGGCGGGGCGCGGTGAGGCGGACGACGCCGGCTTGCGCCGGCTGTAATCCCCGGCGCCCGGGGCGTGTCGTGCTGCGGCTTTCGGGAAGGTCATCTTGCGGAGGGAGCGAACCAGCCGCGCCGCGCATGCGTCTGACTTGATGTCGGCGGGGAATCCTGCGGGCGGCGTGCACGTTGGAGCAGCTGAGGCTAGCGAGCCGTTGGAGGCAGAAATGGCCGAACGAGCGCTTCGGGGTAGCCGGCTAGGTGCCGTGAGCTACGAAAACGACGAATCTACCGAGCCGGCGCAGCGGCAGGTTGCCGCCTACAGCTGCCCTAACGGGCACCGGTTCGCGGTGCCGTTCTCGGCCGAGGCCGAGGTTCCATCAACCTGGGAGTGTCGGCTTTGCGGTGCGGTTGCGGTGCGCGAGGACGGCGCCACGCCGGCGCAGAGCCGCACCAAGCCCGCCCGCAGCCACTGGGACATGCTGCTCGAGCGGCGCAGCATTCCTGAGCTCGAGGCAATTCTCGAGGAGCGGCTCGAGTATCTCCGCGTGAACGGCCGCCGCAAGAGCGCCTGATCTCCTGACCCGAAATACCCTGACTCGAAGCGCCGAGCCACGCCAGCTTCCCCCGGCGGCGTGGCTCGGCTTTTTGGTTTTGACCGGCGTTAGAACTTGCGGCCGAGCCGGGATTGGACTCCCCACAGGGTGACCCGGCCGAGTGCTTCGAGCACGATCGCCCGGCTCATCTTGCTCGCACCGAACTCGCGGTCGACGAAGGAGATCGGCACCTCGACCACGCGGTATCCGCGCCGCACGCTGCGCAGTGCGAGGTCGACCTGGAAGCAGTAGCCCTGCGAACGCACGGTGGCGAGGTCGAGCGACCGCAGCACCTTGGCGCGATACGCCCGATAGCCGCCGGTGGCATCGCGCAGCGGGATGCCAAGCGCCACGCGGGCATACAGGTTCGCGCCGCGACTGAGCGCCTCGCGCGACTTGGGCCAGTTCTCGACCGACCCGCCGTAGACCCAGCGCGAGCCGAGCACCACGTCGGCGGTAGTGAGTGCGTCGAGCAGCTTCGGTAGCTGCTCGGGCTGGTGGGAACCGTCGGCGTCCATCTCGACGAGGGTGTCGAAGCCCTCGCCGAGGCCCCAGCGAAACCCGGCGACGTACGCCGCGCCAAGGCCCTCCTTGCCGGGCCGGTGCAGCACGTGCACGTGGTCGTCGTCCGCTGCAAGGTCGTCGGCGAGCTGGCCGGTGCCGTCAGGGCTGTTGTCGTCGGCGACCAGGATGTGCGCCTCGGGTACCGCAGCCCGCACCCGCTTGACGATCACCGGCAGGTTCTCGCGCTCCTGATAGGTCGGGATGATGACCAGCACCCGCCCGACGCCGTCCGCACCTCCTTCGTCGCCCTCGGGGCCTTCGTCGCCCTCGGGGCCTTCGTTGCCCTCGAGGGCTGCCGAGTTCGGCACGTCACGGTCTCCTTCGCGGGCGCAAGCGGGCTGGCAGCGGCAGCAGCGATGCGACGACTACCAGGACGCCGAGTATGCCGATGGCCCATTCTGGACTGCCACCCAGGTGGTCGGCGAGTGTCAGCTGCGACCGCTCCACCACCGGCAGGTCGATGATCGCCGGGGTGAGTTCACGAGTCTGAGTGACGACGTGACCGTCCGGCGCGATGATCGCGCTGATTCCGCTCGTGGCCGCAACGACCACCGACCGGCCGTGCTCCACGGCACGCAACTGCGACATGGCCAGTTGCTGCCGCGTCTCGGCCGTTCCCATGTAGGTCGCGTTGTTGGTCTGGACGACGATGATGCGGCCCCCGTGGGTGACCCCTGACCGCACTGCGTCGTCGAACGCGATCTCGAAGCACATGACGTCGGCGATTCGAGTGGGCCCGACGTCGAGCGCGCCGACCGTGTGACCGGGGAGGAAGTTCTCGGGCACCAGCGTGGTCAGGTCGGTGAGGTGCGACACGAACCCGCGCCACGGGATGTATTCGCCGAACGGCACGAGGTGCCGCTTCGTGTAGCTCTCGCCCGGGCCGGTGGTCGGGCTCCAGACGATGCCGGTGTTCGTGACGTGGTCGGGGCCCGCGTCGAGAACCGCGCCAACCAGCATGGGCGCGTTGACGGCCTTCGCCGCGGCCTGCACCTGCGCGTAGACCTTGGCGTTCGTGAGCGGGTCGACGTCGGAGGCGTTCTCCGGCCAGAGCACGATCTGCGGCTGCTTGAAGCTGCCGGTCGCGATGCCGCTGACCAGCTTCGCGGTCTCGGAAAGGTGATTGTCGAGCACCTGCTCGGCGCGCCCGAGGAAGTGCGTGCCGGGGTGCGGCACGTTGCCTTGCACGACCGCGACCTGGATCGGATCGCCGGCGGTCGGCCGCGGCACCAGCAGCGCAAGCAATGGGACGACGAGGGCAGCAACCAAGCCGACGGCGACTCCGGCGAGCCGCGCGGGTGACCACGCGCGGTGACCGCCGATCGCTTGGGCGGCAGCCAGCGCGCCGACGGCGAGGAAGGCTGCCGACAGGGCAACCGCGAATGTGACGAGCGGGGCACCAGCCAGCGCGGCGTAGCCGGTAAACGGCGTATCGGGCTGGCTGAATGCGAGGCGCCCCCAGCCGAATCCGCCCAGCGGCCAGCGGGAGCGAACGAGTTCTTCGCTCACCCACAGGCACGCCACCCACACCGGCCAGGCCCTGACCCGGCCGACAAGCCGCGACAACCCGAGGCCGAGCACCGCGAGGTAGCAAGCCTCTGCCACCGCGAGCACCACCCAGGCGAGCGGCGTGACGACGTGCAGCCAGTAGATCAGTGGGAGGAATTCGCCGAGCCCGGCCGCGAAGCCGACCAGCAGCGCGCCACGCCAGCCGCGGCCGCGGGCGGCGAGGATCACTCCAGCGGTTGCGGGCACGGCGATCGGCCACCAGCCCAGGGGCGGGTACGCGGCCGAGAGCGCAACGCCGGACACCAACCCACCGATGACGGGCCACCCCGCCCAGCCGCGAAGGTTAGGCAAACCGCGGCCAAGAACCCCGGATCTGCCTAACGGCTCGGCAGCCTCGGCAGCCTCGGCAACCTCCGGAGGATCGGCAGCCTCGAGAGCGGGCGCTTCGGTGCTCAGGCTGCTGCCCGCGACAGCGCCACGTTGCAGCCGATCCAACGCCCAGCTCCTTTGCGGGTCGCAGCCTTCTCCGCACGGTACAACGGCGAAGCATGGCGCGCCGGTTCGCGCGCGTCCCGGAGCTAGCGGCGGTGGCGAGATCGGGCACGAGATCGGGCACGAGATCGGGCAAGGGCCGGGCGCCCTTCGGACCGATGCCGCTCTCGCCGGCTGCGAAAGCGCCACCGTTGTCTACTGGGCACCCGGACCTCCCGCGTGTCACACCCTGCCGGTCGGAACGGCGTCGTTCGATCACCCCGGTACGCCTGGGCCTGGCACCTAGGCAGCGCCTGCGCAGTGCCCGCGCGGGCCGCCAATGACCCAGGGTCGTCGGGGTGGCGAAGGGTTCTCCTCGACCGGACGTCTCGGTGGACCCGGGGAACATACCGGGTCATCTCCCGCGCTTGTCAACAGCCCTCTGACGTGCGCAAATGCACGTCGTCGCAGGTCAGCGCGGGTCCGCCCAGGGGCGGCAATCGCAAAGAAATCCGGGCGGCGAAAAGAACGAGCCGAACGTCCGATGACCGGCGGGTCAACCGGCCAGGCCGGCGTTCACCGCGACGAAGTCGAGCATCCGGCTCACCGGGTCGGGGCCGGTCACGCCGGAGGTCGCGGCCAGCTGCGCGGCCAGCCGCTGCGCCGCCAGCAACGGCAGCCGCGACAGGTCGCGAGACGCGCGGTTGTTCGCCGCCGCCGGGGGTTGCGCCGGGACGATGGGCGCCTGCTTGGCGGCGGGGCGCTGAGTCGGTGCCGCCGGCGCCTTCGCCGGTGCATGGGTGATCACGGGCGCCGGTTTCGGCGCCGGGGCGGGCGCCGGGTTCGCGACCGCTCCGGACGGGCGGCGGAAGATCTCGGAGACCCACAAGATGCCCTTGGAGTCGACGACGACTCCGATCCCGACCTGGGTGTACGAGCTGGACAGGATGTTCGCCCGGTGTGCGGGCGAGGCCATGAAGGCCGACTGCAACGCCGACGCCGACGGACCCTCGCCGACGTTCTCGCCCAAGGTCGACCAGCAACAGACCACGGCGGGCAGATTCGGGGTGTGTGCGAGCGTCTGACTCGCCGCCATCCGGCCGGCTTGGGCGCGGGCGGCCGAAGCGAGGTCGCCACTGACCGCCAGCGCTGGCAGCCCGGCCGACGCGCGTGCGCTGTTCGCCATCGACACCAGGCTCGAGCTCGAGTCTGCGCGCGCTCCCCGGGCCCAGGTGACGAGACCCGAGACGGCAAGGCCGATCACGCAAACTGCGACGACGACGCGCCGAAAACTACGGGTGACCGTGTGGACGCGTGGTGCAACGGCAGATGACTGCACGAGTCCCAAGACCTCCATGGCGGTGACAGCGGGAACTGCGGCGAAGCGGCGAACGATCAAGCCGAACGAGTACACCGACCGTTACCTTGCCGCAACGTAAGCCAGATTGCCAACCGATCACCCGATTTGATTTCGGTCGAAGGCAGCGAAAATGTGCCCGTTGCGCGCCTACTGTCCGAGATTGCGACTGATCACCAGCCGTTGCACCTGGTTGGTGCCCTCGACGATCTGCAGGGCCTTCGCTTCGCGCAGGTAGCGCTCGACCGGGTAGTCCTCGACGTATCCGTAGCCGCCGAGCACCTGGACGGCGTCCGTGGTCACCTTCATCGCGACGTCGCTACAGAAGAGCTTCGCCATCGCTGCTTCCTTCGTCACGGCGAGCCCGGCGTCGAGGCGGCGTGCGGCGGTCAGGTACAGCGCGCGGGCGGCCTCCACCGCCGTCGCCATGTCGGCGAGCATGAACGCCAATCCTTCGAATTCCCTTATGGCACGGCCAAATTGCCGACGTTCGCCTGCGTAGTCGACCGCGACGTCGAGCGCTGCCTGCGCCAACCCGACCGAGCAAGCAGCGATCCCGAGGCGCCCGGTGTCCAAGGCGGCGAGCGCGATCGCGAAGCCCTGGCCGATGTCGCCGATCAGCCTGTCGGGCGATGCCGAGACACCGCTCAAGTGCAGTTGCGCGGTCGGCGAGGCACGCAGGCCCATCTTGTGCTCAGGAGCTGCTGCGGCCAGCCCGTCGGCGTCCGAGGGAAGCAGGAAGCAGCTGATGCCGCGGGAGCCGTCGTCCGACGTCCGCACCATGACGGTGTAGAAGTCGGCGATTCCGGCGTGGGTGATCCATGCCTTCGTGCCGTCGATCCGATAACCGCCGGCCTCGTCGGCGGTCGCCCGCGTGCGCAACGCGGCGGCGTCCGAACCAGAATCGGGCTCGGAAAGGCAGTAGGCGCCGAGAGTTTCGCCACCGAGCATGTCGGGGAGCCAGCGCTGCTTTTGCTCGGGCGTGCCGTACCGGGCGAGGGCGAAGCACGACAGCGCGTGCACGCTGACGCCGAGGCCGACCGTGAGCCAGGCGCGGCTGAGTTCCTCGACGACTTGCAGGTAGACCTCGTAGGGCTGAGCTGAGCCGCCGTACTCGTCGGGATACGGCAGCCCGAGCAGCCCCATGCGCCCGATCGTGGTGAACACGTCTCGGGGAAAAGCCGCGTTTCGTTCGGCGTCGGCGGCCCGCGGTGCGAGGGTGTCGCGGGCGACTTCACCGACGAGTTCGAGCAGTTCGCGCGCTTCGGGGGTGGGAAGCGCCCTTTCGATTTTGGTGGTGGCCATCGGGCCAATCTAGTGCCGCTGCCGATCAACCCGCCGTCATCGTGCGAGGCTTGCTCGCATGTCACCAGCACCGGGCCGGCTCATGCTGCTCGACACGGCATCGCTGTACTTCCGGGCCTTCTTCGGCGTGCCCGAGACGATCACCTCGCCGGACGGTCAGCCGGTGAACGCCGTGCGCGGGTTACTCGACTTCATCGCGTTCCTCGTCGACCGCCATCGCCCGGCACGATTGGTCGCCTGCATGGACGCCGATTGGCGGCCGCAGTTCCGCGTTGAACTGGTGCCTTCGTACAAGGCGCATCGGCTCGCGCCCGGCGGGGGTGGCGCCGAGGTCGTGCCGCCGACCCTGGTGCCGCAGGTGACCGTCATCGAGCAACTGCTCGACGCGATCGGCATCGCGCGCCTTGGTGTCCCCGGTTTCGAGGCGGACGACGTCATCGCGACGCTGGCGAGTAACTCGAAAGATCCGGTCGACGTCGTGACCGGTGACCGCGATCTGTTCCAGTTGGTGCGTGACGACGTCCCGGTGCGGATCGTCTACACCGCGCGTGGCGTGGGCAAGGCGGACGTCGTCGACGAGGCCTTCGTTGCGGCGAAGTACGCGATTCCTGGCCGAGCGTACGCGGATTTCGCCGTGCTGCGAGGCGATCCGAGCGACGGGCTGCCCGGAGTAGCCGGCATCGGCGACAAGACCGCCGCCGCGCTGATCTCGCGTTTCGGCGGGCTCGACGCGCTGCTCGCGGCACTCGACTCCGACAGCGAGGCCGGCTTCCCCGCGGGCGCGCGCAACAAGCTGAAGGCGGCCCGCTCGTATATCGACGCGGCGCGCTTCGTCGTCGCCACCCGTACCGATGTGCCGACCGGCAAGGTGGACGACGCAGTGCCGTCGTCCATTCGAGACACGCAGGCCTTGCTCGATCTCGTGCAGACCTATGGGATTTCTTCGCCCGTGCAGCGGTTGCTCACTGCGTTGCGGGTACCGATCTCACCCGACTGACGAGTACGCGACGACCCCACGGCGCAGCGCCTCCATCGCCTTTTCGGCAGTGACGCGCACGTCGTCGTCGGCCGCGTGGGCGATCTGGCCAAGGAGGTCGAGCAGTTGCCGGATCCAGCGCACGAAGTCGCCTGCGGACAGGCCGTTGTCAGTGAGTACCGAGTCGAGGGTCGCCCCGCTCGCCCAGCGATAGGCCGCCCAGGCGAAGCCCGGCGCGGGTTCGCGCAAGAAGTCGAGGTGCCTCGCGTGCTCGGCCTTGGAAAGCCTTTCCCACAAGGAATTCTGCTCGTCGATGATGCCTGGCACGCGGCCGCGAGGCAGTCGCACGGGTGCCGGCTCGGTTTCGCGCACCTCGAACACGAGCGCGGAAACCGCCCCCGCCAGTTCGGCAGGGGTGAGCCCGCGCCAAATGCCTGCGCGCAAGCATTCAGCGGCGAGCAGATCGAGTTCTCCGTACAGGCGAGCGAGGCGACGTCCGGCTTCGGTCACGGTTTCGCGCTCGAGATATCCGAGATGCTCCAGGAGATCGCAGACCCGGTCGAAGACGCGGGCGATCGAGTTGGTGCGGTTCTCCACCCGGCGCTGTAGCGCTTCGGTATCGCGCCTGAGCCGCCAATAGCGCTCGGCCCAGCGGGCGTGCTGTTCGCGATCGGAACACCCGTGGCATGGGTGCCGGCGAAGCTGGGTGCGCAGGTCGGCGATCTCGGCAGCGACCTCGTCGCTCTGGCCGCCACCGCGGTTGCGCCCGCGCGGCAGATCGCGGGTGTCGAAGCCCTTCGCGCGCAAGGTCGAAGCCAGATCGCGACGGTCTTGCGGGTTGCGCGAGTTGAATGATTTCGGGATCCGGACCCGGTCGATCGGCTCGACCGGGCTCGGAAAATCCACCAGCGAAAGGCGCTTTACCTGACGCTCTTCGGTGAGCACGATGGGCCGCGCGCCCTCGTTTCCTGACTGCAGCCCGGGATCGAGGACAATGGCCAGCCCGGCACGTCGTCCGGCCGGAATGCGCACCACGTCACCGGGTTTCAGTTTTTCGAGCGACGCCGCGGCAGCGGCTCTGCGGAGCGCGGCGGCATCGCGGGCTGCGGTTGCCTCGACGTCCGAGAGCTTGCGGCGCAGCCGTGCGTATTCTTCGAAATCGCCGAGGTGGCAGGTCATCGCCTCGCGGTAGCCCTCGAGCGCCTCTTCGTTCTTCTGGATCTGGCGGGCGAGGCCGACCACCGCGCGGTCGGCCTGGAACTGCGCGAACGACGCCTCCAGCAGCACCCGCGCGCGTTCGAGGCCGACCTGGCCGACGAGGTTGACCGCCATGTTGTACGACGGCTGAAAGCTCGACCGCAGCGGATAAGTGCGGGTCGAGGCGAGCCCGGCCACCGCAGCCGGGTCGACGCCGTGTGACCAGATCACGACCGCGTGGCCTTCGACGTCGATGCCGCGGCGGCCGGCGCGACCGGTGAGCTGGGTGTACTCCCCCGGCGTCACGTCGACGTGCGCCTCGCCGTTCCACTTCACGAGCCGCTCGAGCACCACCGTTCGAGCCGGCATGTTGATGCCGAGGGCGAGCGTCTCGGTGGCGAAGACGGCTTTCACGAGGCCTCGGGTGAACAGCTCTTCGACGACCTCCTTGAACGTCGGCAGCATCCCGGCGTGGTGGGCGGCGATGCCGCGCTGCAAGCCTTCGAGCCACTCGTGATAGCCGAGCACGTGCAGGTCTTCGTCGGGGATGACGGCCGTGCGCTCCTCGACGATCCCGAGCACTTCGGCGCTCTCCGACGGCGTGTTGAGCCGCAGGTTCGCTCGCAGGCACTGCAGGACGGCGCCGTCACACCCGGCCCGGCTGAAGATGAAGGTGATGGCAGGCAGCAACCCCTCGGCGTCCAGTCTTTCGATGACGTCGACCCGGCTGGGGGTGTCACGTCTGCGCGGACGACGGTCGCGTGCGCGCCCTGGGCCCCGCTCGATGCTGCGGTGCCGGCGTTCTTCGTCGCCGGTGGCCCGGCTGAGTTCGGGGTTGAGTTGCAGCTCGGCGCGGTTGGTGGTGAACAGGTCGTACATCCGCTGGCCGACCATCATGTGCTGCCAGAGCGGCACCGGCCGGTGCTCCTCGACGATCACCCGCGTCTCGCCGCGGACGGTGACCAACCAGTCGGCGAATTCCTCGGCATTGCTGACCGTGGCCGACAACGACACGAGCCGCACTGACTCAGGGAGGTGGATGATCACCTCTTCCCAGACGCCACCCCGGAACCGGTCGGCGAGATAGTGCACCTCGTCCATGACGACGTAGCCAAGCCCCATCAACGTGGGCGACGACGCGTAGAGCATGTTGCGCAACACCTCGGTCGTCATGACGACGACGGCTGCCTCGCCGTTGATGGTGTTGTCGCCGGTCAGCAAGCCGACCGAGTCGGGGCCGTAGCGGCGCACAAGGTCGGCGTACTTCTGGTTCGACAACGCCTTGATCGGCGTGGTGTAGAAGCACTTGCGGCCTTCGGCCAGAGCAAGGTGGACGGCGAATTCGCCGACCAGCGTCTTGCCTGACCCAGTCGGGGCTGCGACCAGCACGCCGTGGCCGTCTTCGAGCGCACGACACGCATCGAGCTGGAAATCATCGAGCGGGAAGTCGTACAACGCCTCGAACGACGTCAGAGCGGCTGAACCTCGCCGCGCCCGAGCGGCCGCGTACCGCTGCGCTGGGGAGGACACGCATCCCACGCTACGCGGTCGCCGTACATCTCACGGCGACGCAGTGCGAAGGGCGGTGTGTTTGGCGAGCGTTTCGAAGTCGGTGTCGGAATGCAGGATCGGGCAGTCGGACGCGATTGCAACGGCAGCGATCAAGCAGTCAGTGAACTTGCGAACGGTGCCGCCGCGCTGGCGACAGATGCGGTACAGCGCTGCTGCGGTCTCATAGTCGGCCGATGTGGTGGGCAACGTGACCCCCCGCGCGAGCAGGCCGCGCAGCGCTGTGAGGTGGCCCGGACCACGCGCGCCCGCGAGAACCTCCATTCGCACCGGGTCGCAAACGGCGATCTCCGAGCCGAGCAACGCGTCGACTTTCGGCAGACCGGACTGCCGGTATCACGCAAGAACTCGATCCACGCCGACGTATCGATCAGGATCACGTCGGCTGAGCCTGACGCATCTCGTCGAGATCGCCGTCCCATCCACTACCCCGAAGGGCCCGCGCGGCGTCGACGCCGAGCCCGAGGCCTAGCGAGGGGTGAGGTCGAGCGGTGACGGTTCGTCGTCGGGGAGGTTGGCCAGTTCGGACGACGCCTCAAGCTTGGCCTTGCGGTTGTCGTGGACGCGCGCGATCTGGGTGGCGATCTCGAGCAGGATGACCAGCGGGACGCCGAGGGCCAACATCGTGACCGGGTCGCCCGATGGTGTGGCGATTGCCGAGAACACGAACGACAAGAAGATCGTCATGCGGCGGGATTTCTTCAGCCGGCCATAGCTCAGGATGCCGATCCGATTCAGCATCACGAGCAGCAGTGGGACGACGAACGATCCGCCGAAGACCAGCAGCATCGCCATCTCGTAGGCGAGGTAATGGTCGATCGAGATCAGGCTCGTGGTGCCCTTGGGCGCGAAGTTCAACAGAACCTGCAGGCCCTTGGACATCACGAAGTACGCCAGCGTGGCACCGGCCAGGAACAGCGGAACGGCGGCGCCCACGAAGGCAAGGGAGTACTTGCGCTCTTTGCGCTCGAGACCTGGCGTCACGAACGCCCACAGCTGGTAGAGCCAGACCGGCGACGACAAGATCAGGCCCGCGATCAGCGCGACCTTGAAGTGCCAGACGATCGGATCGAAGACGTTGGTGAAGACCAGCGTGCTGCAGCCATGAACTGTGTCGATCGCGCTCTTTTGGTGCACCTGGCAGTACGGGCGTCGAAGCACCGACCAGATGGGGTTGAAGAAGCCGAACGCGACGCCGCTCGCGACGACGATTGCTAGCACGCCCTTGATGAGGCGCGCCCGCAACTCGCGGATGTGCTCGCCGAGCGACATCCGCCCGTCGGCAGGACGGCGCGTGCGAGCCATGGATGCCCTCGATGCCTGGCGTCAGGAGCGGAAAGCTACTGCGCTTCGGGCTGCTGCGGCTGCGGCGCGTTGGGCACCGGGGCAGGCGGTGCCGGCTGCGGGTAGGTCGGCTGCGGGTAGGTCGGCTGCTGGTAGGTCGGCTGGGCGTAACCGGGCTGGGGCTGGTACGGCGGCTGGGGCGCGGGTTGCTGCGGGTAGCCCGGCTGCGGCTGGTACGCCGGCTGCTGCGCGGGCTGCTGGTACACCGGTGGCTGCTGGTAGCCAGCCGGAATCTGGGCCTGCTGCACCTGCGCCTGATGCGCTGCCTGGTCTTCTTCCATGCCCTTGATCTCGGACTTGAAGATACGCATCGACCGGCCCAGGCCGCGGGCGGCGTCGGGCATCTTCTTCGCACCGAACAACAAGAACCCGAGGATGATCAGGCCGATCCAGATCTCAGGGTTTCGCATCGCATGGTCTCCAGACGCTGGATGGGTCGAGGTTCATCGTACGCCGCGCATCTCGTTCGGTGGCTCGACGGCGGTCGGTTCACCAAATCGGAATCGAACTTAGCCGAACAACCCGTTCAAACAAGATCAATCGCGGTCGGACGCCGACGCCGCGCCGAGCCGCGAGAGCGCGTCTCCTGCGCGACTCGCTTCACGCCCGAGTTCCTTGATCCCCCGCCACAACCGCAGCCCCAGGAGGACGACGGCGGCCAGGCCCACGATGCCGAGGCCGACGAAAATCATCGACCACTCGAAGAAGCTCATGCCGTTCATGAAATCACGCCGCGCAGATCTGCTGTTGGGTTAGCAGGGAGGGGTTCTGCGCGGCGTGATGGTGCCGGTTCCGTCGGGGGTCGGAGCCGGCGGGGGCTTAGGACCGGAACGCGTGTTCTGCGAGAGCGGCGAGGTACTCGGTGCGCTCCATCGCGAGTGCGAAGTCGAGAAGTTCGTCGTAGCTGATCGCCGGGCCTGCGTGGGTCTCGAGAGCCTCGGCCGGCACTGCCCAGTTCGTCGCGCGCACTCCGCCGGAGACGAGCAGCGAGATGATGTGGTCGTCGGCCGGCTTGCGGATTTCCTCGACGCAGCGCGGGCAGCGGAAGGCGTAGTACGACAGGGGCGCCTGGCTGCAGACCATGAGGGTCAGGTCGTCAGCCGTCAGCTCGACCTCACCGCAGGTGGGGCATGTCGCCTTGATCGTGGTCATCGCCCACTCCTTCCGCCGAGTCACCGGACTGCGGGACTCCCGGATTCGGGCGGTCCAATTCGGTGACGAGAAACCCATCGGCGGGGGGTGCGAAAGTCTTAAAGGCACAGGCGGCCCCTTTCGAGTAGCCCGTCTGGCCCATTGCGCAACTAGGTGTTTCAGCGCGTGAGCAGACCCAGTTGCTCATACGCCGCGAGAGCGGCGGCGGCGTCCGCGCTTACGGCGTCGAGGAGATCGGGTGGTGAGACCACTCGGCCGGCCGAACCGAGCCGCAGTGCGAGCCGCCGAACCCAGCGGGTGTCGGGCGTGCGAAGCCTGATCAGCGCACCGCCGCCGGGCAGCTCTTCGACCGACTCGCACGGGTAGTACTCCGGCACCCAACGACCGGCGGGCCCGACCTCCAGCACCACTGCGAGGTCGTCGGGTCCGGGCTGGAACAGGCCGGCGTCGAGGTCGCGCGGTTGTGCCTCGGGCGGCACATCGGCGGGCACGTCGAGCACCTCGACCGCGGTGATGCGGTCGAGTCGGAACAGTCGCACGGCCTCTGCCGAACGGCACCAGCCCTCGAGGTAGCTGCGCCCGGCAACGACGCTCACCCGCATCGGGTCGACGTCACGCTCGGTGGCCTCGTCGCGGGCTGGAACGTAGTACGTCAGGTGCAACCGGCGCCGCTCGCGAAGGGCCCGATCGACGGCTGCGAGCGTGTCGGGCGACCGGTTCGGCGGATCGACTTCGACCGCGACCGCGGAGCTCGCGACGGCCGCTTCTTCGGCGGCGTCCTCGAGTTTGGCCAGCGCGGAGTCGACCGCCTCGCGCTCCTGCAGCCCCGGCAGGTCGGCGAGCATGCGCAGCCCCACGATGAGCGGCAGTGCCTCGTCACGCGACAGCCGCAGCGGCCGCGCAATCGTGTCGGCGTTGCTCACGGTGATGCGGCCGGACGCCGTGATGTCGACCTCGATCAGGTCGCCCGGAAAGTAGCCGGGCAGCCCGCACATGTAGATCAGCTCGAGGTCGCGCGACAGCTGCTCTTCGCTGACGCCAAAGGTTTTCGCGACGTCGGACAACTTGGCACCCGGACGGGTCAGCAGGTACGGCACGAGGGAGAGCAACCTCGGTAGCTGTTCGGTGGCACCGCTCACGTGCCACCACCGGCGGCCGCCTCGGCAGGTGCACCGGCCAGGGCCCGCAGCCGGGCGACCACCGCCGCGCGCGCCTCAGCCGGCTCGACGATGACGACGTCGGGCCCGAAGCCAATTGCTTCGTCGGCGAGCCGCTCGGCATGTGCGATCGGCAGCTCGAGCAGATCCCAGCCGTCGCCGTGTGGCGTTATCGACGACGCCCGGCGGCGCATGCCGTACGCCGAGCCCTCGCGCACCAGCACCTTGGCGGAGATGCGCACCGGATCCTCGACCATCTGCAAAACGATTTTGCGGACGTCGACACCCTCCGGGACTTGCACGCTGCCCCGTCGTCCGACTGCTTCGACCTGGCCCACGACCCGGCTCACGCGGAAGACGCGAGTCTCGCCGCGGTCGAGGTCGTGACCGACGAGGTACCAGCGGCCGTGCCACGACACCAAGCCCCATGGCTCGACATGCCGGGTGGCGCCCGGCGTGCGGTAGTCGAAGTTGACCGCGCGCCGGTCGGTGGCGGCCTGGCGCAACGCGTCGAACGCGGGCTCGCTGGTCGCAACACGTGTCTCGATGGCCACCGGCACCGCGTCGTCGATGTCGACGCCGGCGGCACGCAGTTTGAGCAGCGCTTCGGACGCCGCTCCGCCCAGGCTCGCGTGCTGCCAGGTGCGGGCGGCGACCCCGAGCACGGCCAGCTCGGCTGGCTCGAACGTGACATCGGGAAGGCTGTAGTCGTCGCGGCGGATCCGGTAGCCCGGCTCGTCATCGAACGAGCTGTCGCTGCCCGTCTCGAGCGGGATGCCGAGGTCGCGAAGGTCTTCCTTGTCGCGCTCGAACTTGCGCTTGAACGCGTCGTCGCCGAGATCTTCGTAGCCCGCAACCATGCGCCGGATCTGCTCCGCCGACAAATAACGCCGGGTGGCGAGCAGGCAGATCACCAGGTTGAGCAAGCGCTCGGTCTTGCGGGCGGACATGCACGCGACGCTAACGCATCCGACAGGTTCGGGTCGCGCGCCACGGTCGAGTAACGTCGGCGTTCGTGATCAGCTGGCGGCGAGGCGTTGTGCGATCGGTCGGCAACAGCTGGCCGGGGGCGGTCGAAATCATCGCGGACGTCGACGGCAACCCAGTTCCGGCGCTGGCCTATCCCCCGCTGGTCGGTACTCCTTGCGTTGGCGATGTGGTGTTGCTCAACACGACCGCACTCGATCTCGAGCTGGGCACCGGTGGCTACGCGCTGGTCATCGCCTTGCCCGAACGGCTGCCCGAAGACGCGCCCGAACCGGGCTATTTGGTGAAGGCCCGCTACACCCCGCAGCAGGTGAGCGTGCCCGGCGTCGATGCGCAGGAGTCACCACATCACGCGGTCTTGGCGGACGCCGATTCGATCGACGGCATGCCCGTCGTCATCGCCGACCTGCATTCGGCGCTGCCCGCAGTGCTTGCCGGGTTGCGCCTGTCATTGCCGTCGGCGCGGGTCGTGTACGTGATGTCGGACGGCGGTGCGCTGCCGATCTGGTTTTCCCGAACTGTTGCCCGGCTGAGGGAAGCGGGCTGGCTGTCGGCTGCGGTGACGGTCGGGCAGGCGTTCGGCGGGGACGTCGAGGCGGTGACGCTGCACACCGGGCTGCTCGCCGCTCGGCATGTGCTCGATGCCGAAGTGGTCGTGGTTGCGCAAGGTCCCGGCAACCTCGGCACCGGAACCCGCTGGGGTTATTCAGGAGTTGCGGCCGGCGAGGCGGTGAACGCGGTCGCCGCATTGGGCGGCCGCGCGGTGGCGTCGCTTCGCATCAGCGACGCCGATCCGCGAACGCGGCATCAAGGCATCAGCCACCACAGCCGCACGGCCTACGGCCGGGTCGCGCTGGCAGCCGCCGATGTCGTGGTGCCGTCGCTGGACGAACCACTGGCCGGTGCCGTCGAGGCCGATCTCGCCGCGCTGGGCGGGCGGCATCGGATCGTCCGGGTCAGCACCGACGGAATGCTCGATGCGCTGCGGTCGGCGCCCGTGGCGCTGTCGACCATGGGGCGGTCGCTTGACGAAGATCCTGGGTACTTCCTGGCCGCCGGCTGCGCCGGCCGGCACGCGGCAGCCCTACTGGAAGGCGGCACCGACCCCAGCAACCGTTAGGCAGAAGCGGGGCTCTTAGCCCGTTTTTGCCTGACGTTCGAGGGCTTATTTCACGTCGACGAGGTCGACGATGCTATTTCACGTCGACGAGGTCGACGATGAAGATCAGGGTCTCGCCCGGCGCGATGGCCGCTCCGGCACCCCGATCGCCGTAACCCAGATGTGGCGGGATCACCAGGCGACGTCGTCCGCCGACTTTCATGCCTTGCAGGCCTTGGTCCCAGCCTTTGATGACCCGCCCGGCCCCAAGCGGGAAAGCGAGCGGCTCACCTCGATTCCACGACGCATCGAATTCCTCGCCGGTCGAGAACGCCACCCCCACGTAGTGCGCGACGATGGTGTGACCGGCGGTAGCTTCGGCGCCGTCTCCTACGATCTCGTCGACGATCACCAGGTCGGACGGCGGCTCGCCCCCAGGAAAGTCGACCTCGGGCTTTTCGCGCTGCGTCACAGGGATTTCCTCTCGGGCTTAAGTCACGAATCGTCAGCTGTCGTAGGCGCCGAGCACGTCGATGACGAACACCAGGGTGTCGGTGCCGCTGATGCCGGCGCTTGGTTGCCCGGCCGAACCATACGCTGCGTCAGGCGGGGCGACGATCATGACCCGGCTTCCGACTTTGACGCCCGGCAGGCCGTCGTCCCACGCCTTGATCAGTTGCCCTACGCCGACCGGGAAAGCAGCGGGCAGGCTGCGCTGCCAGGAGGAGTCGAACTCCTTGCCGGAAGCCCAGATCTGGCCCACGTACTGCACGACGAGTTCCTGGCCCTTGGCGACCGCAGGGCCGGAGCCCTGGATGAGCGTCGTCACCGACGTCTTGGTCGGCGCGGCCGTCTTCGGGATGGTGATCGTCGGCTTCTGGTTCAGGCTGGTGTCGGAGACGGTCGGCAACGCGCCGCCACCCGAACTCACCGCCGCACCCGACGGGCCGGCGTTACTGCTGTAGCCGCCGAGGACGTCGAACACCAGCACCGCAGTGTCGGTCTTCTTGACGCCGGTGGGCAGGCTCGACACCTGGCCGAACCCTTCGCTCGGCGGGATCACGATCAGCACCCGGCTGCCAGTCGGAACGCCGACGAGCGCCTTGTCGAGGCCGGTCATCGTCAGCTGGCCGGTGCCGACCGGCAACGTGTCGGGCGGAGTGCTGCTGTCGTAGGTGTTCTCGAACTGGGTCGCGCCCTTCAGCGTTTCGCCGAAGCCGTTGACGACCGCGAGGTCGCCGGCCTTCAACGTGGTGCCCGAGCCCCGGCTGACGACGGAAACGGCCGTGGTCGCGGGCGCCTTCGCCTTGGCGGGAACCGTCACGGTCGGCTTGGAGTTGAACGCGCCCGTCACGCTCACCCCGGCCGGCGACGACGAGTTCGACGCCGACTTGGACGACGAACTGCAGGCCGCAGCAAGCGAAGCGACCAGGGCGGCGACGGCGATCGTGCCGACCGCTCGAACGGACGTGCATGCGCGCACTGACAACCCTCGACTCTGGAAGCGACATGAACCAGTCGACCCTAACCACCAGGGCTGAGAGCGCGCTGAGTGCGGCCGGGCCTACATGCTCGCGATGAGCTTCTCGACCCGATCGTCGACGGCACGGAACGGGTCCTTGCACAGCACCGTACGCTGCGCTTGGTCGTTGAGCTTGAGGTGCACCCAGTCGACCGTGAAGTCGCGGCGCTTTTCCTGAGCCCGCTTGATGAATTCGCCGCGCAACCGGGCGCGGGTGGTCTGCGGCGGAACCGACTTGGCCTCGAAGATGTCGAGGTCGCGGGCCACCCGCTCGACCTCACCCCTGCGCTCGAGCAGGTAGTACAGCCCGCGGCTGCGGTTGACGTCGTGGTAGGCGAGGTCGATCTGCGCGACGCGCGGCGACGACAGCGCGAGGTTGTGCTTGGCGCGATAGCGCTCGATCAGCCGGTGCTTGATGACCCAGTCGATCTCGCGGTCGACGAGTGAGAGGTCTCCGGTCGAGATCGCGCGAACCGTGCGCTCCCACAGGTCGAGGACGCGGCCGGTGACGGCGTCGGTGCCTCTGCGGTCAGCGAAGTCGCGCGCCTTGGTCAGGTACTCCTCCTGGATCTCCAGCGCGCTGGCCTCCCGGCCGTTGGCGAGCCGCACCTTTCGCCGTCCGGTGGGATCGTGACTCACCTCGCGGATGGCACGGATCGGGTTCTCGAGCGTAAGGTCGCGAAGCACCACCCCTGCCTCGATCATCCGCAGCACCAGGTCGGTCGAGCCGGCCTTGAGCAACGTGGTCGTCTCGGCCATGTTGGAGTCGCCGACGATCACGTGGAGGCGGCGGAACCGCTCGGCGTCCGCATGAGGTTCGTCGCGGGTGTTGATGATCGGCCGCGACCGCGTCGTCGCGGACGAGACACCTTCCCAGATGTGCTCAGCGCGCTGGCTCACACAAAAGACGGCACCGCGGGGCGTCGCGAGCACCTTGCCCGCGCCGCAGATGATCTGGCGGGTGACGAGGAACGGGATCAGGACGTCGGCGAGCCGGCCGAACTCTCCTTGCCTGCCGACCAGGTAGTTCTCGTGGCAGCCATAGGAGTTGCCCGCGGAGTCGGTGTTGTTCTTGAACAGATAGATGTCGCCGGCAATGCCTTCTTCACGCAGCCGGCGTTCGGCGTCGACCAGCAAACCCTCGAGCGTGCGCTCGCCCGCCTTGTCATGCACCACGAGGTCGACCACGTTGTCGCATTCGGGGGTCGCGTATTCGGGGTGGCTGCCGACGTCGAGGTACAGCCGGGCGCCGTTGCGCAGAAAAACGTTGCTCGAGCGACCCCACGAAACGACGCGGCGGAAGAGGTAGCGGGCTACCTCATCGGGTGACAACCTGCGCTGGCCGTGGAACGTGCAGGTGACGCCGTACTCGTTCTCCAGGCCGAAGATGCGCCGGTCCATGCCCGGCAGCCTATGTGAGCGAACGTTCGGATCGTCGCAGCCTCGCCCGGCCGTGGCTGCTGCGGTCACTACCAGCGAGCTGCCCGTGCGAACGAGCCGATCGCGAGGCCGGGAATCTGCCAACCGCGGGCGAGCAGCGCCTCCTCGTAGGCCTTCGCCGCTTCCCGCTTCTCGGTCCGACGCCGCTCCAGCTCTTCCTCGGGCAGGTGTTCGTCGCGCGCCTCGTCGAAGCGGGCGACAGCCGCAAGGTAGTTGCGCATGAGCGAGTGGATCTTCGCGTCGTTAGTCCAAGAAGCCACGTGGTACCTCCCCAGTCACGCTGAGTAATCGGCCGAACGGACCATCGAACTTGAGCCCATGCGGTCGAGAGCTTGCGCCGCAACCGGGTGATTTGCGGGCCGCGCGCGTGCGGAAACCGGACTTCCCGTTAGTTCAGGCGCAGCGAGCACGCTCGGCCGCCCGCCGTGCGGAGCAATGCGGCGGCCGCCGAACGGCCTAGCGCGTCAGGTCTGGTCGGACGCCGGTTCGCTGCCGTTCGCCGGTTCGCTGCCGTTCGCCGTTTCGCTGCCGTTCGCCGTGGCGGCGGCGCCGTTGCCGTTCTGCAACATCGCGTCGAGCTGGGCGCCGACGAAGCGGCGGAACGCGCGCCGGCCACGAGTGCGATCGAGGACGGCGACCTCGAGCTGCTCGGAGGTGAGAACCCGCGCCTCGCCGTCGGGTGGCTGCGCCAGCGCGTCGACCGCCAGGTGCAACGCGTCGGACAGCGCCGCGCCCTGCTGGTAGCGGTCGCGGAGCAGGCCTGCGATGTGCTCTGCCTGGCCGCCCATGGCGACGAAGTCGTGTTCCTCGGCCACCGAGCCGTCGTAGGTGAGCCGGTAGATCGAGTCGCCCTCGGCGGTGTCGCCGACCTCGGCAACCACGATCTCGACCTCGTACGGCTTTTCTCCCGCACCGCTGAAGATGGCGCCGAGCGTCTGCGCGTAGGCGTTCGCGATCGTGCGGCCCGTGACGTCGCGGCGGTCGTAGGTGTAGCCGGTGAGGTCGGCGAGCCGCACACCGGCCACCCGCAGGTTCTCGAACTCGTTGTAGCGGCCGACGGCGGCGAAGGCGATGCGGTCGTAGACCTCACTAATCTTGTGTAGCGGCTTGGAGGTGTTCTCGGCGACGAACAAGATGCCCTCGGCGTACTGCAGGACGACATTGCTGCGCCCGCGCGCGATGCCTTTGCGCGCGTAGTCGGCGCGGTCCTTCATCAGCTGTTCGGGCGAGACGTAGAACGGCGCGCTCATCGGGTTCTTCTCCTGCTGCGTCGTCGGGCGAGGTGCGAGCTAGCTACCAAGGGCCTTACGTAAGCGGTGCTGCCGGGCCGCCGGGGCGGGTCATGCGGGCCTGGACGACCTGGCCGACGATCTCGCCGAGGGCGGTGTCTGTGATGCGCTGGAAGCCGTCGATCGTGCAGGTGACGACCACCGGGAAGATGCGGCGGGTCAGGTCGGGGCCGCCGGTTGCGGAGTCGTCGTCCGCGGCGTCGTAAAGCGCTTCGACGCACGCGCGGACGGCGTCGTCGGCGGTGAAGTCCTCGCGGAAGAACTTCTTCAGCGCACCGCGGGCGAACATCGAGCCCGAGCCGACGGCGTGGAACGAGTGCTCCTCGTAGCGGCCGCCGGTGACGTCGAACGAGAAGATGCGCCCGGCCTTCGCGGGGTCGCTCACGAGCAGGTCGTAGCCTGCGTACAGCGGGACCACGGCAAGGCCCTGCATCGCCATCGGCAGGTTGCCGCGAATCATCATGGAGAGCCGGTTCGCCTTGCCTTCGAGCGAGAGCGTGGCGCCTTGCAGCTTCTCGTAGTGCTCGAGTTCGACCTGGAAGAGCCGCACCAGCTCGATCGCAACACCGGCGGTGCCCGCGATCCCGACGCAGGAGTGCTCGTCGGCCGGGAAGACCTTCTCGATGTCACGCTGGGCGATGATGTTGCCCATCGTGGCGCGCCGGTCGCCCGCCATCACGACGCCGCCGTTGAAGGTGACGGCCACGATGGTGGTGCCGTGCGGCACCTCGAGCGGAGTCGAGCCCGGCATGCCCAGGTTGCCGAGGTTCCGGCGTCCGGGCAACAGGTCTGGCGCGTGCAGGGACAGGAAGTCACTGAACGAGTGCACCCCGGGTTGGTGGAACGCCGCAGGCAGCCGCCCGAAGCCTTCGGTCGTTCCCGTCATCCCGGTCCCTTCTCTCGCTGAACTCCCGGCGCCCGACCCTACTGGGCGGCGCGTGGCGCTGGCGCTATTGGCCGCCCTTTTGGATGTACGAGCGGACGAACTCCTCGGCGTTCTCTTCGAGCACGTCGTCGATCTCGTCGAGGATCGCGTCGACGTCCTCGTTGAGCTTCTCGTGCCGTTCCTGCAGATCGGTGCTGTTGGTTTCCTCCTCGACCGCCTCGTCGGCCTCGCTCGACCGACGGGTGGCCCGGTGTTGGCCTCCGGTGTCCTTCTCGGACATGTGTCCTCCCGGTGTTTCGCCGCCGGACTCGGGTGAGGTAACCGGCATCGCTGTCGCCGACATTACCTTCGGCACCGCTCGCGCACAGGTAAGCCCGCTGCCTTTGCTACATCCCCCGCCTGCCGGAAGTCGATCACGTAAAGAGTGCTCAACCCCCCGAGGAACGGGCTGCAGACCGTTCCTCGGGGGGTCAAGCCGTGCAAGGGGCCGCCCGCATAGGCTCCCCACAACAGAGCCGGACGACGGGAGGACGCTCATGGCGCGGCTGCGCGACGACCTTTGGGCAGTCATGGAGCCGGTGTTCAAGCAGATCCTCGAGCACCCGTTCGTCACCGGCCTGACCGACGGGTCGCTGCCGATGGAGTCGTTCGCCTACTACGTGGCACAGGATTCGCATTACCTCCGCGACTACGCGCGTGCCCTCGCACTGGTAGCCGCCAAGGCGCCCGACGAATCGACACTGGCAATGTTCGCGGCCCACGCCCAAGGTGCGATCGAGGTCGAGAAGCAGCTGCACGCGGGCTTCGCGCACGACCTCCAACCTGCCTACGCCACTGAGTTCTCGTCCCCGGTCTCCCCCACGACGCTCGCCTACACGTCGTACCTCCTGCGGGTGTGCTCGCAAGGCGACTTCGCACAAGGCCTCGCGGCCGTGCTTCCGTGCTACTGGATCTACGCCGAGGTCGGCGCCGCACTGTTCACCAAGTCGTCGCCGCAGCCGTTGTTCGCGCGATGGATCGAGACGTACGGCGGTGAGGAGTTCGCGGGAATCGTCGCCGCAGTATTGGACGCCGTCGACGCGGTCGGCCGCACAGCCGGGGCGGCACAGGTCAGCGCAATGCGCGACCACGTGCTGACGACGTCCAAATATGAATGGATGTTCTGGGACGCCGGCCTACGCCGCGAAACCTGGCCGATTTAGTCGCTAGTGCGAGCCGGTGATTGCCGCGACCAACTCGGCCGCGGTCTCGCAGCGATCGAGCAATTCGCCGACGTGGGCTTTGGTGCCACGCAACGGTTCGAGAGTGGGAACCCGCTGCAACGACTCGCGGCCGGGTAGGTCGAAGATGACAGAGTCCCACGATGCAGCTGCGATATCGCTGCCGAACTTCGCAAGGCATCGGCCACGGAAATAGGCGCGGGTGTCGTGCGGTGGCTCCGACGCCGCTTCGTCGACGGCAGCAGGATCCAGCAGCGTTTGCATGCTGCCGCGGGCGACGAGCCTGTTGTAGAGGCCACGATCGGGCCGGACGTCGTGATACTGCAGGTCGACGAGTTGCAGTTTGTGCGCGCCCCAGCCGAGGTTCTCGCGTTCGCGATAGCCGTCGAGTAATGCCATTTTCGCTACCCAGTCGAGCTCGCCCGACAGTTGACGCGGGTCGTCGGCGAGCCGGGCAAGCACAGATTCCCATCGATCGAGCACGTCGCGCGTGACGTCGTCGACATCGGTGCCGAACTTGTCCTCGACATATTTTCGTGCCTGCTCGAGGTATTCCATTTGAAGCTGGACGGCGGTGAGCTTGCGCCCATCACGCAGGCTCACGCGGTACTGCAAAGTCGGGTCGTGTGACACCGAACGCAGCGCACCGACCGGGCCATCGATGGAGAAATCTGCCGACAGGAAGCCGTCTTCGACCATCGCGAGCACCAGCGCGGTGGTACCGAGCTTGAGGTACGTCGCGATCTCGCTCATGTTGGCGTCACCGATGATCACGTGCAGCCGCCGATACTTCTCCGGGTCGGCGTGCGGTTCGTCGCGAGTGTTGATGATGGGCCGCTTGAGAGTCGTTTCGAGCCCGACCTCTACCTCGAAGAAGTCAGCGCGCTGGCTGATCTGGAATCCCTGACCGCGGCCGTCGGCACCGATGCCGACGCGGCCGGCACCGCAAAACACCTGGCGTGAAACAAAAAATGGCGTCAGATGTCGCACGATGTCGGCGAACGGTGTGGCTCGCGCAGTCAGGTAATTCTCGTGACAGCCGTAGCTCGCGCCTTTGTTGTCGGTGTTGTTCTTGTAGAGCTGGATCTGCCAGCTGCCCGGCACCGTAGCGGCGCGACGTGCGGCCTCGGCCATCACGAACTCGCCGGCCTTGTCCCACAGCACGCCGTCCAATGGATTGGTGACTTCGGGGGTTGAGTACTCGGGGTGCGCATGGTCGACGTACAGGCGCGCGCCGTTGGTCAAAATGACGTTGGCGAGACCTAAGTCTTCGTCGGTCAACTGCGACGGATCGGCAACTTCGCGAGTCATGTCAAAGCCGCGAGCATCGCGCAGCGGATTCTCTTCTTCGAAGTCCCAACGCGCGCGCCGCTCTCGCGCCAGCGCGCCAGGCACGTACGCGTTCACGATCTGCGATGACGCCGCCATAGCGTTCGCGGTCGGGTGGCCGGGCACCGAGATGCCGTACTCGGTCTCGATCCCCATCACCCTGCGCGCGCTCACCAGCCCAGCGTACGGGCTCGGCCCGACGTGAGCTCCGATGGCAACCATCTGGCTGCGTTCGTACCGGTCGGGCGACCCGCGTGAGAATGGGCGTGTGGTGCTGAATCCGGCCGCCGAACTCGTCACGATCTTGGACGACGACGGGCAGCCGTGCGGTGTAGCTACGCGCGCCGACGTGCGCGCGAAGAACCTGCTGCACGGGGCGACCGCGATCCTGGTCTCCCGGTCGGACGGCCGTGTGTACGTCCACCGCCGCACGCTGAACAAAGACATCTATCCCGGCGCCCATGATTGCTGGGCTGGCGGCGTCCTCGCCGCTGGCGAAGCTCCTGAGGACGGTGCACGACGTGAGCTCGCGGAGGAACTCGGCGTCCACGATGTGCCGTTGCGGCCCTTGCTGGTTACCCGCTGGCACGACGCGGCCGTCCGGGCGGTTTATCACGTCTACGCGGTGACGTGGGACGGCGGGATCGTGCACCAGGAAGACGAGGTGGCCTGGGGAGCCTGGTGGAGTCTCGAAACCCTTGCCGAGCGCCTCGCCGACCCCGATTTCGCCTTCGTTCCGGACGGTCGGCACTTACTAGAACTGTCGAACCTGCTACCGAAATTCGGGCAGTCCGCCCCCAGCGGTGCAACGTGACCGCAGCGCGGGAGGCGATCGTGATCTACCCCTGCCGCGGGGTAACCCGAATGGGCTAGGGTCAGCGCGCAGGATGGGGGTGACACGCCGGGAGCGGCGCGTAATGGCATCGAAAAACGGCGCATCCGACAACGACGAAGCTCACGAGCCACGCCATGGGCGGCCGCCCGGGCAAACTGCGCCACGTCTCGAAGGGTCATCCGCGCTCTGGCTGAAGATCGGCGTCACGGTCGCCGGTCTCGGCGTTCTGGCTGCGCTCGCGGTCGTTGTTGCACACGGCCCGCACCCGTCAACGGTCACCAACTTCCCGCAGGACGCCGATCTGTTCGCGTCCCTCCCGGTCACCACGAGCGCACCCCCGCTGCCATCGGTAAGTCCCACACCGAGCGGCACCCCTGTCGCGAAGCCGGCTGTTGCGACGACGACCAAGTCGTCGAGCCCGTCGGCAGCCAAGAAGCCGAGCAAGGCAGCAAAGCGCCGGGTGCACATCCCGTTCATCGGCCCGGCGTTGACACCGTCGCCGACAAAGACGAAGCAGCCGAGCCCGCCTCCGTCGAAGAAGACCAGTAGTTCGCCATCCGCGCCGGGAACGACCACGCAGCCGGTTGTTCCGCCGACTCACGGCAATCCCCCGCCGACAACCCCGACACCAACCCCGACACCAACGCCAACACCTACACCAACGCCTACACCGCCGCCCGACTCGAGCAGCTCGCCACCACCGCCGCCGCCTTCAAGCGGCCCGGCGGAACCGCCGCCGAGCAGCCCGGCGGAACCGCCGCCCACTACGGAATCGCCGCCGCCCAGCAACCCACCGCCGTCGATTTCCATCTCCATTGGGATGGGTGGCGGCATCAGCGGGCTGTTGACCGGCCTGCTGGACAAAACGGTCACTCTTGGACGAGTGAGATAACCAAGCTCGGGGAACACGACCTCCGACTTCGCCTCAGGGCGGGACGTCTGGAGGTCGGCGATGGGATCAGGCGCAGCGGTCGTAGCGAAGATTGGCTTTACTGCGGCGGGGGTTGCTGCGCTTGCGGCCGCCGCCGTGCTGGTGGCTCATGGCGCGCACGGCAAGCCGGGGCACTACACGGCTGCCACTGACTTGCTGTCACCATCACCGTATCCGGCAGCTGCACGCGCAACTCCGTCGACGACGCCGGCCGCTGCAACCACCGCGGCCACCGCGGCCACCGCGACTCCTGCGTCGCCGTCCCCGGCGCAGCCTCCCGCCGCACAGCCGGCCCTACCAGCACCGGTCGTTGCCGGGCTCGCGGTCGTGGCACCGGCGCAGACCACCCCGACGCAATCGACGAGCGCGACGCCGTCGAGCAGTCCGACGCCGGCGGCGACTGTGACGCCGAGTCCGAGCGGGACGACGCCCGCTCCTACCCAGCGACCCGGCGTACCGACTCGGACGCCGCGCCCGCTGCCGACGTGTGACCCGCGCGACTGCGGTGACTGGCACCACCACGGTGGCCACCATCACGGTGGCCACCACCCGGGCTGGTGGGGCTAGGGCGGCACCGCTTACAGGTACTGGCCGGTGTTCGCGATCGTGTCGATCGAACGGCCTGCCTCGGTACCTTGTTTGCCCGACACGAGCGTGCGGATGTAGACGATCCGCTCGCCCTTCTTGCCTGAGATGCGCGCCCAGTCGTCGGGGTTCGTCGTGTTCGGCAGGTCTTCGTTCTCCTTGAACTCGTCGACGCAGGCCGCCATCAGGTGCTGCATGCGCAGGCCCTTGCTGCCGTTGTCGAGGAAGTCCTTGATCGCCATCTTCTTGGCGCGGTCGACGATGTTCTGGATCATCGCTCCGGAGTTGAAGTCCTTGAAGTACAGGACTTCCTTGTCGCCATTGGCATAGGTGACCTCGAGGAAGCGGTTCTCCTCGCTTTCGGTGTACATCCGCTCGACGGCGTGCTGGATCATCGCCTGCACGGTGGCCTCCCGAGAGCTGCCGTGCTCGGCAAGGTCTTCGGCGTGCAGCGGCAGATCGGCCGTGATGTATTTGCTGAAGATGTCACGGGCCGCCTCGGCGTCCGGCCGTTCGATCTTGATTTTGACGTCGAGCCGCCCGGGCCGCAGGATCGCGGGGTCGATCATGTCCTCGCGGTTCGACGCGCCGATGACGATCACGTTCTCGAGGCCTTCGACACCGTCGATCTCGCTGAGCAGCTGCGGGACGATCGTGTTCTCGACGTCCGAACTCACGCCTGATCCGCGGGTGCGGAAGATTGAGTCCATCTCGTCGAAGAAGACGATGACCGGCGTGCCTTCGCTCGCCTTCTCTCGCGCCCGCTGGAACACCAGGCGGATGTGCCGTTCGGTCTCGCCGACGTACTTGTTCAGCAGCTCCGGGCCCTTGATGTTCAAGAAGAAGCTCTTGCCCTCGGGCCGGCCGGTGACCTCGGCCACCTTCTTGGCCAACGAGTTGGCAACGGCCTTCGCGATCAGCGTCTTCCCGCATCCGGGAGGGCCGTAGAGCAGTACGCCCTTGGGCGGACGCAGCTGGTGCTCGCGGAACAGATCCGCATGCAGGTACGGCAACTCGACGGCGTCGCGGATCTGCTCGATCTGTGCACTGAGGCCGCCGATCGCCGAGTAGTCGATGTCAGGTACCTCTTCGAGGACGAGCTCCTCGACCTCGGCCTTCGGAATGCGCTCGTAGACGTAGCCGGAACGGGTTTCCAGCAACAGCGAATCGCCGACCCGAATCGGCACGCCGGTCAGCGAGTCGGCCAGCATCACGACGCGCTCTTCATCGGCGTGCCCGATCACGAGCGCCCGCTCGCCGTCGTCCAAGATCTCTTTGAACATGACGACTTCGCCCTGGCGCTCGAACTCCAGTGCGCGCACAACGTTGAGGGCCTCGTTGAGCATGACCTCCTGGCCCTTGCGCAACGAGTCGAGGTCGACGGCAGGGCTGACCGTGACGCGCAGCTTGCGGCCACCGGTGAAGACATCGATCGTGTCGTCGTCGTGGCGGGCGAGAAAAACGCCGTAGCCGGACGGCGGCTGCGCCAACCGGTCGACTTCTTCGCGCAGCGCGATGATCTGCTCGCGAGCTTCCTTCAGCGTCGCGACCAGGCGCTCGTTCTGCCCGCTCACGCCGGCCAGCGTCGCCTGTGCGTCGGCAAGCCGCTCCTCGAGCGCGCGCACACTGCGTGGCGACTCCGAGAGCTTGCGACGCAGCGCCGAGATTTCCTCTTCGAGAACGCCGACCTGTGCCTTCAGCTCGACCGCTTCGGCGCCGCTGGCGTCCGCGCGCGAGCCGTTCGTCTGGCTGTCGCGCGAATCGTCGCGACTGGCCATCAGCCCCACCTCCCTAGTCACTGCCGGGCTGACCGAACTGTGTTGAGGCCGACCGCGAGGCTGACCCGCTTGCCGAGCCTATCGTCGCTGCACGGCTGAGGTACCTGTCGCTGACCGTGTCGAAACCAGTTATGGCTTCGGCCAGACACAGACCGGCAGTCGTTCACAACGCCTTGTTATCGTCAGTTCTAGACCGGACCTGACTGGTCCGACGGCGGCGAACTGCCGCCGGTTCGAACGCTCGGAGGAGGCGACCACGGTGAGTGCGGTCCCCGACGAGCGCTTCGAGGTCTGGATCGACCAGGAACTGTGCACCGGGGACGGCCTGTGCGTGCAGGAAGCCAGCAACGTCTTCGAGTTCGACATCGACGGCTTGGCCTACGTCAAGGATTCCGCCGGAGAACTCCTCACCGTGCCCGGCGCTCGCGCAAATGTGCCCGCCGACACGTTTGATGAGGTGGTGCTGTCGGCCCGCAAGTGTCCGGGCACGTGCATCCACGTCGTCCGCGTCAGCGACGGCGTCGAGATCGAAGGGCCGGACGCCGAGTAACACCGCTGACCCGACTTCTCAGGGCAGATCCGGCCGGTGCACCTCGTCGCCTGCCACGACCGCGGTCGTCGGTTCGACGGGATAAGCGCCAGGAGCCGGACGACGACGTCGCGGCGGCGCGACCACGCCGTCCGCCAATCGTCTTGCCGTAACGAGAAAGCCGGTGTGGCCGATCATGCGATGGTCGGGTCGGACGGCAAGGCCTTCGACGTGCCAGGTGCGCAGCATCGTCTCCCATGGCGCTGGTTCGGCGAACCGTCCGTCCTCGCGCAGGGATTCGACGGTGCGGGAAAGCTGCGTCGTCGTCGCCACGTAGCAGCAGATCAGGCCACCGGGCGCGAGCGCCCGCGCGACGGCGTCAAGGCACTCCCAGGGCGCGAGCATGTCGAGAACCGCGCGATCGGCGAGGTCGGCGAGCGGCGCCGCGGTCAGCGATTCGACCAGATCGCCGACGGTGAGCCGCCACGCCGGATGCGGCGCGCCGAAGAACCGCTCGACGTTCTTCTGCGCGACGGCAGCAAACTCTTCGCGCCGCTCGTAGGAGAAGACCGCGCCGGAATCGCCGACAGCGCGCAGCAACGAACAACTGAGGGCACCCGATCCGGCACCCGCCTCGATCACCCGCGCGCCGGGAAAGATGTCGGCGTAGCCGACGATCATCGCGGCGTCCTTGGGGTAGACGACGGTCGCGCCGCGCGGCATCGAGAGCACGAAATCCGAGAGCAGCGGCCGGAACGCGAGATAGGGCGTGCCGCCGGTCGAGGTGACGACGACACCCTCGGGAGCGCCGATCAGCTCG
>Ga0157370_10000873_pt1 | contig 38230 bp, 42 predicted proteins | sample C35metaG_FD_113463 | JGI IMG/M metagenome (GOLD analysis project Ga0157370, IMG submission 113463) | Corn rhizosphere microbial communities from Kellogg Biological Station, Michigan, USA - C3-5 metaG | ecosystem: Host-associated > Plants > Roots > Rhizosphere > Soil | place: USA: Michigan... | reverse complement strand
CTGGCCGGGCGTTGTACCGACCCGGGCCGTCATTGTCGGGGTGAGCCGAAATCAGGATGTCGCAGCGCGTTTCGCTCATCGTGGCATAGCTTTTTTGGAAGCCGGTGATGATCGGGCGTGCGGGGGGCCTTGAGGTGTGTTGCGTCGATCATGATCCGGTCGGGCTCGCCGGCGCCGCCAGCCAGTTCGGCGAATATCCGGTTGAACACCCCGAGCCTGCTCCAACGGACGAACCGGTTGTAGATCGTCTTGTGCGGCCCATACCCCTTGGGGGCGTCCCGCCACATCAGCCCATGCTTGATGACGTAGACGATGCCCCAGATGATCCGACGGTCATCGACCCGCGGAATGCCGTGAGAAAGCGGGAAAAACGGCTCGATCCGGCGCATCTGCGCCTCATTCAGCAGGAACGGAACATCCACGATCAGCGCCTCCTCAACGCGGTCCTTGAATCAACCAGTCGCTGCCTGTGCAAGCAATTTAATGGGTCCTGACCCTAAGTTAAGCTCATCCCGGATGTCGTTTCATGCCGCCATTTGGGTGATCAAAGATCGCGTCCCGGGACGTGGTGTAGGTTTTCCTAGCCACTGCCATTTCGGCATCGGGATGAGCCGATCATGCGCCCGGTACAGCCGAGAGCATGACGATGGGATTGTCGCTGACGGGAGCCATGGTTTCAAGCGTCATATAGCGGGCGCGCTGGACAGCCCATTCGTCACTCTGTTCCATGAGGATGGCGCCGATCAGGCGCGTTATCGCGGCCTCATTGGGGAAGATGCCGACGACCTCGGTGCGGCGCTTGATCTCGCCGTTCGGCCGCTCGATAGGATTCGTGCTGTGTAGCTTGACCCGGTGTTCCTTCGGGAAAGCCATGTAGGCCAGCACATCGGGCTCTGCCTCATCCATCAAGACTGCCCGCTTGGGGAGTTTGGGCCGCATCTGATCGGCCACGGAGCGCCACTGCTGGCTGGCAGCCTCGGCGGTTTCCTGCGCGAAGGCGGTGCCGATGAAGGCAGAGACCACGTTCGCGCCCGGCGCCGAGACTGCCGCGACCAGCTCTCGCTTCTGTTCGTCGCTCCACACCCGGCGCCGTTCCGGCCCTGAAATTACTGTGATCTGGCTCATCGCACCGTCCTTAGTATCGGTGCAAACACCGGCGCTTGCACCGGTGCCATCTCGAAATATCAGCCGATCACCACAAGGCGGCCCTCACCGGAGCGATACCTCTAAGGCAACGCCAGCACTGGTTCGACGGCAAGCTCGACCTCGAACCGGAACGCCTGGTCTTCATCGACGAGAACTGGACCGCCACGAACATGACCCGCAGTCATGGGCGCTGCCGGAAAGGCGAGCGGCTGCGGATGGGCTTCCCCCACGGCCATCGCAAGACCACCACGCTGGTTGCGGGCCTGCGCATGACCGGCATGGTCGCACCGATGGTGCTCGACGGGCCGATCAACGGCGACTGGTTCGAAGCCTATGTGGCGCAGGTGCTGGTGCCCGAGCTGGACGGCTCGAAAAACCTGGCATTTGAAGCGCTGAGCTGATTCATTATCATCGTGACCTGGAAAGGAATGACGATGGCAGGGTAGCCTGGTTTCTTTGATCTTTCGGACCGATACGAGGCGCTGAGCGCGGCAGGCGGTCCGCTGGAACGGTTAGCGGCCGTGGTGGATTTCGAGCTATTCCGTGGACCGCTGGTGGCGGCACTGCGACGCGGCCCCCGTAACAAGGGCGGACGACCGCTGTTCGATCCGGTGCTCATGTTCAAGATCCTGGTTCTGCAGGCGCTGTATTCGCTGTCTGACGAGGCAACCGAATTGCAGATCAAGGACCGGCTTTCGTTCCAGCGCTTCCTGGGCGTCGGGCTGGAAGGCACCGTTCCCGATGCCACCACGGTCTGGCTGTTCCGCGAACGGTTGATGAAGGCCAAGGCAATCGACCGTCTGTTCGCGCGCTTCGATGCCGCGCTCAAGGATCGAGGCTATCTGGCTATGGGCGGGCAGATCATCGACGCCACCGTCGTTCCCGCGCTCAAGCAGCGCAACACCCAGCAGGAGAAGACCGCCATCAAGGAGGGCCGTATTCCCGAGGAATGGAAGCCCGCCAAGATCCGGCAGAAAGACCGTGATGCGCGCTGGTCGATCAAATATACCAAGGTCAAGGTCAGGGAAGGTGCCGATCCCAAGGCGGCAAAACCGGTCGATCTGGCCATTCCCATGTTTGGCTATAAAAACCATATCGGCATCGATCGGGTCCACGGACTGATCCGCACCTGGGATGCGAGCGCCGCCAATGCCCATGATGGGGCGCGACTGCCCGACCTCATCAGCAAGGAGAACACCGCCTCGGGCGTTTGGGCCGATACCGCCTATCGATCGAAGAAGAACGAGGCGTTCCTCGCCAGGGGCATGTTCACCAGCAACATCCACCAGAAGCGATTGCCCCGGCGGCCGCTGCCTGAACGCATAGCCAGGGCCAATGCAAAGCGGTCAAAAGTCCGGGCTGCCGTTGAACATGTTTTTGCCGGGCAAAAGCACCGAATGGGCCTTGTCGTCCGCACCGTCGGGATCGCCCGCGCCAGGATCAAGATCGGCATGGCCAACCTGCTCTATAATTTCCAGCGCCTCGCATGGCTCGAAGGCCGAACTGCGCCTGCTTGATATGGAAACGGTCCACCAAGGAACAGAGCGGCCCGCAAAAACAGGAAAAACAAGCCCGAACGGCGACCCATCAGGCCGTCCCGCGCAAGTGCCTCCATGTCAGCCCAAAATCGTCACGGTTTTTCGAGCCGTCCAGCTGCGTCCCGGCGACGTGGTCATCATGGACAACCTGTCGAGCCACAAGCGGGCAGCCGTAAAGGAGAGGATCGAAGCGATCGGCGCAACCCTGCGCTTCCTCCCACCCTACAGCCCGGACTTCAATCCAATCGAGAAGGCCTTCTCACGGCTCAAGGCCATGCTCCGCAAGGTCGGTGAGCGCACCGTCAGCGGTCTCTGGGACCTGATCGGCAAGCTCGTCGACATCTTCCAGCCCGCCGAATGCACCAACTACTTCAAATCATGCGGCTATGAACCAGAATGAATGGAAAACGCCCTAGTAAGCATTCCTCTCTACAGTGCCAGTTTCGCTGGCGAAATCATCCGGCGGGCCGCGCCGATCGCTCGCCCGATGGTCATGTGCGTGAAAGATGGGCTACACTATCCGCGAGTACATTTGTGTCAGCCTATCAAGATAAGCCTCATCGGAGAACTTTGATACTTGGGCAGGGGCAGCGGAAAGCATCTCTCTATATAGGTTTTCATCGGTTTCCATTTTGATGAAGCCGTGGGCAATCGCGTCGGCACTGTAGGGATCTACCTGCAGCCCCGCATTTCCGACAACCTCCGGCAATGAGCTCAGGTTGGATGTCAGGACGGGCGTACCAAGTTGAATGGCTTCCAATGCCGGTAGGCCGAATCCCTCGTACAGCGAGGGGAAGACTACAGCGCGCGCCATCCGGATCAACCGGAACAACATCGGTCGAGGAAGATATTCCAGTTGGATGATCTTCCGATCATCATGACGTTCGAAAATGTCAGTTGGCGGAGATTTGCGCCGCCGTCGATAGCCCAACCCCCAGTCCCTGCCGAGCACCATGACAAGAGGCAGGCTGCTGCCCGATTTCAAATAGGCCTCAAGTATTCGGTCAACATTCTTCTTTGGATCAATGGCACCGAAGAACAAGAAGTATCCGCGGTTATTGAGCTTGAATAACTCACCGATGATCTTTGCATCATCTTCCAAACTGGATTGGTTGATCTCAGCAGGAATTGGCGCAGTTTGATAAGTGTTTGTCATTTTCTCCGGAGCAACCGGAAAATGAGCCAGAATGTCTTGTCGGCTGGCTTCCGAGACAGTGCAGACGTGATGGCCGTCCATCACGCACTGCTTGACCAAGTCATGATAGGTCTTCTTGTCGTCAAGCGTTGTGTGCGGCATCCGCAGCGGGACCAGATCATGAATCGTATATATGTTCCGCGCGCCTTGCACGCGCACGGGAACGGGGTAGGTCCAATGCATGACATCGGGTGTCTGCGGGAGCTTGATGGTCAGGAAAGAACGCGTCAATCTGAATCGGGCGAACGCAAGTTCGAACAGATAGGGGTAGGTATAGACACGATCGAAATGCGGGAGCCGATACTGGAAGTCGCGTTTCTCTACTTTGTCCGTGAGCGGAACTTCCGACAGGTTTAGCGGAAAAAGCGTGCGCAGCATCGGGCGCCGGATGAAGCGGCGCTTCTCCGACTTACCGAACGGCTGTTCTCGACCAAAGGCATCAAAGAAGAGAAGTTCGCGGGTTTCGGCCGAGTTACCGGCATTAAGACCAAAAACGCCGTCAACGACATGCCCCATGCCTTGAAGGGCGCGCGCCAAGCCAAAACCATAGGTTGCAACACCTGTCCCGCGGGGCAGTGCAAGATTGAAACCGTCAATTGCTACACGCATTCCATCTCCGCAGTCGGAACTGGACCGCCAGACCCGCAGGCGGTCAATGACAGTGTCACTGGGTCAGAATTCGCGCAGTGACAACGGGGCTGATGAGCTGATTGAGGATAGAAATGAATTTCGTCGGGATGTTTGCCGGCGCATTGGAGAAGTAGATCAAATCTTTGTCCCGCATGGTCAAGCGCTGAGCCAGGAAATAATTCTGCGGATCCATCAGATTGATCCGATAGATCACCGGATCGTCCGTACCGTCAGGCCTTTTGATGTTTCGAAAAAGGAACACGCCCTTCGGATTTGCACGATTATCAGATGGACCGCCAGCCCGTGCCAGTGCCTCGGCAAGGGAAACACTGCCGACGCCGAAGGAAATTTGCGAAACGCGATCGGACGCTCCAAAGACAGTGAAGCTCCGCGGCTTGTTAATCAGCTCAATTCGATCCCCTGGCGAGAGAGAGATATTGTCTTCATCCTCCGCATGCAGCGCACCCAGGCGAATGTCGGCTGTGCGCTGTCCGCGCACCACGTGCAGTTCGATATTATCCGTTTCCGCCGTGGGGCCGCCGGCCAGCGTGACGAGATCGAGAATGCGCTCTTGGCCCGGTTCAAGCCGGAACCGGCCGGGCCGCGCAATAGCCCCGCTCACATAGACACTGTTCTGAATACTGTCAGTGACGAGGACCAGCGCCTGCGGGTTTTGCGACAGCCCTGTAAGCCGGACCTCGATGTGGGCCTGCACTTCTTCGGGCGTTAATCCTGCGACGGTCAGCTTGCCAATATAGGGCAGGCTCACATTGCCCTGATCATCCACGCGAATGCCGATGCGTTGTGCATTACCGGGTGTATTCTCCAACTTCGTGTCGAGCGCTGTAACCGCACTTCCGAACAGAGTGAAGCCAACCTCGAAAATCGAGATATTCAATATATCACCTGGCCGGATGATGTCCGAGCGCTGGGACTGCCAACCGACAGCGAGGGAACTCAGTGCGCCCTCGGCAATCGGGGAAGCAGCATCCAAAGCCGCAATCGCCTCTGGCGAAATATTCTCGATTCGAAAGCCGATGACATTCGTATCGGCCTTCGCCAGATGCTCAATCTTGTTTGCCGTCGGCCCGCTCATCGGAAGGGTGCTGCATCCGGAAAGTGCTATTGCAGCCAGGCAGGAAGATGCGCCCGATAAGAGGGAAGCTTTGCGTGCAAGAACAGAGGTGAAGATGATCAAGAGCAGGTATCCGAGCTATGCCAGCCCCTCCTGCGGTGCTGGCGAGACAGGGGCCACTCATTGCCAATGCTTGACGTTGAGAGCAACATAAAAAGCGTTTACCCGCTCCCGTTACCTATCTGAAACCATGGCAGAGAATGTTAGAAACTTTCAACAACGGCTATTTGGATGCCATCATTTCCGCCACGGCGTGTTCGACCAAGGTCAGGCGACTTGCAACTTCCAGAAGTTGCATTTTTAACGCCACCAACTCGTCCTTTTCACCCGACGAAGCGGGTTCCGCGCCGAAATGTCCGACTTCTCTTCGCGCGGATTCAAGGGTCGGATCAATAGCAAGAGCTCGCCGGAAGGCGAGCAAGGCAAGGCGCATATTTCCGGTCAGCTTGTTCAGATGACCAATCTGGAGATGAATTTCTGCATCTTCGGGGGCGAGGTTCAATGCCTTCTGATAGGCTTTCGCGGCAGACGCATACCGCCCGGCTTCCTTGTACATGTGCCCAAGTTGTACCCAAATCGGAGCATTGTTCGGCCGGCGACGCAGGAAGCGCTCATAGGAGCGGGCTGCGGCCGGCCAGTTCCGACGGTCCCGTGCACGGTCACCTCTGGCCAGATGACGGCCTACCTTGAACCATTTCATCGCACTGCGTCCTGAATGGATTCCATCGCCTCAGAATATGGCGGGGAGAGGCCGCCGCCAACGAGAATTGCCCGAGCAAAGTCGTGCCAGCCACGCTGGAGCGGAGCATGATTGAGCGCCTGGCGCGGGCGCTCAATCAGTTCGAGTAGTTCGTCGGGCCGCCGAGGGTCGAAGAAGCAGGCGAGATCTTCCTGGCCGCTTGCCAGTTCTCGGTGAGCCGCAATGTCGGACATGAACGTCATCTTGCCCCGGCCCATCGCCTGCGCCGGAACAAGGCTGTATCCCTCCGCAAAAGAAGGCGTAATCACAGCCTCGGCATGATCCACAAGTATTTCCATTTCAGCATCGTTCAGACCGCTTACCTCGATGACAAGAGACGATAGGTCACGCATTTGATCCAGATCTCGAAACAAGCCCTCCGCTGACCATCCGCGTTCTCCAGCCAACACCAGACAAGGCATATCTTTCAGCGCGCGCCGGTTGGTGAGCATGCGCCAAGCTTCAATGACGAGCGGGATATTCTTGCGTCCTTCAAGGGTGCCGCCGCACACATAATATGGCCTCAACCCGGACGATTGTATCGCGGTCGATGGAGGGAGTATCGGCGCAGGGTCCGTCAATGGGCCATTTCCAAGCCTGATTGTCTCGATCGACGGGATTCGCAGCCCTTCGCTACGAAGATAGGTACGCAGACGGTAAGCGGTATCTTCCGAATTCACTGCTACCCGGGTCGCTATTCGGGCGATGGTTTCAAGCTTACGCTTGTGGCTCTGGTGCGCACTGGCGCTGCAATAGTCCGGAAAGTCTATAGGGATGAGATCGTGAACAAAGAACGTTGCGTCGATATTGTTGCGCAAAATCCAGTCGAATCGCTCTGGCCACTGCAGTCCGTAGTGGGACAGGTGGACATATCGGAGCGGCGCGCCTGATCGCGAGAGAGAGTCAATGCGACGGCCAAACAAACCTTCAATCGTCGTCATCCACGACGCAGGACGGGCCTTGCTAACCGCTGCCCCCTGCAACCGTATAGCGCCCTCATGGCTGTCGAGGCGGGACGGCGGCGTCAAATACGTAAATAAGCGTGCCAGCATCGGGCCAGGCCGACTCTCAAGGGAACGGACATGGCGGCTAGCAGCCAGTAAGCGTTCCATCTTTCGGGGAAGCAGAATTCCACGCACTAGTCGGGTGTTGATGAGAAAGGTGGGTGTTAACTCATTTAAGCGCCATGCCTCAAGCGCCCAACTTGCAATGGCATATTCGACGCGATCGATGCCTGTCATAACCGGCATGTTGCGTCGGATCAGCAGGGAGGTTGCATCGATGAGAGGCGCCATGCGGGACAACTAGCAAACAAGGCTACGAAGCCCAAGCACGTACAAATTTCGATATTGGTTGTCGTCATCCATTTTGACCAGTAGCCTCTCTATTCATGTTGCGAAAGAGGGGTAGGGATCGAGGCGCGTTAGCGATTCATCTTGATTTGAATATAGATTTAGAAATATTGCCACAACTCTCAGGGATTTCATTATGTCCAAAGATTGGATTGACGTAAAAATCGAAAATATCCCCGAATTTCGGCTATCTTTGGGCGATAAATTAGATTTGTACTATAATAATTCCAAAGATACTCCGGATTATGAACCTTGGACTACGCAAATATTTATTAAAATGCTCAGCGAAAGGCCAAAATTTCTGGATATTGGAGCAAATATTGGTTGGTATTCGTGTATCGCATCTGCGGTTTCTGGAGGTCAAGCCGATGTGCATGCATTCGAACCTGAACCAAGCAATTTTTCTAAGTTACAGATGAATGCGGATACCAACGGATTCCAGAACGTGAAATCGTGGCCTTGCGCTGTAGGAGAAGCGGATGGGAAAGCTCAATTATTTCTAAGTAAAGATAATCACGGAGACCATCGACTTTCCTCTGACGATGAGGATCGGGATGTAATTGATATCGACGTTGTGAAGCTAGATACCTTCCTATCGGATAAAATATTTGTACCAGATTTAGTAAAAATTGATGTGCAGGGTGCCGAGCCACTCGTTTTCTTGGGCGCAGAAAAGTCATTCGCTTCTGCGGGAGATACCATGGCTATGTTGATCGAATTCCAGCCGGAATCGTTGGGACTGAAGGCTGCCCACAAGCTTGTAGACAGCATCTTTGCATTCAATCGTCCAGTATTTGATCTCTATCCATATGATGGCGGAGCGCTAAGGCCAATTGATCAGCACGTTTTGCACGAAGCTGTAGAAGGGTGTTTGCATCCACGCTTCCCGGCGCATATCGACATATTGATCGCGCCCCACGACGAGCGCCTAAATCGCGTGAGCCATCTGATTGGCAACCCCTTTGTTCAGTGGCACTATGATGAAAACGCGATCGCGTAGAATAAAAAAGATAGGCGCCAAGTCGGTCTCCATGCAAACGAAAGAAGCATGGGTTGGTACAATGAACCGAGATGAATGCCCCCTCCCTTATGCGTAAGCCGCTATGGGAGGGCGGTGAATGCCTTCGTGTTGCCCCCGATTCAGGCCGACCACCCCTTGGCAGCGCGGAACCAAGCTGTGAAACCCGAATAGTCTCTTTCGCGTAGCAAGGCTTCATGCAGCCAGCCGAGACGCGGCAGCTTTTGCTCGCTCGCCGAACGGGCATAATCACGCATTACCAGATAATGGTGATGCCGGATGTAGCCACCGCACTGGAACTCGGCAAGGCCATCTATCAAGGTCTCATTTTCGAGGCTGATCGAGGCGCAGAAGCCCTCAAGTGCGCGGCGCTTGAATCGGTATTTGCGTGGATCCCATTGCGTACTGTTCGCTCGGATACGATAACGAATCGAACTCTGATCCATGTTTGCACACTTCACCTTTGGGATGAGCCGGCCCCACAGTTCATAGTCTTCCTCGAATGCATGCGTCTCGTCATAGCGAAACAGACCGGAATCAGCGAGCACTCGTCGAAACATGATGGTGGGATGGAAGAAGGGATTGTTCACTAGGAACTCGTCCTGGATATCCTGGTGGATCTTTGGGCTACGAAAAACGCCCTCATGGTCCCAAAAGGCATCGACACCGGTACCGATAAGATCGATTTCCGGATCAGCAACCAGAAAGTTGACCTGATCGTGGATGCGCCATTTGTATGCGATGTCATCGGCATCCATACGCGCGATGAATTCACCCTGCGCTGCTTCGATGCCGACATTGAGAGCCTTGGCGATTCCAAGTCCGGGTGCCAGTTCTATGACTCGGATATCACCCTCTGAATATCGCTCGATGATATTTAGAGTATCATCAGTCGAACCACCATCAACAACGATCAGCTCGAAATTCGTATATACCTGCTCAATCAGGCTATGAAGCGTCTCCCTAATGAAGCGCTCTGAATTCATCGTTGGCATGACGAGCGAAACAAGAGGAAGCTTCATACCTTGTCTCCTTTTGATCCCCGATCAGGCCTTTTTGGGTGAATAGGAACTTGTTCCACTCCCTCAACTTCTCTAGCTATACTTGCATAGATAGAACCAGATTGCCGGACATAGGCATCGTCGATCTTCTCGAGCCAATCCCCAACCGCGCCGTTCCAGAGATGGAAGCAATAGGCCGGCTCGAAATCCTCACGGAACATCGCGCTCGTTTCGGAGAACAGCGCGCGCTCAATGCTTGTCCAAAGCGGAAAGAAGAAAGCGCGATAATCCAATATAGCAATCTCCCCAGGATGGGCTGCCGATAGCGAGACCGGCAGCTTCACCGAATGGTAGTCCCATAGGTCATCGCGCCCCCTCGACCGGAAATAGTCATACTCCTCCAGCCACCGGTTGATGAAGGGTGCTTCTGGCTTGCCGAGCATGACCGCGTTAGCAAGGCCTGATGAAGAATCGGATCCAGCCGCTTGCACGCCCATGACGAAATCATGATGACGCAGATCCTCATAGGAACGGCGTGTGAGGGTATCTATATCGAGATAGGCACCCCCGGATTTCTTCAACACTAACATTCTTATGATATCGGCCTTGTGCGCATAGTGATAGAGGCGTGCGTTGCCGTAATAATCGAAATCGTCCAGCGTGATGACTGTTACCTGATCTTTTATGCGATCCCAGTTTTCTCCAGAGGGTTCGTGCATCGTATAGTAATAGGCCTGCCAGCCAGGATTGAAATGCAAGGCAGATTTGATAGCCATGTAGCTATAATAGGGGATATCCCCTCTTTGCTTGAATCCGAAGACGAAGTGAAACATCTGCGGGATCAAGCCGTCCGACCGCGTCGGGGATGGCAGTTTGGCAAGAAAGGCCGCAATTGCATCGGCAGATCGCGTAACGCGGTCACGATCTCTGCGCGCATCGGCTTTGTTGGCTGCGCGATCCCGTTCGGGATGAACCAAAAGGCGCGTCATGCAATGATTACCACCCAAACGCTTCAATTCCGCAGCGGCATCCCCATAATGCGGATCTATCTCCACCGCCCGCTGGAACGCCTCGATAGCGTCATCCTGACGATCATCCAACTTTGCCAGATGGCCCATCTGAAGATAGAGGTCCACATTCTTGGGCATAAGGGAGCGCGCACGTTCATAAGCTGTGCGCGCACGCTTCAAATGACCTACCTCCTTTAGGCAGTTGCCTAGCTGAACCCAGATCGGGCCATGCCTCGGCGCAAAAAACAGATAACGACGGTAAGCCTCCACGGCGGAATTCCAGTGCCGTTGGTCGCGCGCCGCATCGGCCTGCTGTAGAAGCGGCCTGAAGAGCTTACGGTTAAGCCGCATTCTTGTCCTCTGATTTTAGGCGTTCCCAAAATTGCACAAAATGCTTAACAAGCATTACAGCAATCCTCGATATTTTATTGCCATAAATATAGGCAGTATTTCAGCAATAAATCTTATGCTGCCTACCGTAAAACTTCCCATCTCCGAGCAAGATGATCATGCATGTGCTGGTCAAGAACGCAATTAAGGTCAAAATCTACGAAATCATCCGTATTTTTAATCATGTCCTCTTTAACAAAGAACGCATTGACGCCGTTCGCATAAACCAGTTTGTAGCCCTTGTCCCTCGCCAACTTAATCAATGCCCCAAGACTGGCACCATAATGTTTTGTTCCGTCCCAACGAAAATACTCATCGAACGGTACTGTAAGAGTCTGATGAATTTGGTAAAAGTTCGGATTGTACTCAACAATGAATAGTGTCGGCTTGTAATCGATAGCCATCATGATCCAAAAATCCTGCCCATCGACATCGATCGAAATTATATCAACATCTTGGGGAACGTCGTATTTTCGGAAAAGGCCATTAATTTCTGTCGCCTTAATAAACTCTTTTTTTATATCATATTTTTCCGGATGGTTACTACCATCCATAAAAAGGCCACTCCAACCCAATTCATCGCGGAGGCGAACGCAATTTCCTTCCAAGCCGTGCACATAATCATGGTCAAGCCAATTCGGCCCAATACCAAACTCTACAAAATACTTTGATCGCGGTGGAATATGACCAAAAATAGCTTCGATAATGCCATCTTCATCGGTTTGAGATGAGATTTTCTTACCGAAATCCTTCAAATTCACTGGAAGCTGGTAGGGCATTTGGCCTCTCTATCGATAAATGTCAAAAACACTGGGCGAATTCAATTTCATTCCGCAAAGATGATCTGACTACCGCTGTCTTCAAAAGAAAAATCTATTCTGCGCATAGGAGCAAGGACTCGTTCGATCGCCTCATGCCGATCCTCATTCGCATAAAAGATAAGAAAGCCTCCAGCGCCAGCGCCAAGGATTTTCCCGCCAGTTGCGCCAGCTACCCGTGCCGCTTCATAGGCAGCATCAATGCCAGCGTTGCTGACACCTTGAGCCATAGTCTTCTTCAATTCCCAGTTTTCATGGAGAATGTCGCCGAAGCTCTGCAGATCACCTTGATGGAGAACATCTCGTAGAACATAGGTCAGTTCAACCATTCGCTTCATGCTCAGAATCTTGTTCTGATCGCTGGAGATGGCCTTTGCCTGACCGGAAAGAATGCCGGACGCAGAGCGTGTGACGCCAGTGTAGAACATGATGATACGACGCGCGAGTTCACTGCGACGCTCTCTTGCCATAATAATCGGCGACACCGTGACGGTGTCGTCCGGATTAAATTCGTAGAGTTTCAGGCCTCCATAGGCCGCCGCATATTGGTCTTGCTTTCCAATCGGTTCACCAAGCAGGTCAATTTCGATGTGGCAGGCCTGATCTGCCAGCTTTCGTGGTGTCGTGAAACGATTCTGAAAACTATGCAGAACGTTGAGCAAGCCCACTGCGAAGGAACTGGATGAGCCAAGTCCAGTACCCTTTGAAGGAATGTCAGCAACTGTCGTAAGCTCGATCCCGCCGTCCACGCCCAGATAGTGCATGGCCTGCCGCGCAAGAGCGTGCTGAAGTTCACCAACGTGGCTGACCTCTTCAGTGACCGAATAGGCCAGACGCACACCTTGGTCGAATTTCTTGTTGGCGGTGACAAAAATATATTTGTCGATCGCCGTGCTCAGAACTGCGCCACCATGTTCCCTGTAAAATTGGGGCAAGTCGCTGCCTCCTCCTACAAAGCTCATGCGTAGAGGCGTTCTGCTGATGATCATGAGTGTATCGCACTCTTAGAGAAAACGTTGTGATGGTTCAGGATAAAGTCGACGGCTGCGGCCAAATCCTCAACTTCCACATCCGGTCTGACCACGAAATTGGCGCTATCGAACCCACCAGTTCGTACGAGGATGCTGGAGACACCGGCCGCTCGAGCTGCACCGACGTCCGCTTCACTGTCTCCAATCATCCACGATTGCGCCGGGTCGATCGACAGGTCGGTGATTGCACGTTGAAGCAGGCCAGGTGCCGGCTTGCGGCAGTCGCAAGCGATTTTCAGTTCGGGGACTTCGCCAAGAAAACCTGCTTCTGGATAGTGCGGACACACGTAAGTTGCATCGAGAAAAGCGGCGCTCCGCCCCAGTTCGGTCTCCAGCTTCGCATGAATGGCTTCAAGTCCCTGTGCCGTCACTTCGCCTCGCGCCAGAACCGGCTGATTGGTGATCAGCACGCATCGATATTCCGCGCGATTAAGCCGGGCGATCGCTTTTCCAACGCCGTCGAACAACCTCAGCGCCTCTGGTGTCGCGATATGGCCATTGGGATTGTTCAGTGTGCCGTCGCGATCAAGAAACACGGCGCGCTGAGGCCAATCGAGTCGGCTACGGGCAATCTTTCCAGAGCGCAGATCCGTTACCGCGCGGTCAAGGCGATCAGGGGTTCCGATATCCTTGATATATTCAAAGGTAGAATAGCCTTGCAGGGCGACGCCCGCACCCAATGCGCGCGGAAATAGATCCTTGCCAAAATCGACGATACCATCACCTAGCGGCAGCGTGTTCAGTATCGACTTATCAAGAACGTACAAGGCGGCATTGACCATGTTGCGATGGAAGGCGCCCTTGGCATGCGGCTTAGGAAGGAATGCCCGAATCATTCCCGTCTCGTCCATCTCGACCAAGTCAGAATCATACGGATGATCGTTGGGGTGGAGAAACAGTGATCCTCCGACCCCACGTTCTTCATGAGCCTTGGCATGCGCCTTCCAGAAGCGATCCAAATCCACATCAAACAACGTGTCGCCATAGACCACCAGGAAACGATCATGGAGCAGGTGCGCAGCATCCCAGACAGCACCAGCCGTCCCTCGCGCTCCGCCGCCATCCTGCACGACGTCCACCCGAATGCCCTCAATGCCAGCGGATGCACAGAATTCGTTAATCGCATCAGCCCGATAATTGACCAGCATCAGAACATGAGTAAAGCCATGGTGGGCAAGGATATGTAGTTGCCTTTTCAACAACGGCATACCGTCGACATCCACCAAAGGTTTGGGTGCGCCGGCTAGACGGGATGCCAGGCGCGTACCTTGCCCCCCCGCGAGAATGACGGCTTGGCGAATGGCCATCATTGAGAAGGCATATCCATGCCCTCTTGGACCGCAATTTCCTCGATTGCGCGCTTCACCGCACCATTCGAAGACATTGAAGCATTCCAGCCCAGAGTGGCTAGTTTGGAGACATCATAGCGAAAGCGCGGCACGTCGCCTACCCAGCCACGACCTTCCGTACCAAATGCCAAGCGAGCATGGGGCGACGCGTGATCTCGCGTCAGCTCGGCGATTTCGCGCACGCTTACGCCATCATCCTTGGGGCCAATGTTATGCACGGACCATCCCTCCGGTCCATGATCATAAATCCAGAGCATCGCACCGACGAGATCACTGACATGGAGATATACCTTGCGCTGAGTGCCATTTCCTAAAACGTCCAAAACTTCAGGCGTCCGGCGCAGCTTGTGCAGAAAATCCAAGATAACGCCATGGGTGGCAGGGACACCGACGACATTGGGAAAACGGAAAATGCTCGCCCTATCGAGAAATGATTCGGTCGCCGCCCGAATGGCCGCCTCAGAAGCGAGTTTCATCGCGCCATAATTGGAGATGGGCTCGCAAATAGTATTTTCCGACAGAAGATCGAGGCCATGATCGCCATATACCGCAGAGGTCGAAGCGAAGTGAAGCCGCTTCCACCCGCGCATACGCATCTGGGCAAGCAGTTCATGAGTTACCAGGAATGTGTCTTTGAGATCGACATTGGGATCGTTTACACCTGCCGGAATATCGGAATTAGCGCATAGATGCCACACTTCAACCGGACCACTCTCCACTACATCCAGCACATGCGCCAAAGCATCCCCGTCGGTGACATCCACCTCCCCGAAGGCCACTCGGTTGGTGCCGCCGAGGCGCTCCACGAATTCACGACGTCCCCGCGACAAATTGTCAATCAGCAGGACACGGTCCCCTCTATCGAGAAGCGCCCTTGCGAGATTGACAGCCACAAAACCAGCGCCGCCTGTGATGACATGCGTTACCATCGATGACATGTTGGGAACGTTCCGAATTTAAAGGCAATCGCACATCGATTGCATGACAATATGGCCGAAAATTGCATGTGCATCTTCGCACAGTTGCATGTCGTCCACTGCGGCCCACACGCAATGTTGCGCCTTGTCACGAAGTCGTCCGCCCGAGTAACCCGCCAGGCCAAGTGTCACGCCACCATTGTCGTTCGCATAATCAACAGCGCGGATCACGTTTTCCGAATTACCGCTGCCGGAAATCGCGATCACCAGATCACCGGGCTGCATCAGGTTTTTCAATTGCTCGATGAAAATGTCCTCGAAGGAAATGTCATTCCCATAGGCCATCAACAAACCCATATTATCCACGAGGCTCCGACCACGAAACTGTTTACCATGTTTGAGGTAAACCATCTTGTTCCAGTCGGTGATGAAATGGAGCGCAGTCATCGAACTGCCTCCGTTACCCAAGGTGATGATTTGAGCGCCGCGCGCCCATGCGTCGCGAACCATTTCCACGCCCTTGTCGATTTCTGCGCGATCCAACTTGTTCAGCGCAATTCCGAGCTTATTGAGATAGAACTCGCTGACACTTATCGTCACAAAAAACTCCTCGAAAATATACCCGCAGCGACAAAAACACGTTGCTCACCCTAGCGATAGGACGCCGCCATTGCAAGTTAACGGCCATGCCCTTGCGACGATCTCGTGCTGCTCTGGTATCGTTGGTGATTGGACAAAACAAAGAGGCGGATTGATAAGAAGACCCCGCGAGTCCGGCCTTGATCGCCCACGGTCGGTGATACGCCGCAATTCGGCTCGCGCGAGGAAGCGCTTGCTACTCAGTTACAACAGCGCATGCATCTGTGGACAAGCCGTCCTTCACGACGATGAGACCGAAGGATGTTGTGACAAAGCCGGCGACCTCGAGCTTCAGATGCGGGAGGGCGTAAGGCGGAAGATCGATATGTTCGTCGACAGCCGTTGTTCCCGGATGAAGATTGAGCGGTGCCACAAAATGGCCCTGCTCGACCAGCCGCGCCACGAGGCGCTCAAAATCCTGACGGCGATAAATTGCCAGATAATCTCGGTCAAACGTCTCCGCATTGGACGAAAGATTGAATTCAGTGGTGTGTACCGCAACGCCACCCGGCTTGAGCGTCCGCAGGCTACTCTCAATGAAATCGAGACCATGATCGATACTGCCCAAATGCTCTAGGGCACAGGCAGACCAGCAGCCATCAAAATCGGTAAGATGTGCCGGAATCGCGTTCATATCGAGCGGTTCAAATGATACGAGGCGCTCGAAATCCTCTTTCGAAACGATTTCCCACCGATAGAGCTGCTCCAAGCTCGACGCGTGCTGATTCGTCGTATCCCACCCCATATTGGCGATCGTCTCGCTTGGAGCGTCCGTCGCCAGCACAGATGCTCCGCGACCAGCAAAAGCGGCTGGAAGGGGCTCTTGGCCGATACCAAAACCAAGTAAGCGCCTCCCTGGGTTCAGCAAGCCATAATAGTCAAAGACGGCCTTGACATAAATGAACTCCCAGACCTTCCGGTGCGCCTCTGGCTGGACAGCCGCGCTGGCGCACAATTGCTTATAGAACTCCCCCTCCATTTGATTACTAGTACAGAGTTGAGAAACAGGAAATTCCAAGCTCGGAATCCCCCAAGCCCAAGGAACAGATGGAGACTTGGGCGGAGACAGGAGCCAAAGGGGCGCCATATAAGGCGCTGGGGCTGCGTAGATGTCTTCATTGTCTAGCTTATTCTTACGAAAATTTGCCAACTTGTTAAATTTGAGGGCGCGCTTAGTCAGAGCATTTATCATTGAATTCATCGATCTTCTTCGCAAATTCGATATCTTTCGTGAAGATAAAGCGTTTGACATTCGCACTAGCCTATAGCCGCATATCGCGCAAGCCACGCGCCCTGCCCTGGATGTAACCCCTTCGCAGCAGCGGTTCTGGCATCAAACATGCATGCCGGAGGTGGTCAGCCGTTGTCATGGGGGCGAGGCCTTTCCCTAAGAGTCTTCTCTGATTGAGGCTCTTGGGGTCAAGCTGCTTTCCTCGTATTCGTGACCGTTCCCATGGATCACTCGCTTCTCTCCGCGGCCAGCGCTGGGCTGCCGCATGATGGGGTCAGGAGAGCGGGATGCCTCAAGCTGTTTCGCGACCTTCGGCAACGCCGAGGATCCGGACTCTCAATGAGGTCATCCCGCCCATCGTCCCCATGGGAACGACCGCTGCCTGCCTCTTCAGGCAGGAACTGGTTCGTGTCTCCTCATGCTGCTGCGAGCGCCGGCGCCTTGCCCCAACGGAACTCGGCCTGGTCGCTCCACATGCGATGCAGAATGACGGCAAGCTTGCGGGCTACGGCGACGCGGGCTTTGGCCATGCCGCGACGTTGGGCAACGCGCATTCCCCATGCTTTGAGCATTGACCATTTCTGGCACCGCGTCAGCAGCGTATGCGCCGCCTCATAGAGTGCGGTGCGGGCGAGTTCATCACCGCATCGGCTGATGCATCCCTGGATATCAGTCTCGCCAGACTGGTAGCGCCGGGGCGTGAGGCCGAGGTGAGCACCGACGTCGCGGGATCGTCGGAAGCGCTCGGGCTGATCGACCGTCGCCCGGAAGGCGAGCGCGGTCAGCGGTCCCACGCCTGGTACTGTCATCAGCCGCCGGCATATCGGCTCACCCCGGACCGCATCCAGCACGCGCTTTGTCAACTGCTCGATCTGGCGCGCCATCGTATCAAGGACGGCGAGCAGCGGCTCGACGATGTCGGAGATGGCAGCATCGACTGACGCGAGTTCGCGGACCCGGCCGGCAAAGAGCTTGCGCGATGGCACCCCAAGCTTGAGCCCGACCTCGCGAAGACCGCGCGGACGCCATTCTCGATGTCGCGCCGCTTGTTCAACATCGTACGGCGAGCGCCGAGCAGCGCGCGTGCCGATCGGCACGGAGTACTCTTCACATGAACCGCGCGATACCAGCCCGTGCGGATGATCTGCGCCAGACCACGGGCATCGTTGCGGTCGGTCTTGTTCGGCATCGCGCCCATTGCCGCCTTGGCTGCCCGCGTCTCGATGCACAGCGCCGGCAAGCCGGCGCGCGTCAGCCCCTGATGGAGCCACGACGACAGCGAACATGCCTCCAGTCCGACGCGCTCGAAGCTCAGGCCGGTAGCGGCCAGCATCTCGACCAGCGCTTCGGGCTCACTGGCTGCCCGAAGCTCGCGGATCACCTTGCCCGTCTCATCGACGATGCAGATCGCAGTCTCTTCCAACGATACATCCAGTCCGGCATAATGGCGCATGGTTGCTCCTCCTCATGGTTGTGGCCGCTCGATACGGGCCACGTTTTGCCATCTGCGAGGAGCGGCGACCCCGCTCGACTCGGGGCTGAGCCCCAATCAACCAATCTGTTTGGGAAATCAGGGATGAGCGTTTCGGCGCAGGAGGTTTCCGCCCATTGCGACGAGGATCATGGCTTGTGAAACGTCGATCCTCTTTTCGTAGTCGCGGACCAGCCGGCGCCATCGGGTCATCCAACCAAAGGTTCTCACGACGACCCAGCGCCGGGGCAGCACCTTGAAGCCGTGCTGGTGATCGCTGCGGCGGATGACCTCTATGACGAAGTCCAAATAGCTGGCCTTGTCCATGAGTTTGAGTCGATCATAGGCGCCATCGGCGAAGAGATGCTTCACCCAGGGCCAGCGCTTTCGGATGCCATCGAGAATGGCTTGGGCGCCCGCGCTGTCTGAAATGTCGGCCGTGGTCAGGTTGACCATCAGCTATCGGCCATCGGTATCGACGGCGATGTGCCGCTTGTGCCCAACGACCTTCTTGCCCGCGTCAAACCCCACTTTTCTGCCGATGGAGCCTTGATCGACTGGCTGTCGATCACTGCCGCGCTTGGGCTCTGCTCCCGACCCTGCCGCTCGCGATCCAGCATCAACTCGATGTCGTGGATCGTCTGGAACAGGAAGCGCCGCGCCAGTTCCCGGAACCAACCATAGACCGTCTGCCACGCCCTGAAATGGATCGGCAGCATACGCCAGCCGCAACCCGAACGAACAAGGTAGCGGACCGCGTTGATCACTTCGCGAAAATCCTCGCGAGGACGGCAACGGCGTCCAGGCTTGGGCATCAACGGCGCAAGGCGATCCCATTCCTCATCAGTCAGGTCACTGAGATAGCGCTTTGTCTTCTTGGCAATCTTGGCCATGCGCGCCCGACTCTGCTGTGTCCACATGCAGAGCCTGAATCAGACTGCTCGACCTCCGGCAACCCCTTCAACCGATTTTCCAAACAGCCTCTAAGCTGCCTTTTCGTACAGCCGATTTCACATTACATGAAATCGGAGACTGCGCCGCATCCAAGCGGCCGAATGCTAAAAGCGTAGTCCTTGGTGTTTTACAGCTGCGTTCCACCTCCACGAGCGCCCAAGAAGGTTTTTAATGAAAGTTCTTAATCCTTTTTCGTTCTGGCCCAATTACGCGAGCGCAATTCGCGGTTTTGGTGGAAGTGATAACGGCCCCGACCCATCCTATTGCTTTCACACGCTCTACCAAGAATTTACTCCCGGTTCAGTCATTTTCCATGTGCGGCTTATCAACGCCCGGGCGACCTATGGCGAGATCGAATTGCGGATCAACGGCTACCGGCCTCATTCCGGAATGGATGCCATCCTGGTCGCAGGCGCCCGCATTTCGCTCGAAGATGTTGCTGGAGACATAGAAATCCCTTTGCGTGTCGCGGTGCTGCCGGGCGTAAGTTACGCCATTTTCTGCCGATATATCGATCCATCTGACCTGAATGTGGACGGGATCGAGATAAAGGCCGAAGAGTTCGAGGACGATGACGCGGATACCTACGCCAGCGAAGATATTGAGCCCACGCGGTTCGGAAACCACAATATGGTATCCGTTTCGTCCATCTTTATCGCCGACGAACCCGAGATCGATTTCCCCCGCTCCCAGCCCTTTACCGACGTTCAGTTACGGAAGGGACGCTTCTGGAGCGAGGCTCCGGCCGCAATCGTTGCGCTGACGGATCCGGCAAATAAGTGGCGCCATGCCATCGCGTACAAAGCCCTGCAAGGCTACGGCTTCTTGGCTCATGGAGCTTGCGGGGTTATTTCGCAGGATTTCGAAGCGCTGGCGGATGTGGTTTCCGCACATGGCGTCCTCGCGTCCGTGCAAGATGATACAGCTCCTCGCAAGGGGCCGTTTGATTTCATGATCGTTACACTTCCTTCCGGAACGAATGCCAGAGCCGCGAGTTTGTCCAACGCCATTCTCAATGCCATTAGGCCCATTCGCCGGAACGGGATGATCGCAATCTTCTTTGACTATGATGCCTCATCATCTGGTTTCGAAGATATTGCGGAGCCGGCAGGAGGGTTACCAGGCCGTCACATGTTGCAGCAGATCGTTCTCAAGATCATCGGCCATGGTTGCGATGTAGCCCAGCTTTGCGTGCCTCTCGATTGTTCAGATATGCGGGCGGCCGAGAGTGGGGCCTGTCCGTTTGTCATGCTGATCAGTCGCTAGGTCCAACCTACTGATCGCAGAGGTTCGGAAATTTTCATTGCGTAGTGCGCATTCTCCTTGATAGGACAAAGTTCGCGAGCCATGCAATTCTGTATTATGGATACGAACAGTGAGCGATTGGCCTTGCCTCCGGTTTTTCGAAATGGATGAAGCATAAATGCACGGCATCTTCAGGCCGGATGGTCTGACCGAGGAATTTGCTCGGCACGATAGGAAAAAATGGTTTGCGCAACAATTGCGGCGATATCGCTGGTTCATGTTGCTGGTGCTGCTGCCTACCCTTTTGACCGCGGCTTATTATTATTTAGTCGCTTCCGACCAGTATGAGTCGAGTGCAAGCTTCGTGGTTCGCCGGGCAGAGGGCTCATCTAAGAACATGATCGGCTTAGGCCAGATTTTTGGGATAGGCTTAGGTGCATCGCAAGCTCAGTCGGAAGCAACCTTGGTTTATGAATATCTGCTCTCACATGATGCGGTAGCGCGATTGCGCAAAGAGGACCGCCTCGTCGAGCGCTTCAGTTTGCCCGAGGTCGACATATTGAGTCGACTGAAATCCGCGGAACCACGCCCCGAAACGTTGCTGGATTATTATCGCAAGCATATTACGATAGCCGCTGACCAGGAGACGGGGGTGACCCATCTCGCAGTGCGGGCATTTACACCACAGGATTCTTACGTTCTCGCAAACAAACTGCTTTCCATGGGTGAAGCGCGAATCAACGAGCTTAACGAGCGAACATTCCGAGACCAGATCGCGGATTCCAAGCGAGAATTGGCGCTTGCAGAAAAGGCTTTGAATCAGACACAGGCTCAACTGACGGCGTTTCGCCGAACCGAAGGCGATATCGATCCCGCCGGCACTGGAAAGGCGCAGTTGGGCCTCGTGACGGATGTAACGGGTAACGCAGTTACGGCGCGGTCAAAGCTCGCAAGCATGGGGCGCTTTCTGAGCAAATCCAGCCCGCAATATCGTGCGCAAGCTGCACAAGTGGCTGCACTCGAAGCGCAATTGGCAGGGCAGTCGTCGCGTCTAGCCGGATCAGGCTCCTCCATTGCCTCAAATTTGGGTAATTACGAAGATTTGGTTATCCGTAAGGAATTCGCGTCCCAGCGCTACACGGTGGCCGCGGCCGCATATGAACAGGCGCGATCCGAAGCGCTCAAGCAACAGCTTTATCTCACCCGAGTTGTCGATCCCAACTTGCCTGTTAAGTCTGAGTTTCCTCAGCGCGGTAAAAGGGTGGCCACGGTTTTCTTTTCCTTGCTTATAGCCTACGCCATCGGGTGGCTTCTGATAGCAGGCGTACGTGAGCACAGTATGGGTTGATGATTTTCCGTGCCGGTCACAGACTGCTTCGTAATCACATTCACGATAGCGCCAAAGCCATCGAGCGTCATAGGGCTCGCTTCGCTCCCGCAGCTGGTTAGACGGCAAGAATAGATCGAATCGACCGGGTCAGTGAGGTGGCCTCGCCTTCTTGGACAGGTTGGCGGCTAAGTTAAGCTCATCCCGGATGTCGTTTCATGCCGCCATTTGGGTGATCAAATCCTGGGGGGCATGCCCCGCAGGATTTGAAGCGCCGATTTGCCCATATGCCTCGCCTGGGGTTTTGCCCGCAAGGCGGTAAGCGGGGTCTTCCGGCCGCCTTGCGCAGCGCCCATTCGCCGGGATGATTGCCGCTCTTTGAGCGGGGTGGCCGGTGTCGGACGAGATTGAGGATTCAGCGAGCAGCGCAGGGACTACTCATACGAGCGGTCGTATGAGTAGTCGGTAAGCGCCAAAACCTCCCCACATTTTCGTAGCTGCTGATCTGTCTATGTTTTGCCCCTCATTGGAGGGGTATCGTAGTGGCTGATGATGTAAGAACATTCGAAACAGGTTTCGAAAGGCAGGAGGGCCAGCGGCCCTCGCGTATGGATGTCATTCCAGCGGGACCGGCGCGTCGCCGCTGGTCGGCCGAGGCCAAGGCCCGGATCATCGCGTCGAGTTTTGAGCCCGGCGCCAACATCGCAGAAATCACACCCTGTCCAGATTTCCAGCACCACCTCATTCATCTCCAAATGACGTAGCCGCAACCATTTGACCCGACCTCATTTAATTCAACAAGATAACTCGACACCCCGCGCGCTCAAATGGTTTTCTTAGCTTGCCGAGCTCTGCGTCGATCGATCTTCTGGGCATATCGCCAAAATAGGCCCAACTTGGGGCATAGAATGCATCGGTCCCGAACGCCACTTTAACGCCAGGATGACAGAGGCGTCGTGCCAAGGCGGGCATATCACCGATCGCCTCGACCACGAGGCGCACCGGGCGGTTCGACAGGTCAGGGCGGTTGATTACAAGATCCTGTACCAAGGGTCCGGCCATGGCTTCGATAAGAACATAATCCGCTCCATTTCTTTCGATTTGAGCACTAGCCTGCGCGGAGGGAGCGTAGCGGGCATGTGCCATCAAGGCCTGCAGAGGCAGAAGAAGAAGGGCGCTGGCCGCAGTTGCCTTCAGTAGCATCGGTCGCAACTCGGCGTGCCACATCTTCATTTCTCGCCAGCCATATACCGCCAACAGGACTGTATTGCCTAAAACGCCATGGAGGTAGCGGTAACCAAAGCCAATGCCCTGATATGGCAGGATGATAGCTATAATGAAGATCGGCAACGCCAAGCTCAAAGCGAGCATAGCACCCAATCGATCGCGACGAACAGCCCATAAGCCCACGACCAGGAATGGGAGGAGGAGAAGGTGCTGCCACATCACAAAGCGCAGCAGATTTGCCGCCGTTAACGTTAGGTTGGCCAAGGACAGAGAGAATGTCTGGCTCAGCCGGGAAACGTAATCAATGCCGGCAGCAGCCGCGGTAGAGTCCGGCCCCATGATCTGCCCTTGCATATATATGGGCCATGAAAGCCAGAAGGCGCCAATCATTGCGTATCCGGCAGCGAATATTCCAGCACGCCACCAATGTCGGTTGAGCACAGTCAAAAGCAGGAAAGGAGCTGCAAACATAGGATGGAACAGCGGCTGATGCAGACCGGTGGCGATAAATGCCACTATTAGCGACAAGCCATCTGACCAGCGCCGGTTCACCAAGAACAGCCGGAACCAAAGCAAATTGAAGAAGAGATGGGCCGGCATGGCATAAGCCGTCATGCCAATGATCACAAATTGGCCAGATCCTGCGAGCATCAAAATCGCTACTGTCGACGCCTCCCGATCCGAAGGCCAGATGCGATTTGCGATGCTCCATATCAGCGGCAGAGAAGCAGCGGTCAGGAGTGGCCCGGTCAGATTGCGATCCACGACCAAGCCTACCGCTGCGCGAAGCGCCGCATTCATTGGTAAATAGGCCGAGGCCCAAGCCACCGGCCTGTTCACCGGAAGCATAAACTCTAAGTTCAAAGCTGCGGCATGAACTTGCCAGTCAAGAGATAGAGGCCATGTCAAGCGTCCTTGAGCGAAGATCGAGGCATCGAAATTCGCCATCTGCTCGTCCCTGCTAAGATCATAACCGAACAAAATGAAACGATGACCAAAATAGCACAACGCAAGGAGAATCAGACTAGAAAATATTATTTTCCGACAATCAACCTGCATCGGACGATCAATCAACCCAGACGATTTCACAATCCACCCAGATAGAGCAACGAAAAGCGCCAGCAGCCATATGTCCTGCTGAGCGAGCATCTTTGACGTCAGCCAAAAGACATTCACCTGGGGTATAAACAAAGCGATGAGCATCAAGGCACTTAATCCTGCCAAGCAACGAATATTAATTCGTCTCAAGGCGATGGAAGCTGAAGTTGATTGTGTCACGAAACTTCGGTTCCCCTGTTATTCAAAAAAATAATGCCCAATTCGACTTTTGGAGTGGCGCACAGTACCGGCCTCTAAATCTGTATCATTTTGACTGAGAATGACTGACCGCACTTGGAATTCCGTTTCTCTGCTTGTTATTATTCATGAAGGCATGAACCTCCTCATCGTGCGCGACGAGAACTGACGGTAGTCCATGAAGCGTTTAGAAGATGGGATCTCTTTGCCGAAGACCGCCGAGTGCCAGTTCCTCAATGACGAAAGGGTGGAAGAGAGCCTGCCGTTGGTTGAGCGATTGGGAAAGGACGGGATCATCATGACCAAAATGATCGATCCAGAGGGAAATATCGACCAGGATCATGCAGGATCGGGGTGTCAAGCCGGTGAAAGCCCGTGCCTTCGCGAGAAGCTCATCATCTAGAGCGACTGTAGTCCGCATAAACTGCTCCTTCTTAGAGCCAACCCCGAAAGTTGTTGAGAAATATCAGCATGTTGTGATCCACGCCGTCCTGCGAGAAATGGAGTGATCAATTGCATGGACTGGTATTGCCCGGCAGGAGCATAGCCGGAAAGGATTGCGCTATTCCAGTGATATGACGGACAGTGAGTGGTCGTTGGCGGAACCGTTCATCCAGCCGGCCAAGCGAGGAGGGAGTCACGTCAGCCGTTATCTAGAGTATTTTTGGTTTAGTCGAAGGCATATCCTGAGTTTTCGATGTAGTTGCGGCATTCTGTAGGGCTGAAGGCGGGGAGCAAACGACCGATGGTATCCCACAGGGCGTCGCGGGTGCGAGCCGCCGCCTTTCGCAGAAGCGTCTTGAGTTTGGCGAACAATTGCTCAATCGGGTTCAGGTCCGGACTGTAGGGCGGAAGGTACAGGATGCTGGCGCCAACGGCGGTGAGGGCCTCACGAATGCCGGCGACCTTATGAGCCGGCAGGTTGTCGAGGACGACCACGTCGCCCGGCGACAGCGTCGGTGCCAGAAACTGTTCGACATAGGCGCGGAAGGTTTCGCTTGTCATGGGGCCATCGAGGACCATCGGAGCGATGATTCCGGTCGAACGCAGGCCCGCGATGAATGTCGTCGTTCGCCAATGACCGAATGGGGCAGCGTCGATCAGGCGCTCGCCCTTGGGACTCCAGCCATAGCGTCGAGCCATATTGGTGGTCGCGCCGGTTTCATCCAGGAACACAAGCGCGGCTGGGTCCATAAAGCGCTGCCACACCCGCCAGCGCTGACGATGATCGGCAACGTCAGGCTGGTCCTGCTCGGCGGCCCTCAGCGACTTTTTTATGGGACAGGCCAAACCGCTCGAGGGTTGACCAGATCGTCGAGAGCGAACCTGGCTGGATACCTCGTTCGACCAGTTCCGCCCTGATCTCGGCCAGCGTGATACCCTTCCGGGTGGACATCAGTTCACGCAACAAGGTCTCATGGCCCGCCAGAAGCGGCCGACGATAACCGCCGATCCGGGCAGGCTCTGTACTACCGGTCTCCCGTGCTCGGCGCACGATGCTCCCCGCCGCTGCCGGGCTCACCCGCTGCCGCGCGGGCAGAACTGCCTTCCGCTACAGCCGCGACAAGCCGTTTGCGCAAATCCTGGGATAAGGGTGCCGTCATCTCAGCCTCGCCGATTAACCGACACCTTCGAATCAAAACATATGACTCGGCGCAACCTAAAATGCTCTAAATGGCGGCATTTGCAGCGCTTTTTTTTGGGGGGGCGGGGGTGGTTGTTTGTCAGGAGCATAGTCGTCTACGCGGTCGGCATAAGGTCGGTGCCTTACGGAGTTTCTACAGAAATTCTCGTTGGAATCGATGTAGAACATTAATCGCCAGCACATCACTTTTTCATGCTCAAGTACGGCTTGCCTTTCCTACACAAGACACAAAGGAACCCGCGCTACAGATACTTATTTCACGAACAACAGTTTGATCATCCTGCTCATCAGATCGTACTGAAGGAATGGTCTGTTTCGTACGCATTGTCAGCGATTGCGCATGAGTATTGAGAAAGCGATTAAGGAAGCCCTGCCGAGCTGTTCTGCGCAGGCATTGCGCGGCATTTGCGCATCTCCGCAGGCGGCTTTTGCTTTGTTCCTTACACGTAATCCGCTATCGCAACCAGCCATGCGTTCCAACCGAACATATCCATACCCTACAAAAGCTATTGGCTTGTGGTTGGCACTGTCCATCCATTTGGATGCGTTCCGAGCCGGCCCGCGCGCCTATCTGACCGCTTGGTGGTGGCGTCTGCGCCGTAAGCGATTACGTTCTCGAGGTCAGTTTGCGCGATTGCTGGGAACCTCACCAAGAGCCTATGATGTTTGGTTGCTGGGGGAAAAGGACGGCATGCTTCCTGACAGCTTGTATCCCGATGGCAAAGAAAGGCCTCCGATCTTAGCGTTGGTTGATATGAAGACAGGGCAGAGCGGGGTGGAGGAAACCCTGCATAATCTGGCTGCTGAAGGGGTACCAGCGCTCCTGATGGGTACGCAGGCTATACCGAATGTAGCGGAGGCAGTTCGGCAAATCGACTGGAGCAAAGACCCTTGGTTGATGCCGATTGCCGCAGGCGATAGGCTCGCGCGCGGTGCTTCAGATGTTTATCATGCTGCCATGATTGGGACGGAGGCGCGCATCCTTTATGCCGATGACGATATGCTCGATAAGGGAGGGCGGCGTAAGAAACCCCATTTCAAACCCGACTGGAACAGCGAATTATTCAATCATTTCGATTATATTTCAGGGGCTTGCATCGTTCACTGCTCGCGCGAAGAAGTACAAGCATGTTCCGGCGCCGATGACTGGGTGCGTCAACTTGTGATGGGCGTGGTAGGGAAAGGGCACGCGCAGCATGTTCGCAAGATCCTGCATCACCGTCAGGCGCGTCCCTCTCCGCATGTTCCGGCGGTCCCTATCGTGTACGGAAAGGACTTGCCACCTGTCACGATCATCGTGCCGACGCGTAATCGGGTGGACCTCTTGCGAACATGCTTGGAAGGCATCGCTGGGACAAATTATCCCAACGTAGAGGTCATTGTCGTTGATAATGACAGTGACGATCGGCAAACATTGGACTTCCTCTCTAGCCTAAATTCGGCGCACCATCATGTGATACGGTACGCAGGTTCCTTCAATTATTCCGCTATTAATAATCGGGCTGTGGGAGAGGCTAGGGGGCGGCTTTTGTGTCTGCTGAACAATGATATTGAGATCATTGAGCCAAATTGGTTGGCGACGATGGTTGTCCAAGCGTTGCGCCACGATGTTGGTGCCGTAGGCGCGCGGCTGCTCTATCCCAATGGACGCATCCAGCACGCGGGGGTTGTTGTTGGAATGGGTGAAGCAGCGTGCCATGCTCACCGGCTACTTGAGCCGGATGATGAGGGATATTTCCATCGTCATGCATTACCACAATTTGTTTCTGCGGTGACGGCAGCCTGCCTAGTTGTGATGCGCGACCGCTTTCTTGCTGTTGGAGGCTTGGACGAGAGCAATTTCCCCGTTGCGTTCAATGATGTGGATTTATGCATGAGGCTGAATTCACGAGGGTTCCAATCCCTTTATGAACCACGTGCCACGTTGATACATCATGAATCAGTATCCCGTGGGGTCGATCGAGATTCAGTGGGCGCGGCGCGGCTCGCGAGGGAGCTTGCTGCCCTCAAAAAAATGTGGGGTACGGAGGAGGCAGTTGATCCTTTCCATCATCCGGAGCTTAGCCGCGCGAGCGAGCTCTTCGTAGTGAAACTCGAACCATGACAGTTGGACCCAAGACGAACTGCAATCGTCTTGCATTACCGCAGGTGACCCTATGCGCTGCCACCTCAGTTAATGTAAAGGCGACCATGTGCGCGCTCGAGGTGAGCGTGGCGCAGATCGATTTTGCTGCCTGCAAGCTGTTTACCGACGCGCCTGTAAAGCCGAGCCATCCTAACATTTCTATCGTGCCCATCGAAAGACTTCGATCTTCGGCCGCCTATTCCGATTTTTTGCTTTCGCAGATGGTTGATCATGTCGAGACTTCCCATTGCCTGGTAGTGCAGTGGGACGGGCATGTGATCGACGCAGGACGGTGGCGTCCGGAGTTTCTCGACTATGACTATATTGGCGCCAGTTGGCCACAATTCGATGACGGGAAGAATGTCGGCAACGGCGGCTTTTCCTTGCGTAGCCGACGGTTAATGGAAGCATGTAAACAGCCGCAATTTCGTCCGAGCCATCCGGAGGATGTTGCCATCGGGCGGGAAAACCGTAAATGGCTGGAAGGGATAGGGCTGCGTTTTGCGCCGCAGGGGGTAGCAAATCTTTTCTCGACCGAACGAGGTGGCGATTTGCAAGCGAGCTTTGGTTACCATGGCGCTTGGTTGATGCCACAGGTGATTGGGGTGGACGCTTTCTGGTCTCTCTATGGTACTTTGGACGACAGAGGAACTATCAGGCATGACTTTACGGCCATCCTGAAGCAAATAGCGTCGTGTAGGCCGGGCGGCTGGAGGCGCGCCTTGCGTTTGATTGCCGACCGGGTAACCCACCGAATGATGGGTTGATGACACAGCTTTTGATGATATCTCCGCAGCAAAGGGACGGATTTGCTTGATTGGGCTGCGTGGACGAATTTGGCAGATTGAGATTTCCCTATTTCCAATCGGTTTTAATTCAGAGGATTCTGACTCAGCGAAAGAGGGGGGCGCGCAACGTTGTCTACACGATTGAGCGAGGAAGGCTCGGAACGCGCTCTATTTAGTATTCCGGGCGTGTTTGCCGCGGCGTGGCCGCAAGGCGGTGGGCGACCGGCGGTTTCTAGAGGCGCTGCATTTCTTTATGGAGGAGATGCCACTGGCGCTCGCTTCCGACGGAATATGGCGATTGGAACATGGTCTGGAGGCAATTCTCCCGACTCGGCAAGGCTGGGGCGTTTGAAGCCTTTTTCAACACGCTGGCGACGATGAGTGCCTCGGCGCATCTGGTCCAGATGTTCGCTTCCACGAACGCTCGTGCCCATTTTTCGGTGATGTGGGCAAAGGAGGCAAGCTGGCCGGCTTCTTGGCCGCTCGCACAGCGAGTTCACGACTTAAACCCGCGGGAAAGCGGACGGTTGCGCCGATTTGATCGCCTTCAATTTAACCGGCGGCACAGTCTCCGACTGTACCCATTTCGAGACCTTGCTCGATATCGGCCGAGATATACTCCCGCGTGCCGCCATCGTCGACAACGGTTCTTCCTGCAAGGCAATGGCACAGCGGCAAAGTCATGCGACATCGTCTCGACTATCCCTCACAAGGTCGACGACAAAGATCAGTCCAACTTCTTCGTCAGAACCTACTATAAAGCGCCGGAGCACATCCAACAGCGGTTCGGTCGCCCCAAACGGTTCAAGCGCGTCGCGCTGCGATGCGAGAAAATCGCAGACAACTCGGGTCAATGGACAGCTTCGCCGCTAGAGCGATTTCTAAGCGATCGGAATCGATCGCTTAGAAATCGCGGCAAACAAAGGGCTTGGAGCGTCGATCTGATCCAATCAGATCGAAAAACGCTGTAGTCTTTGCTTGATCAAATTCGTCAACACGGCCTAGGATTCATAATGACAGGTAACGATCTAAAGCATTCTGCAACGGTTTCGAACTCGCGAGCCGAAAGCGGTAAAGCGTCAGCGCCCCGGAGACGCAAAGCTCTAATGATCATGGGGATGCATCGATCTGGTACTAGCGCGATAACTGGTGCCTTGGGCCAATTGGGACCGGCGTTGCCATTTGATCTAATGGGGCCAGGAGTTGGAAATGAAAAGGGCCATTGGGAGCCTGAGGGTATCGTGGCACTGAATGATGAAATCTTGGCGAGCGCTGGAAGTAACTGGGAGGATTGGGGGCGCTTCAACCCGGATTGGTTTGTGTCTGCGCATTATCATCCAGCATTAGAAAAAGCCCGCTTAGCATTGAGAGCGTCTTTTGGCGACGCTCCTTTGTTTTTATTAAAAGACCCACGAATCTGTCGGTTTGTTCCGTTCTGGATAGATGTTCTTAAATATGAAGGTGTCGAGCCACAATTTCTTTTGGTCCTGCGCGATCCAACGAGTGTGGCGGCGTCACTTGCTGAGCGCGATGGAATGGAACATGGTTATGCTTATCTTTTGTGGCTTCGGCATATGCTGGAAGCAGAATCGGCAACGCGAGGTCGAGACCGCGTCATCTGTACTTTCGATCAATTACTTGATGACTGGGTAGGATTATTTAGTAACATTGGAAAAAAACTAAGTATTTCTTGGCCGAAAAAATCTGCGCAAACTCGCCAAGATATAAATAATTTCCTTAATCATCCTCTTTCTAAGAACTCAAAAAATCCTCGCGTTATATTAAAAATAACTCCTTGGGTCGAGGAGGCGTATTCCATATTTAGACGTTGGGCAGACACGGGGGAGAAGGCTGATGACTATGCTCGACTCGACAGTATTTTAGGAGAATTTAATACGGCTTCCGACAACTTTTCCGACCTGCTTCTACCGGGAAGTAGATCAATGGGGGCTGGAGGCAGGCACGAGATGCGCCAGGCGTTAGAAGAGGCGCAGAGAGCGGCTGCGGAAATGGCGGGAGTAGTGGAACTCCGAGAAATTGCATTACGGCAGCGCGAAGAGGAGATTGCGCAGGCCAATCGCGAACGAGACGAAGCCATCAAACAGGTTGAAAGAGTTTTAGAGCTAGAGATAAAGCTTGCAGAAGCTAGGGATGAAATTCTTCAAATTGAAGAAGGTCGGCGAGCAGATCAAGATGTGGCAAGGCAGGCAGAGATCGAGATAGGTAACCTTCAAAAAAAAGTTGTTTCTTTAGAAGCGGTAGGTGATCACAAGGACGCTGCACTAGCAATAGCAGATGTGAAATTATCAGAACTTCGGTCGAATTTGGCTGAATCTTTGGCAGTGGCCGACGTTGCAGTGGCAGAACAGATGCGACTGAGGCACGCGCTTAGCGTTGTTGAAGGTGAATTATCATCTATGGCTGTGAATAATGAATGGCTGGAAAAACTAAACTTCTTCCTTTTGCGGAGGCCGGGATGGTGGTCGCTATTGCCTAACGTGTTGCGTAGAAAGCGACAGTTGAAGGCTCTCAAGCGTTCAGGGTTGTTCAATGCAGAGCGCTATCTGGAAATGCACTCAGACGTTGCAGCTGCTGGCGTGGATCCACTTCGGCATTATCTAGAGTACGGTATGAGAGAGCGTCGTGGATCGTAAAATGAAAATATGTAAAATCGGGTTAAGCTCGGAAAATAGATATTTTTTAGTAATAAATTTAATATCGATTGCTCGTGCGACATAATCTTCCATTCTATAGAGTGTAAATAGATGAAAGTTTATGATTCATTCTTTAGTGTTCTTGGAGAAGATTAATGATAACCAAGGCAGTTATTTTGGCCGGTGGGTTGGGAACAAGGATATCGGAGGAAACGAGTCTCCGTCCTAAGCCGATGATTGAGATTGGTGGTCGACCGATTATTTGGCATATTATGAAGATATATTCACACTATGGAATAAATGAATTCATCATATGCGCTGGATATCTTGGCTATATGATCAAAGAGTATTTCTCCAACTACGCCATGCATATGTCCGATGTTACTTTTGACATGAAGACGGGTCAGACCATTGTGCACCGTGCATATGCGGAACCGTGGAAAATCACGGTGATCGACACGGGGGCTGAGACTATGACCGGTGGCCGTCTACGCCGTGTTCGTGAGCATATCGGTAATGCTCCCTTTTGCATGACATATGGCGATGGGTTGTCCGACATCGATATCGGTGCGCTTATGGCGTTCCATTTGGCCCATGGCGCCGAAGCAACGGTAACGCGCGTCTTGCCCCCAGGCCGTTTCGGTGCGCTTGAGCTCGAAAATAGTCTCGTCACCGGATTTCAGGAGAAGCCGATGGGAGATGGCGGATGGATCAATGGTGGCTTCTTTGTTCTCTCTCCAACGGTCATCGGAAGGGTAGAAGATGACACGACTATATGGGAACGTGAGCCACTGGAGGGGTTGGCGCGGGATCGCCAACTTCATGCCTATCCGCATAAGGGTTTCTGGCAGCCCATGGATACGCTGAGGGACAAGCGTCAGCTCGAAGAACTTTGGAATAAAGGACAGGCGCCGTGGAAGCTCTGGTAAATCCATCTATCCGCTTTTGGAATGGAAAGAGAGTTCTGCTGACTGGGCATACCGGTTTTAAAGGGGCTTGGCTTCACCTTTGGTTGCGAAGTCTTGGCGCGCAGGTGCATGGGTTGTCGCTGGCACCGGAAACTACCCCTAATCTTTCGGTTTTGACTGGTATTGCTGAGGATAGCGTGGTTTCGACTTTGGGCGACATCCGCGATAAGGTCTCGTTAAACCGCCTTTTCGAGCGAGAGCAGCCGGATATAGTGCTGCATCTTGCGGCACAGGCGTTGGTTCGGCGATCCTATTCTGATCCGATCGAGAGTTTCTCAACCAATGTACTTGGTACATTGCAGGTACTAGATGCCGCATCGCGTTGTGCATCAGTTCGTGCTGTAGTAGTTGTTACTACCGACAAATGTTACGAAAACAAGGAATGGCTTTGGCCGTATCGGGAAAATGAGGCGCTAGGCGGTCACGATCCCTATAGCGCGAGCAAGGCATGTACAGAGATTGCCACGGCCGCTTGGCGTTCGTCTCTTTCCGATATGCCTGCGTATAATCACAGGCAAAGTCCGCTGGCTATAGCTACGGCTCGGGCGGGTAATGTTTTCGGGGGAGGCGATTGGGCGCTTGACCGGCTCGTACCTGATTTTTTCCGGGCCCAAGCCGCTGGGCAAGAGCTTGAAATCCGAAATCCGGCAGCCCGCCGACCGTGGCAGCATGTGCTTGAGCCTTTGGCAGGTTATCTGCTGCTTGCCGAACATCTGTGGAACGGAAATGCACAGGAGGCTTGGAATTTTGGCCCTGCGATGGATGATGTGCAGCCGGTTTCCTATATTGTCGACCGGTTATTCGGCGTCGAAGACGGGAAACGCGAGTGGCGCCGAGCAGATGGACATCAACCGCATGAAGCCAATTTCCTAGCCCTGGATGCGTCAAAGGCGCGGGCGCAACTGGGATGGCGGCCGCGCCTTCCCTTAGGGGAAGCGCTGGACTGGACGCATGATTGGTATGTGCGGCAAGCTCGAAATGCAGACGCCGCCGAACTGACTTTGGAGCAAATCGCACGATATATGGCGCTGGCGGGAACTCGGCAGGCATGACCTCTTGCCTGAAGCCAGAAATTTTGATGACAGGTGCCGGTGGTTATGTCGGTGCACCAACGGTGCGCGCTCTGGTCGCCTTGGGGTATCATGTTCATGTCATGGGGCGTAAAGATCCGAACATTGCCGACACTACCTTCCATAGCGTTGATCTGTTGCAGGAAACGGATCTGCGTGCCAAGATCGAAGAAACGGGGGCAACTGCACTACTTCATCTCGCCTGGTCGGTTACGCCTGGAAAATTCTGGACGGATTTGGTGAATTGCGATTGGGTAGCAGCCAGTTTGAGGCTTTTCCGCGCATTTACTGAAGCCGGGGGACAACGGATCGTCGGTATTGGATCTTGTGCGGAATATGACTGGTCAGCCTCTTCACGGATGACGGAAAATATCTCGCCGATTTGTCCTGGAACCCTATATGGGAAAGCTAAGGCGGGCTTGTGGAGCCTGCTGGAAGCTATAGGTCAGCAGGAAGGGCTTGCGGTTGCATGGGCGCGCCTGTTCTTTCTTTATGGCCCGGGTGAACCGCGTGGCAAGCTGGTATCGGATGCCATTAACACGTTGCTGGCTGGGCAAATGTTCGCAACCACCTCGGGTCTGCAAAAGCGCGACTTTATCCATGTTGAAGATGCTGGCGCGGCTCTTGCGGCATTGGTGCGTTCCCCAGTGACTGGTCCTGTGAATATCGCCAGCGGTCAGAGCATTGCGGTGCGCGAGTTGCTCAGCCATGTTGCAGAAGCTATCCAGGCCGATGACCTCATTGATTTCGGGTCACGTTCCCTCGCAAAGGGAGAGCCAATGGAATTAGTGGCAAACATAGACAGACTGCGTGATGAAGTCGGTTTCACGCCCCGAATGTCTCTGACCGAAGGCATCGCGCGAACTGTTGAGTGGTGGCGCAATAAGGCGCCGGTGGGAAGGGGAGAAAAATGATCGTGTTTTCTGCCTTAGCGTGGCCCGGTGTTTTCCAGACAAAAGTCGATGCAGTCTTCCAACCAAATTCAAAAACGGAAAGGGCTAGGGAGGCATGACGGGGGGTGGACCGATCGGTGATATCAGGGAAACGACCGTTAAGGGTGCGGTGACAGTTAAAAGCCATCCATTCCACGATGATCGTGGCCGTTTTGCTCGGTTATTCGACCGGGATTTGCTGACTTCTGTTCATGCGGATCGACCGATTGTGCAGGTGAACCATTCTCTCACGCGACAAGTGGGCGCGCTGCGCGGGATGCATTTTCAAGGAGTGCCTCATCTGGAAGCTAAGTGGATAAGATGCATTAAGGGCCGGATTTTTGATGTTGCCGTCGACTTGCGGCATGGGTCTCCCACTTTTCTAAAGCATGCCGTTGTGGATCTGAGCGCGAAAGAGGCGAATATGTTCTTCATTCCCGAAGGGTGCGCCCATGGCTTCCAAGTGATTGAGCCAGACAGCGAACTGCTTTATCTGCACACGGCGCCCTATTCCCCAGGGTCTGAAGGTGGCGTGCGTTGGGATGATCCTTTCCTTGCTATTGACTGGCCCCTCTCTCCGACCGACATCTCAAAACGAGATTTGAGCCATCCGCTCATGACCGAGGAATTCGAAGGACTGAAAATATGAACTGCAGGCACTGCAATGCGCCGCTCAATCATGTGTTGATCGACCTTGGACATCAACCGGCGTCGAATGCTTATTTGACCTCTGCACTGCTTGAACGCAGTGAGGTTTATGCTCCGCTCAAGACGTTTGTATGCGAAGCTTGCTGGCTGGTGCAGCTTCCATCCTATCATAGGTCAGATGAACTGTTCACGCCGGACTATGCCTATTTTTCTTCCATATCACAAGGGTGGGTAGATCATGCCCAGCGCTATGTTGAAACGATGATTGAGCGCTTCCGCTTGACTGAGAAGGATTGGGTGGTCGAGATTGCTTCCAATGATGGCTATCTCCTCCAGTTCGTCAAAAGCGCCGGTATTCCGTGCACCGGTATTGAACCTACAGCTTCGACCGCCGCCGCCGCCCGCGCGCGGGGCATAGAAAGCATCGAACGCTTTTTCGGCGTTGAACTGGCGCGCGAACTAGTCACCACAAGGGGGCATGCCTCTCTCACGGCTGCGAACAATGTACTCGCCCATGTTCCGGACATTAACGATTTTGCAGAAGGTTTTTCCCTCCTTTTGGCACCTGAAGGTGTGGCGACCTTCGAGTTTCCACATTTGATTAACCTAATTAACAAATGTCAGTTTGATACAATCTATCATGAGCATTACTCCTATCTTTCGCTCACCGCGGTGTCGAAAATCTTTGCGGCTAAGGGGATGCGGGTTTTTGATGTCGAGAAAATTCCCACCCACGGCGGATCACTGCGCGTCTATCTCTGCCTTGACTCCGCGATGACACATTCTGAAACCTCAACGGTCGCCACTTTACTGGCGGAAGAGGAAAGCGAGGGGGTTACCAACCCAAAATATTATAAAGCGCTTGCGTTAGGCGCCGAAAAAATCAAACTCGATCTTCTAGAATTTCTGGTTGCCCAAAAAAAGGCTGGAAAGTCCGTGGCAGCATATGGGGCAGCAGCAAAGGGAAATACTTTGCTCAATTTCGCGGGAGTACATGCTGATCTGATTGATTTTGTGTGCGATGCGGCACCTTCGAAACAGGGTCAATATATGCCAGGAAGCCATATTCCTATTCTAACGCCGGATGCACTTTATGAAAAGAAGCCGGATTTTATTCTAATATTGCCTTGGAATATCCGAGAAGAAATCATATCGCAACATGGTGCTGTCAGTAAATGGGGTGCGCGCTTTCTTGTCGCCGTTCCCACTCTAGAAATTTTCTGACGTCTTGAGATAGGAAAAATATGCTCTTAGGTTGGATCGATCAAGTTGGTACGGGCGTATCGGGGTGGTGTGTCGACACTGAAAATCCCAAAAACCCTGTCGATATTCAGATTTTCATCGATGGCAAGCTTCATGGGACGGCTTTAGCTAATCAGTCGCGTCCAGATTTACATGATTTAGGCTTTGGCCACGATCAGTTTGGCTTTTCGATTGAAGCTCCGCTGGCAAAAAATTACCGATGCCCCACTGTATATGGGAAAGCAGGAGACCAATTTATCATTCCTACCGACAGCGCTCGGTCAAATAGATTTTCTGTCTTTCTAGCTCATCCTTTTCTTCCGGACGCCGTCTCTTCTGCTTTCGGGCTTGAGCACAAACCCGACACGGACACGCCCAGCGATGCGTTTATAGCTCGCCTCGTCAAGACTTTTTCCCACGCGATGCGGCGGGGCAACCAAGACATCGGGCCGCTATGGGGGATGATCAGTTCCGAACGCCATCATGACGTTGCAATGATGGTTGCCGAGAACAGAACGCAAGAATTGGGAGAATACCTTGCCCGGCTTGGAGAAACCAATTTGGCATGGGGATTTTTTGGAGGCCCTGCATCTCATGAACATCTTAAGAATAGCGATTTCAATCGCGTCGAAGCCCTTTACGTTTTCGACCGACTGATCTCGCTGTCCGAGTATCTTGGGACGATCGTTGTTGAAAATCCTGAACAAGGACCATGGGGCCAAAACGGGAGCTTGTCCGTCGAAGATCTCCTTGAACGCATTGCAACGAAGCTAAAAATTGATCTTCATCCGCCGGAGCTTGGTGGTTATTGGGGCTTTAAAACGCGGCATGGCCACATCAATGCAAGGATCGTTGATGCCATGTTTGCGGCCGTGCTAATCTCGCGCACTTTGCGGCATAGTAAAGGATCGAGCGTGATAGAGATCGGAGGGGGTGCGGGGCTCGTTGCTCACTATGCTCTCAAACTCGGTGTTAGCCGGTACAAAATCGTCGACTTGCCTCCTGTCGGCCTCGCGCAAGCATTTGCTCTGCGTCATGAGCCTGGCCTTGTCCTGGATGGTGAAAATGCAAATGGAAATTTGAAGCTTGTTCCACCGCAATCTTATCTCGAAGACATCGACGAAAAGTACGATCTTCTATTCAACATGGATTCATTGCCGGAGATCGAAACGAGTGCGGCGTTCGATTACTTGAGTTATGCTAGGATGCACGGCGTCCGGCATTTCCTAAGTATAAACCAAGAGTCCGGCGGAGACACAAATGGATGGAAGCAGAATGTTGTTTTTCAGATGGCAGAACGCGCGAGTTACGAACAACTTTCCCGAAATCGACACTGGATGCGCGTTGGTTACGTAGAGGAGCTTTACGAGGTGTCTTAGCACTACTTTGGCAGAAATGTAATTTTTAGGATTCCCCCGGCGCTAAAAGCGTGATTCATGGGGAGCCAGCTTTGATGGAGGCTGGCGATGGATGGTGACTGGGAAGCAGATCTGGAGGGT
>Ga0157370_10000872_pt1 | contig 38319 bp, 34 predicted proteins | sample C35metaG_FD_113463 | JGI IMG/M metagenome (GOLD analysis project Ga0157370, IMG submission 113463) | Corn rhizosphere microbial communities from Kellogg Biological Station, Michigan, USA - C3-5 metaG | ecosystem: Host-associated > Plants > Roots > Rhizosphere > Soil | place: USA: Michigan... | reverse complement strand
TCCTTCGCCACGCCGATAACATACAGGCCGCTCATGCAAGAGGTGAGGAACATCATTGCCAGCATCCAGTACTGTGGCATGCGCACGGCTTCTGACAGCGTGAAGTCACGGCTGCTGGTCAGGTTGTCTTCATTACAGTTGATGGTCTGAGGAGCCTGCTTAGGCGCGTCTGTCATCATTAGGCCGCCGATGATAATCATGGTCATCGCCAGCAGACCCCAGATAATAAAGGTACTTTCCAGAGAATAAATGCTGAGTAAGTGGCCGCAAATAAATTTAAAACCTAAGCTGCCGAGGCCGTAAGCACCGATGGCACAGGCTGAAATTACTCCTTTACGCTCCGGGAACCACTTCACGCAGTTTGACAGAGTCATCAGATAGCCCGCGCCGTCTGCCAGCCCGACCAATACTCCCGCGCTGAGATACAGCATGATTAAATTGTTGGATTGGGAGGTGAGCGCAAAACCTATCGCCATCACCACGCCTGCCGCCATCGTGACTTTCTTCACGCCAAATCGGTCTTGCAGCTTGCCCGCGACAGAAGAAGCAATCGCCAGGCCCAGGCTCAGTAAGCCGAAGGAGAAGGCCACGCGGCTGATCGGTTCATCCAGCTTTTGGGAAAGCTGTCCGTTAAACAAACTCCACGTATACACAGAGCCAAGAGCAAATTGGGTAATGATGGTGCCAAACAGCGTTAGCCAGCGTGTGCGGTTGTCGTTTTGCATTCCAGATTTGTCACTCATAGTGGGTTCTCCCGAGCGAAATAAAGTCAATTAAACTGTTTGTATGATAAATCTTTCGCCGCACAGCGATCGGTTTCGGGCATGAGATGCCTTGGTACAGGAATGAAATGCACAGGGGAGGGTATGAAACACATTTTTTGCTGAAAAATAGCCCATAAATTGCGCTTAAAACGCCTTTCCAGCCCAGTCTGGGCGCGGGTTTTGTTTGATCTGAGTCATGCTTTTAGCTTTTATTTTTTCGCCAGCCTAAGGATGCCCATAACAGAGGGCAGCGTTCGTCGACTCCCGCTACGCCATCAACTCTCCTTACAAGGGGGGGAAATTGAATGAGGCGCACGCCTTTTACACCCCCTCATGAAGTTTTGATTAAACATAGATTAAGTAGTTGGGTTTTTCTTATTAGTCGTCTTCTTATTAAGATGACGGGAATTTTGTGACGTTTAAAAGAATACAGAGAATATATAATTATTTTTAAATCATTAATCGATTCGAATAGGGAACATAATGCAATGAGAAGAAATATGGCACGTTTGTTAATACTTTTTCCGCTTCTTACCCTAATTGGGTGTACAACGCCGAAAGCAGGAATAAAAGGGAAAGTGGCAAATGCCAGTGAACAATCCTGCATTAACGAATTTAAAGCGCTAAAAAATATTGATCCTGCTTCCTACGAAATCTATCAGAAACAATTCTCCAAGGTAAATCAAGCTTATGAGGTTTACCGCACTAACAGTCTGAATATTAACAAGGATTCTAAAGATATCCTCGGTATGGAGTTGAGTAACAAGATTAAATTGATCTGCGCGCGGGTCAAAGATGCGTCATTTAAGAATATGGAAAAAAGATCACAGGAAATTAACAATCTATGATGAAGCGTACTCTTTGTATCTGCGTTTTTCTTGCTCTTGCTAGTATGAGAGGAGCAGTGGCGGAAGATAATACTAATAACCTCAATCTTCTAAATAAATTACGAGAGGAAAAATTAGTAAAACCGGCTCTTCAGCCAGTATTTAGTTCATCTGGCGTTAGCGAACAGGATTCGTCTGGGGAATTATCCAAGGATATTCCGAAAAAAAAAGATAACTCGCAGAATACTCCGCTAACTGCTCAATGGTATAAGCAGCAGCTTTCTGAACTCAATAATAAAAATAAGAAGCTTCAGTCTGAAATTATTACCATTAGAAAAAAACTTGCGGCGATCAGCGGTGAGCCAGTACCTGAAACTCTCGAGGTGCAAGCCAAAGAGACCGCGCGGCAGCTGAGTGATGCACAGCAGGCATTGCTAAAGGCCAATGAAGATAACGCCCGACTGTCAGCATCGGCCGGACAGGCCGAGCAGGAGAAAGCCAAGCTGGATGCGCAGATTGCCAAACTCACTGCGCAGCAACAGCAGGATTCTTCCCAGTCGGCTAAGCAATTGGCAGATGCACAGGCAGCAGGGAAAAAGGCCAGCGATGAAAACAGTCGTCTGCAGGCAGCCGTCAACCAGGCCGAGCAGGACAAAGCCAGGCTGGATAAGCAGATTGCCGAACTGACTGCGCAGCAACAGCAGGAGTCGTCGCAGTCGGCTAAGCAATTGGCAGATGCACAGGCGGTAGGGAAGAAGGCCAGCGATGAAAACGCTCGTCTACAGGCAGCAGTGAAACAGGCCGAGCAAGACAAAGCCAAGCTGGATAAGCAGATTGCCGAACTGACTGCGCAGCAAACCCAAACAGCTGCGCATGCTGCTAAACATTTGGCAGAGGCACAGGCTATCGCGAAAAAATCCGCAGATGAAAATCTTCGTCTACAAGCAGAGGCGAAACAGTCTGCGCAGGACAAGGTTAAGCAGGATAATCAGATCGCCGCTCTTACCGCCCAGCAGTCTCAGATAACCAAACAGCTGGTGGAATCTCAGGCCGCAGAGAAGAAAGCCAGTAATGAAAATCTGCGCTTACAGGCGGTAGAGAAACAAGCCGCGCAGGATAAAACCAAGGTTGATGCGCAGATTGCTTCGCTCACCACAGAGAAAAATCAGCTTGCTGCCCAAGTTGCCAAACAACAGGCAGATGCACAGGCTGGCAGTAAAAAATGGGCCGATGAGCAAGCCGCGCTGGCGACTGAGTTGGCCAATGTGAAGAAACAACTGGCAGAGAAATCAGCGGTTAATGCGACCTCTGGCATACCAAGCAGTGAACAGGTCAAAGCAGCAATTACTGCCGATAGCAAAGCTGGAAGATTGGCGAAACGCGCCTACTCCTTGGGGTATTTCATCGGGCTGGAGTCTGAGCAGGAGTTGAGAAAGATCACTGCTTACACTGCCCCGGTGGATCAAAACATCGTCCTCAAAGGCTTGTTGGATCGTTTTAATCACACCCCGTTGCTGACTGATAAAGAGATCGAAGCTTCTCTGGCGGTAGTCGATAAGGAAATTAATGAGAATGCGGCTGATAAAGGGAACAAAAACAGAGCTATAAATGAGCAGGTTATGGCCAAGGCTGCGAAAATGAAGAACGCCGTGAAAACGAAAAGTAACTTCATTTATGTCATCACCAAGCCGGGTTCTGCGCTAAAAGTGAAACCGACTGACAGCGTCCGTATCAAAATTATCGAGAAATTAGGTGACGGTACGATCATTGCCAGCGAAAAAGACAACAATGTCATTGCTGCTGCCGTTAAAGATATTCCACTTACCTTGCAGGAGGTGATTGTGAAGATGGGGATTAATGGAGAAGCGACGCTCTATATCCCACCTAATTTAGCGTATGGAGAAAAGGGCATTGCGGGGAAAATCCCACCTAACTCATTGTCCATTATGACAATTAAGGTTCTTGGCATTAAAGAAGATTAATAACCATCCGCAGCAAAATGCTTAAGCAGGCTAAATTACCGGCCTGCTTAAGCTTGGGTGGTTTAATTACCGCCTTAATCCAAATAAGGCTAAGACTTAGGCTTTTTTTCTCAGACCTCTTCCTATAAAAAGCGCAAGTGATAGGATGTGCCGCAACTTTACAGGGTAGGACTATTCTCATGTTCAGGTTGGGTGCTTTCGTTGCAATTTTGCTGGCGTTGACTTCCTTTTCAGCGTCCGCCGTAACGGCCTATAAATGTGTGTTAACGCATAACGTACAAGCCGCGGATGGTACAGAAACCGCCGATGTGATTAATAAAGACGCGCACGTGTTTGACGCTGGCAATACTTTTACCTTCTCCCCAGACGGTACTAAAATGATCACCAGCCCGGAGCTGACGGATATCATTGGTCAGAATAACCAGCCTATGAAGGCCGGGGCGCAAGATAACCTGATGTATATTCACGTTAAAAACAACTTTGTGGTCGCGACAGAAACCGACGGTTATGTGTATGGCGACTGTGTAGAAATCGCAACGAAATAAGCCCTGCTGACTCATCCCTTCTTCTGCGAATCTGGCTTTTGATAGCGGGATTCGCAGCTCAATTTGTTTTAACTGTTACTTTTTCCTCTTACATTTTCATAAATAGAAACATTACTGCCAGTTCATTAGCACACTTCTTATAGTCGGGGTATGCCTGAGCCGATAGACTTGCGGCCTTTTCACCATTCCGTTTCCGCCACTGCTTTATAAGCCGATTAGAAAGGGTTTTGCGCGCCTATGGCTCTACTTAATGACGAAATTCGCGACCATACCGCTGAGTCCGTCCTTTTTGTCCGCCGTGCCGTCATCGCCTTTGTGGTCGTGGTGCTGCTCTCTTCCGTACTGGTTTATAACCTGTATCGTTTACAGATTGGGATGCATGATTTTTACCAAACGCGTTCCAACCAAAATGACATCAAAATGCTGCCGATCGCCCCGAGCCGCGGGCTTATCATGGATCGCAATGGTGTGGTTCTGGCGCAGAATATCACCTTGTATCAGATAGAAATTATTCCCGGCAAGGTGGATGATCTTCAGGCCACGCTAAAAGCCTTGACCCCCATTGTGGATCTTACGCAGGACGATCTGGATAACTTCCACGATGCCATGATCCATGGCCGTAAGTTCGCTGAGATCCCGCTGAAGCTGGCGTTGACCGACGTCGAGGTGGCGCGCTTCTCAGTCAATCAATTCAATTTCCCCGGCGTGTCCATCAGCACCTACCAGCAGCGGCAGTATCCTTACGGGGCAGAGCTGGCGCACGTCGTCGGTTATGTGTCGAAAATCAATGACAAAGACGAAAAACGTCTTGAAAAAGAAGGGATTGCCGAAAACTATGCCGCTGACCATGACATAGGTAAGCAGGGGGTGGAGAAGTATTATGAAAATATTCTCCATGGGCATACCGGCTATCAGGAAGTCGAAGTGGATAACCACGGTCACGTGGTGCGCCTGCTGAGGGAAGTGCCTCCCCAGGCTGGGCAAAATATCTATCTGACGCTGGATTTAGGTCTACAGCAATATATTGAGAAAGTGCTGAAAGGCCAGCGCGCCGCGGTCGTCGTGATGGACCCGCGAGACGGCGGCATTAAGGCGATGGTTTCCAGCCCGAGCTATGATCCCAACCCCTTCGTCAACGGCATCTCCAGCAAACAGTACAGCGCGCTGCTGAAGAACCCTGACCTTCCGCTGATTAACCGCGTGACTCAGGGCCTTTACCCGCCGGCATCCACTGTGAAGCCATTTATGGCCACATCGGCGCTGTTTGCCGGGGTTATCACGCCGCAAACAACCTTCTTCGGCGCGCCGACCTGGACACTGCCGGGCACGGAACGCCGCTACCGCGACTGGCTGAAAACCGGCCACGGTATGCTGAACGTGACTAAAGCTATCGAGGAGTCAGCGGATACGTTCTTCTATCAGGTGGCCTATGAGATGGGCATTGACCGTATTCACGAGTGGCTGAGTAAATTCGGCTATGGGCAATCGACCGGGATTGACCTCGACGAGCAGTACAACGGCGTGCTGCCAAGTCGCGAGTGGAAGCAGAAAGTCCATAAGAAGGGTTGGTATCAGGGCGATACTGTTTCCGTAGGTATCGGCCAGGGTTACTGGGTCGCGACGCCAATCCAGATGGTGCGAGCTCTAAGTGCCTTGGTGAATAACGGTAAATTGCAAACGCCGCATCTGCTTTACTCAAGCCAGAGTGGCAAAGTGATCACGCCATACGTGCAGCCGCCGACCACGCAGATCGCTGATCCTAAATCACCTATCTGGGGGATCGTGCGCAACGGCATGTTCGGCATGGCGAACTTCCCTAACGGGACGGGCTACAAACTGTTCCATACCGCGCCTTATCAAATCGCTGCGAAATCAGGGACATCGCAGGTGTTCAGCCTGCGTGAAAACCAAATCTACAATGCCAAAATGACGCCAATCAGGCTGCGTGACCACATCTTCTACACGGCCTTCGCGCCATATAAAAATCCCAAAGTCGTGATGGCGCTGATCCTCGAGAACGGCGGGGGAGACGGCGTGGTGGCCGGGCCGACGGCGCGCGCTATTCTCGACCATATCTTCTTGCCGCCGGAAGTGGTGGCGAAATGTGATCCGGCCAAGGTCGATAATCCGGCCAACTGTGAGCAAGATGTGCCTGCGCCCAATGCGCTGGGCTTTAGCGAACATTAATAATGCACTGAGTGTCGGAAAACAGAGACAAATCCCTAAGAGTGATGTCTCTAAAAAGAGACATTTAACTGATTGATATTGAATGTTTTTATTTTTATGATTGTGAAGTGTTGTTTTTTAGCGACACTTTGTTGAATAAATGCACTTTCTTTTAAGGCAGCAGACAACGATTAAAAATAGAAGATATTATTTTCCCTCTACTAATCAATCATTTATTTTTGAAGTTTAATTTGTGGCACGAAGCATGCATAATAAGCGCAGTTGCTCATTCAATTGATTATGATAGCCTGCGCTAATCCGCAAAATGTGCCCATAATGCCCGAATGACGCCAAAGCAAGGTGCCTATCGTTCACCAGACCGATAATCGTTGCGCAAGCACGTTATCAAACATCGAACGACACGTTGAGTGAGGCACCACCTATTCTGGATGACTGAACACCTTCGCCTTGAAGGGTGTTCAGTCCCCCTCCTAAAAGTGCTCCAACACTCCTTTTAATTTGACTCTTTTCTGGCTGTAAATCAGTTACTCAGTTAGCATTTAGACATCGGTTTACCAATGAGATAAATGCGTTGAAAAGAGGAAGAATATTTCCCGGCTCCCTGCGCCAACTCGTGTTGATGGCCTTCCTGTTTGTGCTTCTGCCCCTGCTGGTATTGGCTTATCAGGCATATCAAAGTCTGGATCACCTCAGTTCTCAAGCCGCTGAAATCAATCGCACCACGCTAACCGATGCGCGTCGCAGTGAAGCGATGTCGAGCGTTGCCTTGGAAATGGAGCGCAGCTATCGGCAATATTGCGTGTTGGATGACCCGACCTTGTCTCGTTTATACGACAGCCAGCGCAAGCGCTACGCGCAGATGCTCGACGCCCACGCCTCCGTGCTGCCCGACGTTCGCTATTACCAATCGCTGCGCGGCTTACTGACCCAACTCGCCCAATTAAAATGCCAAAATAACAGCCCGAACGCCGCCACCTCAGCGCAACTGGAAGACTTCGCCCGTTCGAATGCCGAAATGGTTCAGGCGACGCGTGAAGTGATTTTTACCCGCGGCCAGCAGTTGCAGCGCGCCATCGCCGAGCGCGGCCAGTTCTTTGGCTGGCAGGCGTTGGTGCTGTTCTTGCTCAGCGGCGCGCTGGTCTTGCTGTTTACACGGATGATTATCGGCCCGGTTAAGCGCGTAGAGCGGATGATTAACCGGCTGGGTGAGCGAGGCACGCTGGGCAATGCCGACAAGTTTAAAGGGCCACGAGAAATTCGCTCCCTGGCTCAGCGTATCGTCTGGCTCAGTGAGCGTCTGGCGTGGCTCGAGTCACAGCGCCACGAGTTTTTGCGCCATATTTCTCATGAGTTAAAAACCCCCTTGGCCAGTATGCGCGAAGGCACCGAGCTGTTGCAGGATGAAGTCGCAGGCCCTTTAACGGCCGATCAAAAAGAGGTGGTGGCGATCCTCGATGACAGCAGCCGCCACTTACAAACGCTGATCGAACAGCTGTTGGACTACAACCGCAAACTCGCCGATGCGCCGATGGAGAAGGAGCGCGTGGATTTAGCGGCCATGGTCGACAGTATCGTGGCATCCAACAGCCTTCCCGCCAGAGCCAAGCAAATTAGCACCGAGGTCAATATGGCGGCCCAATTCTGCTGGGCGGAACCGACTTTATTGATGCGCGTGCTGGATAATCTCTATTCCAATGCGGTGCACTATGGCGCTGAATCCGGTACCATTTGGGTCCGCAGTCGGCAGTCACAAAACCAAGTGATCATCGACGTTGCCAACACGGGAAATACCATCCCTGAGGCCGAAAAAACGATGATTTTCGAACCTTTTTATCAGGGAAGTCAGCAGCGCAAGGGTGCCGTAAAAGGCAGTGGTTTAGGGCTGAGCATTGCACAGGATTGCATCCGCAGAATGCGCGGAGAATTACGGTTGGTCACTATTGACCATGCCGACGTGTGTTTTCGTATCGAATTGCCATTAACTGCTGAGAAAAATGATTAAAAAACGCCAAATTAAGCAGGACGGCCTGTTAAAAAGCGCCGCATCTTTTTTATTCCGTATTCAGCACGGGTTGAAAACCGCAGTATGCCGCGCCACTTTGGCGGTCATCGTTGCTCCAACCCTCCTCGCAGGCTGTACTTTGCACTCTTCCAGTGACAGCTATTATCGCCCGGTCGAGGATGTGATCCCGACCACCAAAGTGGTGGATTTCCGCCTCGCGCCTTGTGAAACCCTGTGGGCGCTGGATGATAGCGACGCCATAAATAACTCGCTTTTCTGGCTGCGGGCGATGGATTGCGCGGACCGAATGAATGACGCTCAGGCGCGCTATCAGGCTGAGCAAATTAAAGCTAACTCGTGGGATAGCGTGTTCAAGCAGAGCATCCTGCGCGCCGGGGCCGATCCGGACCAGCAGCAGCGTCGCGCGCTGTTAGCCCGCGTTAATGAATACCGCGTCCAGATGCCCGGCTCCATTCGAACCTTGGTGCAACTGTGGCGCGAGCGGCAAACCCTGCAAGTGACGCTAGGGGATGAGAAAGCGCGTAACGCGCGGCAGGCCGCCGTGTCCGAAAGCAAAATAGAGCAGCTCACCGAGCAGCAAGTGGCATTGCAACAGAGCTTGACGGATACTCAGCGTAAGTTAAAAAACCTGACGGATATTGAGCGTCAGCTCTCTTCGCGCAAGCAGATGCAGAGTGATTTGCCGGACAACGATTCGGCCTCTGTAACTGTTAAGCCGGAAGAGACTTACCAGCCACCGATTAAAGGGCAGAAGAAACCATGACGTTACGCAAAGCCGCCAGCCTGTTGCTGGTCGATGACGATCCGAGCCTGCTGAAGCTGTTGGGCATGCGCCTGACCAGCGAGGGTTTCCGCGTCACTACCGCCGAAAGCGGCGCCGAGGCGCTACGTCTGCTTAATCGTGAACGTTTTGACTTAGTGATCAGCGACTTGCGCATGGATGAAATGGACGGCATGGCGCTGTTCGCGCAGATCCAACAGCATCAGCCGGGCATGCCGGTGATTATCCTCACCGCCCATGGTTCCATCCCCGACGCGGTTGCCGCCACCCAGCAGGGGGTGTTTAGCTTCCTTACGAAGCCCGTTGATCGCGACGCGCTATATAAAGCGATTGACGCCGCGCTGTCTCTCTCCTCGCCGAGTGGTGATGAGAGCTGGCGTGAGGCGATTGTCACGCGCAATCCGGTGATGCTGCGGCTGCTGGAGCAGGCCAATATGGTGGCGCAGTCTGACGTCAGCGTGCTGATTAACGGCCAAAGTGGCACGGGGAAAGAGGTGTTGGCGCAGGCGATCCACGCCGCCAGCCCGCGAGCCAAGAAGGCTTTCACAGCGATTAACTGTGGCGCACTGCCAGAGCAGCTTCTGGAGTCTGAACTCTTTGGTCACGCCAAAGGGGCCTTTACCGGCGCGGTCAGTAGCCGGGAAGGACTGTTTCAGGCGGCGACGGGGGGGACGCTGTTTTTAGATGAAATCGGTGACATGCCGCTTTCGCTTCAGGTCAAACTGCTGCGCGTGCTGCAAGAGCGCAAGGTGCGCCCGGTGGGCAGTAATCACGACATCGATGTGGATGTGCGAATTATCTCCGCGACCCACCGCAATTTGCCGAAAGCCATGGAGAAGGGCGAGTTTCGCGAAGACTTGTTCTATCGCCTGAATGTCGTTAGCTTAAAATTGCCGGCATTAAATGAGCGTGCAGAAGATATTCCCTTGCTGGCGAACCACCTGCTGCGGGTCGCCGCGCAGCGACATAAACCTTTTGTACGCAGCTTCTCAACCGACGCCATGCGACGCCTGATGGCTGCCAGCTGGCCGGGCAATGTTCGCCAGCTGGTTAACGTGATTGAGCAGTGCGTGGCGCTGACCTCCGCGCCGGTGATTGGCGAAGCCTTGGTACAGCAGGCTTTGGAAGGCGAGAACACCGCGCTGCCGACCTTCGTCGAGGCGCGTAATCAGTTTGAACTCAATTACCTGCGCAAGCTGTTGCAGATAACCAAAGGCAACGTGACCAACGCGGCGCGTATCGCCGGGCGCAACCGAACCGAATTCTACAAGCTGCTTTCTCGTCACGAGTTGGAAGCGACCGACTTTAAAGAGTGACCACGACGCTCTTCGACTATGTTACCTTTACCGTCTGCCTGTGCATTGCCGCTGGCAATCAGAATGTGAACCACGCTGCCGCTCAGGAAGGCGGAGAGCAAATGAATGATTATAAGGGTCCGCCATGAAGAAAATTGATGCGATTATTAAGCCGTTTAAACTCGATGATGTCCGTGAAGCCTTGGCCGAAGTGGGTATTACCGGCATGACCGTGACAGAGGTGAAGGGTTTTGGGCGTCAGAAAGGCCATACCGAACTCTACCGCGGCGCTGAGTATATGGTGGACTTCCTGCCTAAAGTGAAGATTGAGATCGTAGTGGCTGACGATATCGTTGATACCTGTGTCGAAACCATTATGACCACTGCCCAGACCGGCAAAATCGGCGATGGCAAAATCTTCGTGTTCGACGTGGCGCGCGTAGTACGTATCCGTACTGGCGAGCAGGATGAAGAAGCGATCTAATTGCCGTTTTCAGTCTTATGACCCGAAACGCCAATAAAAAAGGCTGACGCGATGTCAGCCTTTTTTTATGCATCTGTTTTAATTACAGCACTTTATGCGGGCCGAAGCATTCGTAATGAATGTGGTCGACGGCAACCCCGAGCGCCACAAGCTGCTGGGCCGCGAACTGCATAAAGCCCACCGGACCACAGAGATAGAATTCGGTCGTCGGGTCAGCGAGCTGGCTTTTCAGCAGGCTAAGGTCCATCAGCCCCTGAGACTGATACTGCTCACCCGGCAAATCTTCCGCCTGCGGCTGGTTATACCACACGTGGCTTTGCAGCTGCGGCAAGCGATTTCCCAATGATTTCACTTCATCCGCGAAGGCGTGAACCCGGCCATTTTCAGCGGCGTGCAGCCAGTGAATAGGGGCCTGATGTTGATTGGCGGCCAGCACGTTGAGCATCCCGAGCATGGGCGTTTGGCCGACACCGGCGGAGATCAGCGCGACGGGCGTCTTAGGCGTCACGTCGAGGAAGAAATCACCGTGCGGCGCGGCCAGATTCACCACGTCCCCTTCCTGAGCCTGGTTATGCAGGAAGTTCGATACCTGACCTTGCTCTTCGCGCTTCACCGCAATGCGATAGGTTTTGCCATTTGGTGCCTGAGTCAGTGAATATTGGCGAATTTCCTGATTTTCCAACTGCTGGCTGCGAATATAGACCGCCAGGTATTGCCCGGCGTTAAAATCGGCCACCGGCTGGCCGTCTACTGGCTCGAGCACAAAACTGGTGATTAAATCACTCTGCGGACGCTTCTCCTTAATGCGGAATTCGCGGGTGCCAGACCAGCCGCCTTTCTTCTCGGCGCTCTCTTTATAAATATCGGACTCACGCTGAATAAACACCCCGGCCAACACGCCGTAAGCTTTGCCCCAGGCATCCAGCACTTCCTGACCCGGACTGAACATCTCATCCAGCGTCGCCAACAGGTGGGTGCCGACAATGTTGTACTGCTCAGGTTGGATGGTGAAACTGGTGTGCTTTTGCGCGATGCGCTCAACGGCAGGCAGCAGTGCGGCGAGATTTTCGATGTTAGCGGCATAGGCACAGATGGCGTCAAACAGTGCCTGACGCTGATCGCCGTTGCGCTGGTTGCTCATATTAAAAACGTCTTTCAGCTCAGGGTTATGCGCGAACATGCGATCATAAAAGTGAGCCGTTAACTTCGGCCCAGTGGCGGCGAGCAGGGGGATGGTGGACTTCACGGTGGCGATAGTTTGGCTGTCTAGCATGGTGTTAGCTCCCTGGGCTTAGGCCCGTATCTCAGCAATAAATTCTTAAACATGTATTTTTAATGCATCTTATAGCGAGGATTTATTGTTGTAAATAGCCATGCCGGAATCATGGGTTTCATAAAGCGTGCGGGCGGGGTCACAAAGCTGAAAAATATGCATGTTATGGTGAAGAAAACTCCCTTGATTACGCTAAGTCCCTAACGGATAAAAGCCTTGCCGTGTCTGAAGCCAATCGATTGCCTAAAAACATTAAACCGACTCTATCCGCAGGCGTCTTAAACATTTACACTGTTGCGCAGAACCCGGAAGGGGCATTTATTTTTTAGTTTGTTGAGTCAGGAGATGCGGATGTTAAAGCGTGAAATGAACATTGCCGATTATGATGCTGAGCTGTGGGCAGCAATGGAGAAGGAAGTTGTTCGTCAGGAAGAACATATCGAGCTGATTGCGTCAGAAAACTACACCAGCCCGCGCGTCATGCAGGCTCAGGGTTCGCAACTGACTAACAAATATGCCGAAGGTTATCCGGGCAAACGTTATTACGGCGGCTGCGAATACGTGGATATCGTTGAGCAACTGGCTATCGATCGCGCGAAAGAGCTGTTTGGCGCAGACTTCGCTAACGTGCAGCCACACTCTGGCTCACAGGCTAACTTCGCGGTTTACACCGCGCTGTTGCAGCCGGGCGATACCATTCTGGGGATGAACCTGGGCCACGGTGGTCACCTGACTCACGGCTCTCCGGTAAACCTGTCTGGTAAGCTTTATAACGTGGTGCCTTACGGCATCAACGAAGGCGGCGATATCGACTATGAAGACGTTAAGCGTCAGGCCGAAATCCACAAGCCAAAAATGATCATCGGCGGCTTCTCTGCATTCTCTGGCGTGGTTGACTGGGCAAAGATGCGTGAAATTGCTGACAGCGTTGGCGCCTACTTCTTCGTCGACATGGCACACGTTGCCGGTCTGATTGCAGCTGGCGTTTACCCGAACCCAGTGCCACACGCACACATCGTCACCACCACTACCCACAAAACGCTGGCGGGTCCTCGCGGTGGTTTGATTCTGGCGAAAGGCGGCAGCGAAGAGTTCTATAAAAAACTCAACTCAGCCGTATTCCCTGGTGGTCAGGGCGGCCCGCTGATGCACGTGATTGCCGGTAAAGCGGTAGCCCTGAAAGAAGCGATGGAGCCTGAGTTCAAAACTTACCAACAGCAAGTGGCTAAAAACGCACAAGCTATGGTGGCCGTGGTGATGGAACGTGGTTACAACGTGGTTTCAGGCGGTACGCACAACCACCTGTTCCTGATGGACTTGGTTGATAAGAACCTGACCGGTAAAGAAGCCGACGCCGCGCTGGGCCGTGCTAACATCACCGTCAACAAAAACTCCGTGCCAAACGATCCGAAGTCTCCTTTCGTGACCTCTGGCGTGCGTATCGGTACTCCGGCTGTTACCCGTCGTGGTTTCAAAGAAGCCGAAGTTCGCGAACTGGCTGGCTGGATCTGTGACGTTCTGGACAACATCAACGACGAAGCCACTATCGAACGCGTTAAGAAAAACGTGTTGGATATCTGCGCACGCTTCCCGGTTTACGCGTAATGTCGTGACCGAGTCTGAGTGTGATCACTCAGGTCTTGCAGCGTTTTGATCTGAATAAATAAACCCGCCTCGGCGGGTTTTTTGTTAATAGCCAGCCATAACTGTGAGCCGCCTTACATTCCTCTCTTAACACCTTCACTGCTGATTGCTAGCTAGTGTGACCTCTGTCAAAGTATCGCCCATAAAAACCGGAGGAACTATGGTATTGCGTTCAACGTATTGGCTAGGGCTTAGCTATTTCACCTACTTTTTCAGCTACGGTATTTTTCTGCCTTTCTTTGGGGTTTGGTTAAAAGGCGAGGGTATCTCTTCTGAAAATATCGGGTTATTGCTGGGGGCCGGCTTAGTTTCACGTTTCCTCGGTACCTTAATCATTTCTCCTGCCATTAAAGATCCCGCCCATTTAATTACCGGCCTGCGCATTTTGGCACTGCTGACACTGGCCTTCGCGGTGGGCTACTGGTTTGGCAACGGCTGGGCGTGGTTGATGATCAACATCGCCGGGTTTAGCATCTTCTTCGGCCCGTTAGTGCCCCTGACCGATGCCCTTTCTGGCACGCTACAGCGCCAAATCACCATGGATTACGGCAAAGTCCGCGTCTGGGGATCAATAGCCTTTGTGATAGGTTCGGCGCTGACCGGCAAGCTGGTGTCGGTATATGGCCATAATGCGATTCTTTACACGCTGACGGTCGGCATCGCCGCCATGCTGCTGGGGATGCTGTTCCGCCCGAGCGTTAAGCCGGTGGGAGCCAAGCGCGAAAACAACGAACCGGCCATTTCGTGGAAAGCCTTGCTGAGTGAAACGCCGGTCTGGCGCTTCTTGCTTTGCGTCTCCCTGCTGCAAGGCGCGCACGCGGCTTATTACGGTTTCAGCGCGATTTACTGGCAGGACCAAGGCTATTCCGCCTCGGTGGTGGGATATCTATGGTCGCTGGGCGTGGTGGCGGAAGTGCTGGTGTTCACCTTCAGCAATAAGCTGTTCCGCCGCTGGAGCGCGCGCGATTTGCTGCTGCTCTCCGCCTGCTGTGGCGTGGTGCGCTGGGCATTGATGGGGGCATTCATCGAGCTGCCTTGGCTTATCCTGATTCAAATCCTGCACTGCGGCACTTTCACCGTTTGCCATCTGGCGGGGATGCGCTTTATTGCCTCGCGCCCTCGGGATCAGGTTATCCGCCTGCAATCGGTTTATTCGGCCTTAGCCATGGGCGGCGGCGTGGCGGTGATGACCATGATTTCCGGCTTCTTGTTTGAGCATCTGCACGCCGGGCTGTTCTTCGTGATGGCGCTGGTGGCGGCACCGGCCATTTTCCTGCGGCCGAAAGTGACGCCAGTCGCGGCGGATTAGTGGGCTTCGAGCAGCGAGCGAATGCGTTTTCGCTGCTCTTTTGCCAATGGCAGTTGGGTGTGAATGACCAGCGGGTCGGCGTCGGTGATTCGTGTTGCGTAAGGCGTGACAATCATGGCGACGCCGGCCGGTGCGCCGAGCTGCTGGAAATCCGCCAGCGTCTGATATTGAATATTAAGTGGCAGCAGGGTCGCCTCGCGGATCTGCTGCTCCACCGCCTCTTCAAGCTGCGGATTGTTGTCGGTCAGCAGTAAAATCTGCTTTTCGTGCAGGGCGTTACCTTGCATCAGCCACGCGCCGAAGGTCACGGCGACTAAGCCCACTTCCTCCTCCGAAAGCCGAATCTGGTACTCCAGTTGGAAATCCTCCAGCGCCTCGCGAGTGGTACGCACCAACCTTGGGTACATGCGGGTAACTTCATCTTGCAGCAGATTGTCGATACCAATCGAAAAATGGCAGCGTTCAATTGCCGGGCCAAGATGAGCAAAAAGCTGGCGAGCTAGCCCCTCATCGCTGCTGAACTTCATCCCGGCAACTTCTTGGAAATTGGCAATTAATTTCGCCACTTGCTGGGTGAGCTGTTCATCTTCCAATGAGCCGCTGCTGCTGTACTGATGGTTTTTCAACAATCTCAGCAGCAGGGTGAAAAAGTCGCGCTCCCCTTCGGCTAGCTGCCCACCGCTGATGTGCTGTAGCTGAGTGAACAGGCGGCTGGCGGCGGCAAACTCTGGTTTTTCGCGCAACCATTGGCACTGTAAATCAGTCAGTTTGGCGGGCTCGAAGCTGTTGTCCCCTTGAGACAGGTTCTGCCACAGGCAATACTGCAAATAGACGCGCAAAAAAGTCTGGTCGCGCTCACTGAACTCCCGGCTAAGCTGGGCGGCGCACTGGCTTATCAGCCGATTCAGCTCGTGCTCATAAAAATGGCTGTCGGCGAAGCGATAGGGGGCCAGCGCCTGATGTAGCCACGGCGAGAAGTGCTGATTAATAAAGGCCGGAGAGGTGCGCAGGGCGCGGCGCAGGCCGTGAAACAGACACAATCGCAGGTCAAGCTGTTCGCCCTGTAACTGGCATGCAGACTCGCCAAACTCCAGAATATTCAAACGATGTAGGCGGTTGATATCACGGTGGACATCGGCAAGATCCTGCCGAGTGGTGGGGAGGTCAGTGCCATTTATTTGGCTGATCGTCTCCAGTTGCATTGCCGGTAACGGCGCATACAGCATCAACAAAACATGGCAGCGCCGTTGTTGACCGGAGAGCTCAGGCACGGGGGCGGTGTCCAGGCTCATAAGACCTTCTATATACTTACGCGTGAAATTATATGCAAAGCATAGCAAACCACGGGTTGAGCGACGCGGCGAAGCTCACGGTTTTACACCGGCTTACAACTCTGATCACAGTTATTTTTCTCATCCGCTTAATTGCACCAGCAAAAACTGTTACTTTGTAACAATTAGCAGCAGGTATTCACTGACTTTACGGGCCTTAACCATGGAAAAGACCTTTATTCGCGCCAGGAACCGGCGTTCTTCCTGCCTGAAATTAAGCTTATTGGCGAGCAGTCTGTTACTGCCGCTGGCAGCTCAGGCGCATCCGCACAGTTTTATTGATATGCAAACCACGCTGGTGACCAAGGACCAGCAGCTTACCGGCCTGAAAATGGTCTGGACGATGGATGAAATCACCTCGGCGGACCTGCTTTATGACGCGCAGAAAGCCAAATCGGATTCTACCGTGTGGAAGAAACTGGCCGCCGAAGTGATGGCGCGGGTGCTGAGCCAGCACTACTTCACCGACTTCTACCGCGACGGCAAACCGATTAAATATCTCGATTTGCCGAGCGAATATCAGCTGTCGCGCAAAGGCGATCAGGCGGTGCTGGAGTTTGTCATGCCTTTGGCGACCCCGCAGCCGCTGTCCGGCGCGCCGATGATCTTCTCTACTTTCGATCCAAGCTACTTTGTCGACATGACCTATAAAGATAAAACCGCGCTGCACATTCCGCCGGAGCTGGCGCAGAGCTGTAGTTTGGCGCTCTTCACCCCGAAGCCGGACGCGTCACTGCAAAGCTACGCGCTGTCGCTGGATAGGGCCGACGCGCCGCCGGAAGACATGGATTTGGGCCAGCAGTTTGCGCAGAAGGTAACTTTGCAATGTCATTGAATTTGATGGAAAACCGGAAGCGCCACTGGGCGTGGGATCTCTGGCCGCTGGCGGTGTTCTTACTGCTTTTGGCCGTCGGCGCTACCGCCCTGTGGCAATATTGGCCGCGCATTCTGCTCAACAGCATTATCTGGCAGCGAGAGTTGCATCAGGAGCTGGCCGGGCTTTTGCAGCAGGTGAAGGCCAATCCGCAAAAAGCCGGGCTGACTTTAATGGGCTTCAGCCTGATTTACGGCATTGTTCACGCTATCGGGCCGGGCCACGGCAAAATCGTCATTACCACCTATTTGGCGACTCACCCCTCGCGGCTGAAAAACAGTTTAAAGCTGACCTTCGCCTCCGCCGTGGTGCAGGGCTTAGTGGCAATTTTACTGGTGACGGTGATGCTCGGCGTGTTGCAGCTCTCCTCGCGGCAGCTGCATCAAAGCAGCTTCTGGCTTGAGCGGGGGAGTTTCATTCTGGTGATGCTGCTTGGGGTTTTACTCTGCTGGCGGGCAATTAAGCGTTGCTACTTCACCTTGAAAAGCCTGAAACCGCGCCAAGGGCTGACCATCAACAGCCTGCGCCCGTTGGGTGATAACCACGTACATGACGAAAATTGTGGTTGCGGGCATCAGCATCTGCCGACCGACCAGCAGTTGCAAGCCGGGAGCGACTGGCGCACTCAGGCGACAATTGTGCTGGCTATGGGACTGCGGCCTTGCTCCGGGGCTATCATGGTGCTGCTTTTTTCCAAGGTGATTGGTGTCTATCTGTGGGGCGTGCTTTCCGCGCTGGTGATGGCGCTCGGCACGTCGATTACCGTTTCGCTGATTGGCTTGCTGGTGTTTTACAGCCGGGCGATGGCGGTGAAGCTGAGTGCCAAACGTACCCCTGCCGCGTGGCAGACCGTGGCGTGGTCGGCACTGGCCTTGGCGGGAGGATTAATCTTGCTGTTGGCTGGCGTCCTGCTCTACACCGCGGGCGGTGCTGCGCCAGATGGCGGCATTGGGCCATTTGGCCGTGGCTAAGGGCTGACAATAGACATAAAAAAACGGACGCGCTGGGCGTCCGTTTTTCATGGCGAGGCGGAAGGAATTAACGCTTCAGGGCTTCGCTCAGTTCTTCACGCATGGTATTCAAAATGCCTTTAACGACGCGCGGGTTGCCAGCAACCACGTTGCCTGACAGGTAGTGGTTGTGGCCGCCAACGAAGTCAGTGACCACGCCGCCAGCTTCACGAACCAGCAGTTCGCCACCGGCGAAATCCCAAGGTTTTAGGCCGATTTCGAAGAAACCGTCCACGCGGCCAGCTGCCACGTAAGCCAGATCCAGCGCAGCAGAACCGGTGCGGCGGAAGTCAGCGCACTCGTTGAACAGCTTGCCCAGCACGTTGATGTAGCTGTTAGCGTGTTGCTTGGATTTGAACGGGAAACCGGTGGCCAGAATGGTGCCATCGAGATCTTTTGCATTGGTGCCGCGCAGGCGATAACCGTTGAGCTGTGCGCCCTGACCGCGAGTGGCGGTGAACAGTTCGTTACGCATTGGGTCGTAAACTACCGCAACTTCAGTGCGGCCTTTGATGCGCACGGCGATAGAAACAGCGAAGTGAGGGAGACGTTTAACGAAGTTGGTGGTGCCATCCAGTGGGTCGATAATCCATTGTACGTCTTTGTCTTCGCCAGCCAGTTCGCCACATTCTTCACCAATAATGGTGTGTTTTGGGTAGGACTTACGAATGACGTCAATAATCAGATGCTCAGCATCGCGATCAACGTTGGTAACGAAATCGTTAGTGCCTTTCTGAGTGGTTTCGACAGAATCAGGCGTTTCATAGTGTTTGGCAATTAAGTTACCGGCCTTGCGCGCAGCGCGCACGGCGATGGTTAGCATCGGATGCATGGATATCTTCCAACTAGGATGTTAAAGAACGGGAATACGGGAAACGGCGCGCAGTATAGCAGGGGTTCTGAAAATTGACTACCGTTGTGTTAAGCTGCTGTGATTTTCCGCTACGCTTAGAGTCTGTATGCTGCACAATATCCGCATCGTTTTAGTAGAAACGTCCCACACGGGCAATATGGGTTCCACTGCTCGTGCCATGAAAACCATGGGCTTATCGAATTTATATCTTGTAAATCCGTTAGTTAAGCCAGATTCCCAAGCCATTTCTCTGGCCGCCGGTGCCAGTGATGTCATTGGTAACGCCACTATTGTCGACACCCTCGACGAAGCATTGGCCGGTTGTAGCCTGGTGGTTGGCACCAGTGCCCGATCGCGCACCCTGCCTTGGCCGATGCTCGAACCGCGCGAGTGCGGCGAGAAAAGTGCCAAAACCGCAGAAAACGCGCCGGTAGCCTTGGTATTTGGCCGCGAGCGAGTGGGGTTGACCAACGAAGAGCTGCAAAAATGTAACTACCATGTCTGCATTCCCGCTAATCCGGAATACAGCTCGCTGAATTTGGCGATGGCGGTTCAAATCATCGCTTATGAAGTGCGCGTGGCTTACCTTGCTCTGCAAGAGGCGGGCAAACCACAGGTCGAATATGAAGAGCCCCCTTATCCTTTAGTGGATCACCTCGAGCGTTTTTACCAACATTTGGAGCAAACCTTGCTACAAACCGGGTTTATTCGCCAGTCGCATCCTGGTCAGGTTATGAGCAAATTGCGCCGATTATTTACCCGTGCGCGTCCTGAATCTCAGGAGCTAAACATCCTTCGCGGCATTTTGACCTCGATCGACAAGCAGCATAAAGACGCGGAATAAGCCTGAAATTAGCAAGGATTACTCATTTTAATCTATATAAATCAATGGATTGATTTTTCCTTGCGGGCGGCGAAAAAGACGCGCTACCCGTAAGGAATAATACTTGAGTAAATTACTAGGTTAAATAGTTGACTGAAATACTCGGGAATGGCAGACTCGTTTGCATGTTCTACCCCCAACGTATTCTTCAACAGGTAACCATGCTATGAGACTGACATCCAAAGGCCGTTATGCCGTAACCGCTATGCTTGATGTAGCACTGCATTCACAGGAAGGTCCGGTTCCTTTAGCCGATATCTCCGAACGCCAGGGCATCTCTCTTTCTTATCTGGAACAGCTGTTTTCGCGTCTGCGTAAAAACGGTCTGGTTGCCAGTGTGCGTGGTCCGGGCGGTGGTTATCTGCTGGGTAAAGACGCCAGTGAAATCGCGGTGGGAGCGGTTATTACGGCAGTTGATGAGTCAGTCGACGCCACCCGTTGTCAGGGTAAAGAAGGCTGTCAGAACGGCGAACGTTGCCTGACCCACACCCTGTGGCGCGACCTGAGCGAGCGCATTAGCGGCTTCCTCAACAACATCACGCTGGGTGAATTGGTGAACAACCAAGAGATTCTGGAAGTGGCGGATCGCCAAAATGGTGAAACGCGTCGCCAGCCTTCAGGCCGCATTCTGGAAACGATCAATGTGAATTTAAGAGCTTAAGTCCTGCACCAAATGGCTTGAGGTCGAAAATCGCGAAAGGGCTGCCATGGGCAGCCTTTTTTATTCCTGTAGAGAATGTCAGTAGGGCACTATTTTCCTTTTAAGATTCAGTGCAGCCGTTTTAAACTAGCCTTCGTTTTTAACTCTCTCGTTCGCTCTCGAACGTGCAGTACGGAGCATGCCCGCCATGAAATTACCTATTTATCTGGATTATTCAGCCACCACGCCTGTTGACCCGCGGGTAGCCGAGGCCATGATGAAGTGTCTGACTTTTGACGGTACTTTTGGTAATCCAGCATCCCGTTCCCACCGTTTTGGCTGGCAGGCGGAAGAGATTGTCGATGTCGCTCGCAACCAGATTGCCGAACTGATTAATGCCGATCCGCGCGAAGTGGTGTTCACTTCCGGCGCAACCGAGTCCGATAACCTCGCCATTAAAGGCGCGGCGCATGCCTATCGCGACAAGGGTAACCACATTATTACCAGCCAAACCGAGCACAAAGCGGTGCTCGATACCTGCTTGCAGCTGGAAAAAGAGGGTTTCGACGTCACCTATCTGGCCCCGAATGCTCAAGGTGTGATCACCCCAGCGGCTATTGAATCCGTACTGCGCGAAGACACGATTTTGGTGTCAATCATGCATGTAAACAATGAGATAGGTGTGATTCAGGATATCGCGGCTATTGGCGAACTCTGCCGCAGTCGTGACATTATCTTCCACGTCGATGCCACCCAAAGCGTCGGCAAGCTGCCGGTAGACCTCAATGAGCTGGCGGTGGATCTTATGTCCTTCTCCGCCCATAAAATCTATGGCCCGAAAGGCATCGGCGGCCTGTATGTTCGCCGCAAACCCAAGGTGCGGATTGAAGCGCAGATCCATGGCGGCGGGCACGAGCGCGGTATGCGTTCCGGGACTCTACCTGTGCATCAGATTGTTGGCATGGGTGAAGCTTTCCGCATTGCTAAAGAGGAGCTGGCCAATGAGGCGCAGCGCCTGCATGCATTGCGTGACCGTCTGTGGCAAGGTATCCAGCAATTAGAGGGCGTGCAGATTAATGGCTCGCCTGAGCATAGCGCGCCAAACATTCTTAACGTCAGTTTCAGCGGCGTTGAGGGCGAGTCGCTGATTATGGCGTTGAAAGATTTGGCCGTTTCTTCTGGCTCTGCCTGTACTTCGGCAAGCCTCGAGCCATCTTATGTTTTACGTGCACTGGGGTTAGGCGAGGATCTGGCTCACAGTTCTCTGCGTTTCTCCCTCGGACGTTATACCACGGCGGAAGAGATAGATTACGCTATCGACCTGATTGTGAAATCAGTCCGTCGTTTACGCGAGCTACCGCCGGTATTCTCGTCTTAAGTGACCCGATCACAGCAACAATGTATTAGAGAACGTCAGGGCTAAACGCCTGTTATTAAAGATAATACTTTCATTGAAAAATAAAAAAGCAGGAGTGCAGTTATGAGTTCCGAAGTCACCACCAATGAATCCATGCCGATTTTCTTGTCTTCTCAGCCTGCCGACGCACGCTGGGGCGAAAAAGCGACATTAAGCACGAATGCCGAAGGCATGACTATTCATCTGACCTCTGACAACCCGCTGGTGACCATTGCCCGCGCAGCTCGCCGTATCGACGGTCAGGGTGTGAAAAACGTAGCGCTGGCCGGTGAAGGCTGGGATCTGGAAAACAGCTGGGCGTTCTGGCAGGGCTTCCGCGGGCCAAAAGGCAGCCGCAACGTTGAGTGGGCTGAACTGTCAGCTGAAGACACTCAAACCCTGAATCAACGTCTGAAAATTATCGACTGGGTTCGCGACACCATCAACCTGCCAGCAGAAGAGTTGGGGCCAGAGCAGTTGGCAACTCGCGCGGTGGATTTGATGTGCGAATTCGGCAATGGCCATGTTAACTATCGCATTACGAAAGGCGACGACCTGCGCCAGCAAAACTACGCGGGTATCCACACCGTGGGCCGTGCTTCAGACCGCGCTCCGGCATTTCTGGCGCTGGATTACAACCCTAGCGGCAATGCCGATGAGCCGGTGTATGCGTGTCTGGTCGGCAAAGGCATCACCTTTGATACCGGCGGCTACAGCCTGAAACCAAGTGCAGGCATGGACTCGATGAAGTCCGACATGGGCGGCGCAGCGACGCTGACGGGTGCTCTGGCACTGGCTGCGGCTAATGGCCTGAACAAGCGCGTTAAGCTGTACCTGTGCTGCGCGGACAACATGGTCAGCGGCAACGCGATGAAGCTGGGCGATATCATTCGCTATCGCAATGGCAAAACTGTTGAAGTGATGAACACCGACGCCGAAGGCCGTCTGGTGCTGGCTGATGGCCTGATCGACGCTTCTGAACAGAATCCAGAGTTGTTGATTGATGCAGCAACCCTGACCGGTGCTGCCAAAATGGCGCTGGGCAACGATTACCACGCACTGTTCAGCTTCGACGATGAGCTGGCCGCTGAGCTGCAAAACAGCGCGAAAGAAGAGTTTGAACCCTTCTGGCGTCTGCCTCTGGCTGAGTTCCACCGTTCATACCTGCCATCCAACTTCGCTGAATTGAACAACATGGGCAGCCCGTCACACACTGCCGGTGCCAGCAACGCAGCGGGCTTCCTGTCCCATTTCGTCAAGAACTACAAAAAAGGCTGGTTGCACATCGACTGTTCAGCCACTTACCGTAAAGGTGCCGTAGACCAATGGGCCGCTGGCGCTACCGGCATCGGGGTGCGTACCGTCGCTAACCTGCTGTTGGCTAAAGCAAAATAAATCAATCGGTAAGATAGAAAGACCTTAGCGGGGCACTGAGAAGTGCCCCGTTTTATCGGAGTGAAACAACATGAGTGTCCCGCACGATCACCTGCCAGCGGCAGCCGCGGCCAATAATGGCGAAAATGAACTTGAGCGTCTGCTGCGCCTTTCCGTGACAGAAGCGGCTTATCGCCCGGCGTTTTACCAGACTCTATTAGAAGCTACTGTCTACGTGCTGGGCGACGCGGGTCAGGAAGAAGAGGGCGCGGGAGAAGTCGCGATCCACGCGGGTAGCGAGTTGAACCTGCTGCATTGGGAAAAGCAGGATGGCACCTCCATCATTCCTCTGTTTTCCTCGCTGGAAGTGCTCGAGCGCGCCAGTGCGGGTGAAAGCCCCGACGAGCAGGCTTTTGTTGCCCTTCCTGCGCGGGTTTTGTTTGAAATGACCCAGGGCGAAGAGCTGTTCCTCAATCCGAAGTCAGAATACGGCAAAGAATTCACCCCAAGTGAAGTGACGCTGCTGCTGAATACCGGCGGTTTGACCGCACCGGCCGAACTGGTGTTGGACAAAGAGAGCCAGATAATGATTGGTCAGCCGGAAGAGTATCCTTCGGCGATGATTGACGCGCTGACCACTTTGTTCAGCCAGAAAAAACCGGTGCGCCGTGCCTTTCTGGCACTGATTCATGACAAAGCCGTGGATGAGCTGCCAAACCTGCTGGTGGGCGTAGAAGCTGATGGTACTGACGCCGAAGTCGACGCGTTAATCCGCGAAGCGGGCAACGTGGCGAGCGAAACCTCGCCAGACGACCAACCGGTTGATTTCTGTATTGTTTCTGAGAAAGAACGCGGCATTAGCCACTATCTGATCAGCCACACTCAGCCTTTCTATCAGCGTAAGTGGGGCAGTTGGCTGCGTAACATTATTCCGTCTTCCGGCAAGGCGTAATGATCATGAAAGTGGGCTTTAGGTTACAGATGTAGTCTCAGCTCACTTTTTTTTAACGAAATGTTGTGATTCGGGTAGGCAAGCGTAACTTCGCCCCCTATAATCGGCGCCATTTTACGGCAGGTATAACATTAAATTAACCGGCCCTACCTATAAGAGTCAGCCAGAGGTTTTTCATGACTATCGAACGTACTTTTTCCATCATCAAGCCAAACTCAGTAGCTAACAACGACATCGGCGCAATCTACGCGCGTTTCGAACGTGCTGGTTTCACCATCATTGCTTCTAAAATGCTGAAACTGACCAAAGAGCAGGCTGAAGGCTTCTACGCAGAACACAAAGGTCGTCCTTTCTTCGACGGTCTGGTTGAGTTCATGACTTCTGGTCCAATCATGGTTCAGGTTCTGGAAGGTGAAAACGCCGTTCAGCGTAACCGTGACATCATGGGCGCAACTAACCCAGACAACGCACTGGCTGGCACTCTGCGTGCTGATTTCGCTGACAGCTTCACTGCTAACGCCGTTCACGGTTCTGATGCAGTTGAATCTGCACAGCGCGAAATCGCTTACTTCTTCACCGAAAGCGAAATCTGCCCGCGTTAAGATTTTCTGGCCGGGCTTTTTTGCCTCTGTTCACTCATATGTACAATAAATATGTGAGTGAGACGCAGCAAACATAGCAACCTCGCCTTAAAATTTGTACAATGTTGCGCCCCGAATGAGTCAGTCTCTTCGGGGCGCAAGTATTTTAAATACCAAATATTGAAATACACTACATTGCAGGTCGCCACTCAATGACTCTGCACTTCCCTGACGCCATAACGTGTAACAACGAGGCTAATTCGAATTATGTTTGAAACAAACACGCCTGAGCAAAACTTGTCTGATATGACTGCACAACCGACTCCACAGCCAGCCGATGCAGTGAATACTGTCAAGCCTGACGCTGCCAAAATTAACCTTCTTGACCTTAACCGTAAGCAAATGCGCGAGTTCTTCATCAACATGGGCGAAAAACCGTTCCGTGCTGATCAGGTCATGAAGTGGATGTACCACTATTGCAGCGATGATTTCGAGCAAATGACCGATATCAACAAAGCGCTGCGTGAGAAGCTGGCCCGCGTTGCTGAAATTCGGGCGCCGGAAGTGGCTTCTGAACAACGCTCCACCGATGGCACCATCAAATGGGCTATTCAAGTCGGCGGGCAGTTGGTCGAAACCGTTTATATTCCTGATGGCGATCGCGCCACGCTCTGCGTTTCTTCCCAAGTAGGTTGTGCCCTTGAGTGTACTTTCTGCTCCACGGCGCAGCAGGGCTTCAACCGTAACCTGCGCGTGTCTGAAATCATCGGGCAAGTCTGGCGTGCGGCGAAAATCATTGGTGCCGCTAAGGTTGCCGGGACCCGCCCAATCACCAACGTGGTGATGATGGGGATGGGGGAGCCGCTGCTTAACCTGAACAACGTGGTTCCGGCAATGGAGATCATGTTGGACGATTTCGGTTTCGGTCTGTCAAAACGTCGCGTTACGCTGTCAACATCAGGCGTCGTGCCTGCGCTGGACAAGCTGGGCGACATGATTGACGTCGCGCTGGCTATCTCTCTGCACGCGCCGAATGACACCATTCGCGATGAAATCGTACCGATTAACCGCAAATACAACATTGATACTTTCCTCGCCGCCGTTGAGCGTTACATTGGTAAATCCAATGCTAACCAAGGCCGCGTGACCATTGAGTACGTGATGCTTGACCATATCAACGATGGCACCGAGCACGCGCACGAATTGGCTGAACGCCTAAAGAACACCCCGTGCAAGATCAACCTGATCCCATGGAACCCGTTCCCAGGCGCGCCGTATGGCCGCAGCTCTAACAGCCGTATCGATCGCTTCTCTAAAGTATTGATGGATTATGGATTTACCGTCATTGTGCGTAAGACCCGTGGTGATGATATCGATGCCGCTTGTGGTCAGTTGGCGGGCGATGTTATCGACCGTACTAAACGCACGCTGAAGAAGAAAATGGCCGGTGACGCTATCGCTATTAAAGCCGTCTAAATTCAGCAACCTATCTATAATAGGCGAGTAACTAGTTGTGTTTTCTGGAGCCCGGTCGGCACTTTCGCCGGGCTTAATCTGAACATCATCTGCTGGAGCCAATAGGCTTCACCAGGATGAAACGTGGTCGGTGGCAGAATAAAGGGATTTAGCATGACGATTAAAACCAGATGGACCAAGGCAATTGCGCTAAGCTTTACAGTCTGCCTGTTGGCGAGCTGTTCCAGTTCTCCCAAGGAGTCTGAGCTCGCCGCGCCGGGCAGTGCTTCACAGACCCGTTTGCAGTTGGGCATGGCCTATTTGTCTCAGGGCAATATGGCCAGTGCGAAGCAGAATCTACAGAAAGCAGTGGATAGTGCACCAAACGATTATCGCACCCAGTTAGGCATGGCGCTTTACGAGCAAAAAAACGGCGATAATGGCGCAGCAGAAAGCCGTTATCAGCAGGCATTGAAGCTGGCTCCGCAAAATGGAACTGTGCTTAATAATTACGGTGCGTTTTTGTGTGGTTTAGGGCAGTATGTACCGGCACAACAGCAGTTTAGCGCCGCTGCCAATGTCCCTGATTACGGTCAGGTGGCTGACAGTCTGGAAAACGCAGGCTACTGTTTTCTGAAGGCCAATCAGAATGAGGAAGCACGTGTGTTACTGAGTCGGGCTTTGAAAATTGATCCTGATAAAGGTGCGCCTTTGCTCACTGAGGCAACCAAACAGTTTGGTGAAGGGAACCGCGCTCAGGCGCAAGTGTTGCTCGATGTCTACCAACATGTTCTGCCAGCCAGTGCTGAAAGCCTCATGTTACAAATTCGTTTCGCTGCGTTAGCAAGCAACCCGGTTAGCGTTCAACGCTACGGCAAGCAGCTGGCGCGAAGTTTTCCACAATCCCAACAGTACCAGCAGTTCTTAGCTAATGAATACTGAAGCCTCTCAAGAAAATAAAGCCACAATGACGACGGGCGAACGCCTGCGTCAAGCTCGTGAACAGCTGGGACTTAGTCATCAGGCCGTTGCAGAACGCCTATGCCTGAAAGTCTCGACTATTCGCCAAATTGAAGAAGAAACCACGCCGGCCGACCTCGCGCCGACTTTCCTGCGTGGCTATATTCGCTCGTACGCTAAATTAGTTCACGTTCCTGAAGAAGAGCTTTCAAGCATGATTGGCAAACAAGCGCCAATCAAAGTGCCGAAAGTTGCCTCGATGCAAGGGTTCGCACTCGGTAAATCTCGCAAGAAGCGCGATGGCTGGTTGATGGGCTTTACCTGGCTCGTGGTGTTCGTGGTGATTGGTTTGACTGGTGCGTGGTGGTGGCAAAATCATCAAGCCCAGCAGCAAGAAATCGCCACGATGGCTGACCAGTCAACGGCTCAGCTGAATCAGGACAACGGCCAGGGGCAGTCTATTGCTCTGAATACGGGTGATAACCCAAATTCAGCCCCGGTTGAAACCACGCCAACGCAGGGCACAGCACCTGCTGACGCCACGGCGGGCGCGGCTTCTTCACAGCCAGCTAATTCAGTTCCTTTAGATACGTCTACTGCAGCCAATGCACCGGCCAGCAATACTGAGCAAGCGCCTGCTGCCGTATCGCCAAGCCAGACAGTGGCTCAAAACGGCCTGCCGACGGGAAATGCAGACTCTGCTACCCCAGCGGCCGACGCCGATGCTGTTGCGATGACCTTTAAGTCAGACTGCTGGTTGCAGATTGACGATGCCTCTGGCAAGACTTTGTTCAGCGGCATGAAGAAGGGCGGTGAAACCTTGAGCGTTAAAGGTACTGCGCCTTACAAATTAAAAATCGGGGCACCTGCTGCTGTTGAAATTCAGTATCAAGGTAAGCCGGTTGATTTAAGTCGTTTTATCAAGTCCAGCCGTGTTGCTCGTCTGACTTTGGCTGCCGAATAATCGGCAGCTGTTCAGATTCTTTGCAACTGTGGAGAGTAAGTAATGCATAACCAAGCACCCATCACCCGTCGGAAATCAACCCGGATTTACGTCGGCAAGGTGCCTATCGGTGATGGTGCGCCGATTGCTGTGCAATCAATGACCAACACCCGTACCACCGATGTCGCCGCAACCGTGGCACAGATCAAAGCCCTTGAACGTGTTGGCGTTGATATCGTCCGTGTTTCTGTTCCTACCATGGACGCCGCCGAAGCTTTCAAACTCATCAAGCAGCAGGTTAATGTCCCGCTGGTCGCTGATATCCATTTTGACTACCGTATTGCGCTGCAAGTTGCCGAGTACGGCGTTGACTGCTTACGCATCAACCCGGGTAATATCGGTAATGAATCTCGCATTCGCTCGGTAGTCGATTGCGCGCGCGACAAAAATATCCCGATTCGTATCGGTGTTAACGGCGGCTCGCTCGAGAAAGACATTCAGGAAAAGTACGGCGAACCTACGCCGGAAGCCCTGCTTGAGTCGGCGATGCGCCACGTTGATATCCTTGACCGCCTGAACTTCGACCAGTTTAAAGTCAGCGTGAAAGCTTCCGACGTGTTCCTCGCCGTGCAGTCTTATCGCTTACTCGCCGCGCGCATTGATCAACCTCTGCACCTTGGGATCACCGAGGCGGGTGGCATGCGCAGTGGATCGGTTAAGTCAGCGATCGGCTTAGGTATGCTGCTTTCTGAAGGGATCGGCGACACGCTGCGTATTTCTCTGGCGGCGGATCCGGTGGAAGAAGTTAAAGTTGGCTTCGATATCTTGAAGTCACTGCGCATTCGTTCGCGCGGTATTAACTTTATTGCCTGCCCGACTTGCTCACGTCAGGAGTTTGACGTCATTGGTACCGTGAACGCCTTGGAACAGCGCCTTGAAGATCTGATCACGCCGATGGACGTGTCGATCATTGGCTGCGTAGTTAACGGCCCAGGCGAAGCGCTGGTGTCGACCATTGGCGTGACCGGCGGCCACAACAAGAGCGGTTTCTATGAAGATGGCGTGCGCCAGAAGGATCGTTTCGACAACGAGCAAATGATCGACCAGCTCGAAGCCAAGATCCGCGCCAAAGCAGCCATTATGGATGAGAGTAAACGTATCGTTATCAATCATCTTGAAAAGTAACATCGGTTGCAGGCGCCCATCCGCGCCTGCATTATATTGAACCCGACTATCGGGTTCATTTTTTATAAAAACGATAGAGAATTGACGTGGCAAAGAATATCCAGGCCATCCGTGGCATGAACGACTACCTGCCGGAAGATACCGCGCTGTGGCAACGTGTCGAAGGCATCCTTAAGCAGGTGCTGGGTAGTTACGGTTACAGCGAAATCCGTATGCCGATTGTAGAGCAGACCCCGTTATTCAAACGCGCCATCGGTGAAGTTACCGACGTGGTCGAAAAAGAGATGTATACCTTTGAGGATCGCAATGGCGAAAGCCTGACTCTGCGCCCGGAAGGGACTGCTGGCTGCGTGCGCGCCGGTATTGAACATGGTCTGCTGTACAATCAAGAACAGCGCCTGTGGTACATCGGCCCGATGTTCCGCTACGAGCGTCCGCAAAAAGGCCGCTATCGTCAATTCTTCCAAATGGGTGTTGAAGTTTTTGGCCTGCAAGGCCCGGACGTTGACGCTGAACTGATCATGATGACCGCCCGCTGGTGGCGTGCGCTGGGTATCGCCGATCACGTTGCGCTGGAACTGAACTCTATTGGCTCTCTGGAAGCGCGTGCGAACTACCGTGAAGCACTGGTGGCTTTCCTTGAGCAGCATAAAGAGAAGCTGGACGAAGACTGCAAACGTCGCATGTACACCAACCCAATGCGCGTTTTGGACTCAAAAAATCCAGACGTTCAACTGTTGTTGAATGACGCGCCGGCGCTGGCGGACTATCTTGATGCTGAATCTAAAGAACACTTTGCTGGCTTGTGTGAACTTTTAGAGCAAGCAGGTATCCCATATACGGTTAACCAGCGTCTGGTTCGCGGTTTGGATTACTACAACCGCACCGTGTTCGAATGGGTAACGACCAGCCTCGGCTCACAGGGTACTGTGTGCGGCGGTGGCCGTTATGATGGTTTGGTCGAACAACTGGGTGGGCGTGCAACGCCAGCCGTCGGTTTTGCGATGGGGCTTGAGCGTCTGATCTTATTGATTCAGGCTGTTAACCCAGACTTTAAAGCACCTGCGACAGTAGATGCTTATGTGATTTCTGTCGGCGCTGGAACTCAGGGCGCGGCAATGCAATTAGCAGAGTCACTGCGTGACGAGCTTCCTGCATTAAGAGTGATGACTAACTACGGCGGCGGTAATTTCAAAAAGCAATTTGCCCGCGCTGATAAATGGGGAGCGCGCGTCGCTCTGGTATTAGGTGAAAACGAAGTCGCGGCCCGTCAGGTAGTGGTTAAAGACCTGCAAAGCGGTGAGCAAGAAACGCTGGCGCAAAGCGAACTCGCTGCGCGTTTGGCCTCGATGATAGGTTAAGGAGAAGGACCACGTGGAAGTCTATACCACTGAAAACGAACAAGTTGACGCTGTACGTCGTTTCTTTGCAGAAAACGGTAAAGCGCTGGCGATTGGCGTTGTACTCGGGATCGCCGCTCTAGGTGGTTGGCGTTATTGGCAGTCTCATGAGAGCTCGGCCATGGCTGACTCTTCTGTTGCTTTCCAGCAGGCCAATCAGGCCGTAACTGATAAGAAAGCGCAGGGCGTTGAAAATTTAGAGAAATTCGCGCAGAGCAATAAAAACAACTACGGCGTGTTCGCTTCGCTCCAGCTTGCTGATCATTTCGTGGAAGCGAAAGATTTCGCTAACGCGGAAAAGCAGCTGGTTGCTGCACAATCTCAGGCGAAAGAAGAGAATTTACTCTCTTTGGTCAGCCTGCGTTTGGCTCGCGTTCAATCGCAGCAAAAGAAATTTGATGACGCACTCAAAACGCTCGACGGCGTGAAGGGTGAAGGCTGGATCGCACTGCAACAAGATGTTCGCGGTGACGTTTTGCTGGCGAAAGGCGATGCCAAGGGCGCGCGTGAAGCCTTCAGCAAAGGCCTTGATTCTAAACCTTCTCAGACGCTACAGAACGTGTTGCGTATGAAATTGAACAACTTATCCAGCTAAGGGGAACCCCGATGCAATTGCGTAAAACACTCTTGGTAGGATGGGTTTCCGTTGCCCTGTTGAGTGGCTGTTCTTTGTTTAACAGCGAAGAAGACGTCGTTAAGATGTCCCCGTTGCCGAAAGTTGAAAATCAGTTCACACCAACCAAAGTGTGGAGCACGTCGGTGGGTGATGGCGTAGGCGACTTCTACTCTCATCTGCGTCCGGCCTGGCAGGACAACACTATCTTCGCCGCCGATCGTTTCGGTATTGTGAAATCTCTGGATGCTGACAGCGGCAAAGAAAACTGGAAAGTGGATCTGTCGGAAAAAACCGGCTTCTTCTCCAAAAATCGTCCTGCTCTGCTGTCTGGCGGCGTGACTGCTGCTGGCTCACACATCTACGTGGGCAGCGAAAAAGCGATCGTTTATGCACTGAACAGCGCTGACGGTACTGTGGCATGGCAGACCAAAGTGGCGGGTGAAGCACTCTCTCGCCCAGTGGTCAGCGACGGTCTGGTGATCATCCATACCGGTAATGGCATGCTGCAAGGCCTGAGCGAGACTGACGGGACTATCCAATGGACCGCCAACCTCGATATGCCAACCCTGTCTCTGCGCGGTGAGTCAGCCCCTGCAACTGCCTTCGGTGCAGCTATCGTAGGTGGCGACAACGGACGCGTGAGCGCGGTGCTGATGAAAGAAGGTCAGTTGATCTGGCAGCAACGTATTTCTCAGCCAAGCGGCGCGACTGAAATTGACCGCCTGAGCGACGTGGACACCACGCCAATCATCGTTGACGGCGTAGTTTACGCGCTGGCTTACAACGGCAATCTGGTGGCGATGGACTTGCGTTCTGGTCAAATCATGTGGAAACGTGACGTTGGCTCGATCAATGACTTCATCGTCGATGCGGGTCACATCTACATGGTTGACCAAGATGACCGCGTGATGGCGCTCGACACCCAAGGCGGCGTTAGCCTGTGGCGTCAAAGTGATTTGCTGCACCGTAACCTGACCGCGCCAGTGTTGTATAATGGTTATATTGTGGTCGGCGACTCGGAAGGCTACCTGCACTGGATCAACACCACTGATGGCCGTTTCGTGGCTCAGCAGAAAGTTGATAGCTCCGGCTTCTTGGCTGCGCCAATCGTGGCAAGCGACAAGCTGGTCGTGCAGGCGAAGGGCGGTGAGGTTTACTCCTTCACTCGCTAATCGTCGCCAATAGTCGCTCGCAGCGTCTGGCCCAGTCGGGCTTAAAAACGGCTCCTGAAAATATCAGGGGCCGTTTCGTATTCTGAAATATGCGCAGGTGAATTTCACAGCCTGCGATGTAATGATTTGATTTATAGCGTTTTATGGCTTTATGCCGTGCTGTAACTCTTTGCGTTTTGCACTTAGTTTATAAAAACAGAGGCTTTAAAATGATACCTGTCGTCGCGCTTGTTGGGCGCCCGAATGTGGGTAAATCCACCTTATTTAACCGTTTAACCAAGACGCGTGACGCGCTGGTTGCGGATTTCCCGGGGCTAACGCGTGACCGCAAGTACGGTCGTGCTGAAATTGAGGGTAATGAATTCATCATTGTTGATACCGGCGGTATCGACGGCACTGAAGATGGTGTCGAAACTCGCATGGCAGGCCAGTCTCTGTTAGCCATTGAAGAAGCCGACATCGTGCTGTTCATGGTGGATGCGCGCGCGGGCCTGATGCCTGCCGATCAGGGCATCGCCCAGCATCTGCGTAGCCGTGAAAAAGCCACCTTCCTGGTCGCTAACAAAACTGACGGTCTGGACCCAGACACCGCCACCGGCGATTTCTACTCGCTGGGCCTTGGTGATGTGTACGCCATTGCTGCCTCACATGGCCGTGGCGTAACTCAGCTTATCGAACACGTATTAGTGCCGTTCGTCGGCGAGAAGCCTGAAGAAGTTGAGTTGACTGAAGAAGAAGCCAACGCCGCGTACTGGGCTGAGTTGGAAGGCGGTCAGGACGATGATGAGATCCCAGCCGACGTTGAAGATGACTTCGACCCGCAATCTCTGCCAATCAAACTGGCTATTGTCGGCCGTCCGAACGTAGGTAAGTCCACACTGACTAACCGTATTCTCGGCGAAGAGCGCGTGGTGGTGTACGACATGCCGGGCACCACTCGCGACAGTATCTACATCCCGATGACCCGTGATGAGCGTGAATATGTTCTGATCGACACCGCAGGTGTGCGTAAGCGCGGAAAAGTCACTGAAATCGTTGAGAAGTTCTCAGTGATCAAGACCCTGCAAGCGATTGAAGATGCCAACGTGGTGATGCTGGTTATCGACGCCCGCGAAGGCATCTCTGACCAAGACCTCTCGCTGTTAGGCTTTATCCTCAATAGTGGGCGCTCACTGGTTATCGTGGTGAACAAATGGGATGGCATGAGCGAAGATGCCCGTGCTCAGGTGAAAGACCAGTTAGACCTGCGCCTCGGTTTTGTCGATTTCGCCCGTATCCACTTCATTTCTGCTCTGCACGGCAGCGGCGTAGGCAATCTGTTCGAATCCGTCATTGAAGCCTATACCTGCGCTACCACCCGTGTAAGCACTTCCTTACTGACGCGCATCATGCAGATGGCGGCCGACGACCATCAGCCACCGTTGGTGAATGGTCGCCGCGTGAAGCTGAAATATGCGCATGCCGGGGGTTATAACCCGCCTATCGTGGTTAACCACGGTAATCAGGTGAAAGATCTGGCCGATTCGTACAAACGTTATCTGATGAACTACTTCCGTCGTTCACTGAAAGTGATGGGTACGCCAATTCGTATTCAATTCAAAGAAGGCGAAAACCCGTACGAAGGCAAGAAGAACACGCTCTCTCCGCACCAGCAGCGTAAGCGTAAGCGCCTGTTGCAGCACCTGAAAAATAAATCTTAATCTGATGAGGTACATGAAAATGTACCTCGTTTTTTTTGGCCTCGACGGCAGGGAAGGAACGGATGTTTTGGGAAACCTGGAGTTTTGCGTTTGGCGTTACGGTTCCTAATTTATTGATATTAATTCTCGGCATGTGGTTGCGTCGTACCGGACTGATGGACGACAACTTCAATGAAAAAGCCAGTCGTCTGGTATTCAATATCGCGCTGCCCTGCCTGCTGTTTTTCAGCGTGGCGCAAGGGCACGACACCTCGGGTTCTAACCTGCCGCTGGCGGTCTATGGCGCAGTCGGTACTATCATTTCATTTCTGCTTCTAGAACTGGTCGCCATCAAGCTGGTTAAAGATCCGCGCGAGCGGGGCATCTTTGTGCAAGGCGGATTTCGCGCCAACACGGGGATTGCCGGACTGGCCTATGCCTCGCTGGCTTTCGGCAATGACGGTATCGCGCTGGGGTCGATGTATCTGGCAGTCACGGTGATTCTGTTCAACGTGCTTTCAGTTATAACCTTAACCCGCAGTTTGCAGGGCGGCTCCGGCAAGCGCGTCGGGCTACGCCCGATTCTGCGCGGCATTGTCACTAACCCACTGATTATTGGATTGCTACTCGGGCTGGCCTTCCAGTACAGCCACCTGCCGATGCCTGACACCATTGGCAAAACCGGCGAATTTATTTCAGGCATGGCGCTGCCGTTGGCGATGCTCTGTGCCGGAGCCAGTCTGGATTGGCGAACCATGTTCCGCAGCTCAAACGTGGCGGCCTGGTCCTCGGCGTCGCGGGTGATTTTTGTCCCGGCGTTGATGACTTTAGGCGGCTGGCTGCTCGGCTTTCGCGGCGCGGCGCTCGGGGTGATTTTCCTCTTCTCCTGTACGCCAACGGCGGCGGGCAGCTATGTTATGACGCGCGCGCTGGGCGGAAATGCTACGCTGGCTGCCAACATTATTGCTGTAACCACGCTAGGTTCATTTTTCACCACCGCGCTGGGGCTTTATCTGTTACGAGCCTTGGGCGTGATTTAACGGGAGCGAGAGAAGATGGAAGCACTTTGCCCGGTTTGCACTCAACCTATGAGTTGGGTGAGCAATCACTTTCACTGTGACAGCTGTAACGCCGACTATCAGCAGACGGCGCTCTGCCCGGATTGCCAGCAGCCGCTGCAAACCCTAAAAGCCTGCGGCGCGGTGGATTATTTCTGCCAAAACGGCCACGGCATGATCTCCAAAAAGCGGGTGCTGTTCAGCTATCAGCCCTACAGCGACTAGCCCTCGGGCTGGGCCGATTTCCACAATTCGATTAGCTCAGCGGGTGTCTGGGTCTCCGGAATAATCAGCACCAGACTGCCCGATTGTTGGGCAGTAGCATAAGAGATCTCCAGCCGGTAATAGCGCTGGTCGCCGCGCCCGGCCTGCTCCGGCGGCTCGGCGTAGGGCAGCGACTGATTGATTAATTGGCAGATCTGCTGGCGTTTGTCCTCACTCATCCCCGCCATAGCGACTCGGCGGGGACCGTTGAGTTTAGGGATAAACGCCATGCCGCCTTCGCGATACATTTCGATGACGGCGCTGCTTTCCAGCGATTCCAGTGGTTTCATTAGATAACCCCAACTTGCCCCCACGCCTCTTTCACCGCCTGTGCTACGGCGGCGTCGAAGCGCTTCTTAGCATGTTCGATTGTTTTCTTGGCGAAAGTTGCAAAATCGGCATCCTGCGGCAGCGATTTATCACACACGGTGTCGTACCAGACGTAGCCCGCGCGCTCCCACGCAAAGCCGCCCAGCGCGGTGGCAGCCAGATAGAAGGCGCGGTTAGGGATGCCGGAGTTGATGTGGACGCCGCCGTTGTCGTCGCGGGTGTTCACATAGCCTTTCATGTCGGCGGGCTGTGGGTCTTTGCCAAGCAGCGGGTCGTTGTAAGCTGTCCCCGGATGCGCCATCGAGCGCAGCCCCTTGCCTTTAATTCCCTTAGCTAACAGGCCTTCGCCGATGATCCAGTCGGCTTTATCCGCCGTCTGTTTTTTGCTGAACTGCTTGACCAGAGAGCCGAACACGTCGGACAGCGATTCATTCAACGCGCCAGACTGGCCGCTATAAACCAGCCCGGCCTCGCTCTCGGTCACGCCGTGCGACAGTTCGTGGCCAATGACGTCGATGGCGATGGTGAAACGGTTAAAAATATCACCGTCCCCGTCGCCAAATACCATCTGCTGGCCATTCCAAAAGGCGTTTTGATACTCCTTGTCGTAATGCACCGAGCCAAGCAGCGCCAGCCCTTTATTGTCCAAAGAGTTGCGTTGGTACGCCTGCCAGAAGAAATCATAAGTCACGCCAAGATAGTCGTAGGCTTCATCAACCGCCACGTCGTCATTGCTCGGCTGCCCCTCTTTTCTCACCGACTTGCCGGGCAGGCGAGTGCGGTTTTCGGCGTCATAAATATCTCGCTCGACATGACCCGCCTTGGCGGTTTTCACGCCTTTGGGTTTGGCGTAAGCCTCGGCCATCAGGGTGTTGACGTGAACCAGCGTCTGGCGCGCGCACTTTTTCTGCGGCTCTGAGCCGTGCTCAATAATGCGATTCAACATATAGGGAGGAATAACGCCGAGGGGGAATTTTTGCTTTGTACCGTGACTCATAACAACTCTCCTTATCGATAAGTGAAGCTTAAGAGTGACAAGTATTCATTGATATTGAGTATAGTCCGGTCGCGCTCCCCGCCAGCAAAAGATGGGATTTATCTGTTCTCTACCGCCTCTTGGTTATCATCATAAAGCTGATGATTGTGCGAGGTGACGGCAGGATGAAGCGCGCCGCCTCTGACCTTGCGCACGGAGTTGCGTGTCACCAGCTTGCCCTGTAGCAGCACGCTAGAGCAAGGGGCTTCGGGGCGGAACAGGCGGCGCTGGAGCAGGGCGATTGCTTCCACACCCAGCTCGTCGCGCGGCACGTGCACGGCGGTGAGCGCCACATCGTGAATTTCTGCCAGATTAAAGCCGTCGGTGCTCATCACGCTGATGTCCGTCGGCACCGCAAACCCGCGTTTTACCAAGGCCGCCACGGCACCGGCTGCCATAAAATCGCCTCCCGCCAGAATCGCCGTCGGCATGGGCTGGCCGCCGGGTAGAGTATCGAGATAATTCAGCATGGCCTGTTCTGCTTCCTGCGCGCCAAACCCCGAGGTCGTGACCAGATGCTGGCCGTCGTCAAAGACCAGATTATGCCGCGCGAAGGCCTCTTTGATGCCCGCCAGGCGCAGCTCCATGGTGTGGCGGCGCAGACATTGCAGGGTCAGAATTCGGTGATGCCCCTGACTAAACAGATAATCGGTGGCGAAGTCGCCCATGGTTTGATGATCCGGCGACACGCTGTCGTGGCGCATCAGCCGATCGCGGCAGTTGATCAACACGCAGGGTTTAGCCAAGTCGGCGGCAAGCTGGTGGATATGCGCATCATCAATGCCAACCAGCAGCGCGGCATCGGTTTGGGCATCGGTCATTTTGGCGATAAACAGTGCGACGTCGGCGTCGCTCTCTTCCAACGCGCAGTAGCGAACCCGCACGTCATGCTGGCTGACGGCGGCAACAATCCCCTGAATCACCTTGTAGTAGAAAATATCGCTGCGGGCATCGAAGGCGCGGGCCGGGGCGAAGACCACAATGTTATTCAACATCAGCCGCCCGGTGGACAGGCCGCTGAGCACGCCCTGCGACGTTGCGTAGCTCAACACCTGCTCTCTGGCGCGCGCGCTGGTATTGCTTTTTCCAGCTAAAACGCGCGAAACCGTGCTGATCGACAGCCCCGTATGGTCAGCAATTTGCTGGATTTTTAGCTTTCCTCTCAAATTGTGATCTCCTTCAAATTCGAAAATGAAAAAATTTTCATGAAGGA
>Ga0157370_10000871_pt1 | contig 38342 bp, 38 predicted proteins | sample C35metaG_FD_113463 | JGI IMG/M metagenome (GOLD analysis project Ga0157370, IMG submission 113463) | Corn rhizosphere microbial communities from Kellogg Biological Station, Michigan, USA - C3-5 metaG | ecosystem: Host-associated > Plants > Roots > Rhizosphere > Soil | place: USA: Michigan... | reverse complement strand
TGGCATTAACAAATATTTAAAGCTGAAAACAACCGTTAAAGATATCTTATAATATATAAAATATGACAGAGTGATTATTAGACATAAAAAATCCCTCCGTAATCAGATTACAGAGGGACTTGTACCCCAGACGGGACTTGAACCCGTACGTCCTTGCGGACACAGGATTTTAAGTCCTGCGTGTCTACCAGTTCCACCACCAGGGCATGGTGTGGAGCGAAAAACGGGATTCGAACCCGCGACCCCAACCTTGGCAAGGTTGTGCTCTACCAGCTGAGCTATTTTCGCATAGTGCGGATGAAGGGACTCGAACCCCCACGCCTCACGGCACCAGATCCTAAGTCTGGCGTGGCTACCAATTACACCACATCCGCTGGTTTTTTTATACTGTAAGTTTTAAAGAGCTTGCTTCGTTTTTGTGAGTGCAAATATAGGACAATTTCCTTTAGCACCAAACTTTTCAGGAAAAAAAATTAAATTTTCTACATTTTTTTTTCACGGCACCTTTTATTACATTTCATTTTCTTACTTTTACATCGTTAATATTTACGATATGGAATTACAAGGAACGGTAAAGAAACTTTTTGATGCTCAAACATTTGCGAGCGGGTTTCAAAAAAGAGAAATGGTTATTTTGACCCAAGAACAGTATCCACAGCCGATAAACATAGAATTTTTATCTGATAAAATCAGTTTATTAGATAACCTTAAAGAAGGAGAAAACGTAAAAGTAGGAATCAACATCAGAGGTAGAGAATGGGTTTCTCCTCAGGGTGAAACTAAATACTTCAACTCTATTACAGGGTGGAGAGTAGAGAAAGTTTCTGAGAATGCTTCAGAGCCTACTCAGGCTATGCCTCAGCAATCAGCATCTCCTGTTTCTAATGAGAATCCGTTTGCCGGAGACGATGATGATGATTTACCTTTTTAATTAAAGAATAAAAGATCAAATATAAATCCTGCTTTTTGAAGTGGGATTTTTTTTCTAAAAAATGGTTCGATTAGACGAAAACGAGATTTCATTTCCTGACCCAGAGCTATATGATGGTCATGAGGGAGTGGTTGCTTTTGGAGGTGACCTGTCTGTAGAGCGTATTTGGTTTGCTTATCAACTGGGGATTTTCCCCTGGTACAATCCTGATGAAGAAATTCTCTGGTGGTGCCCTGATCCAAGGTTTGTTTTGGTTCCTGAAGAATTAAAAGTTTCAAAATCAATGAGAAAGATTTTGAATAAAAATATTTTTACTTTCTCAGAAAATCAGAATTTCAGAGAAGTGATCAGGAATTGTCAGCAGGCAACCCGAAAAGGACAATCAGGGACATGGCTTTCTGATGAATTGATGAATTCTTTTATCCAGCTTCATGAGTATGGGCTGGCCAAAAGCATTGAAGTATGGCAGGACGGAGAACTTGTAGGAGGCTTCTATGGATTGCAGATCGGAAATGTTTTTTGTGGAGAAAGCATGTTTGCCAAGGTGAGCAATGCTTCCAAAGCAGGGTTTATCCATTTTGTAGAAAGCAACAAAGACAATATTGAACTCATTGACTGTCAGTCTCATACCGAGCACCTCGAAAGCTTAGGTGCGAAAATGATTCCTAAAAAAGAATTTCTAAAAATCTTACACGAAAATAATGAACGCAGATAAAGAAAAATGGGTTCTTCTGATCGTCCTTAGTATTATCTGGGGATCATCATTTATTTTAATCAAAAAATCCCTGGAACATTTTAATCCGTTTCAGGTAGGATCTTTGAGAGTTCTTATTGCCGGAATTATCTTACTTCCGGTTGCGATTTCCAATTATAAGCTTTTTCCCAAAAAACACCTGAAATGGTTAATTCTGGCAGCTTTTACAGGAAATTTCATTCCTATGTTTCTGTTTCCGATTGCAGAAACTGAAGTGAGCAGCAGTATTGCAGGGATTATCAATTCTATGATGCCCATTTTTGTGATTATAGTAGGCGCGTTGGTATGGAAGTTCGAAACAACCAAAAAACAGATTATCGGGACCTTAATAAGCTTCACTGGAGTCTGTATTCTTGCATTCGGAGGCGGTGACAGCGGAGAACTGAAAATGATTCCGATCTTATTGTTATTATTGGCTACTTTATGCTATGCAATGAGTACAACGACAGTAAAATCGAAGCTTATGGAGGTTTCATCTACCATCCTCTCTGCTTTTGTTTTCTCATTTGTCTTATTATTTCCTTCTATTATAGCCTTAACAAGTACAGGGTTCTTTTCGGAATTCAGCTTTTCCAGAGATAATCTAATGGGGCTTATGTTTGTGAGTCTTTTATCTGTTTTCGGAACCGGACTGGCAATGACGATGAATTATCGTTTGCTGAAGGTTTCCTCTCCCCTTTTCGCCTCTACGGTTACTTTAGTGATGCCTATTGTGGCTATTATCTGGGGAATATTAGATGGTGAAAAACTGACTTATTTACAGTTTATAGGAGCAGGAATCATTATTGGCGGACTCATATTTTTAAGAACAAATCCAAAAAAGTAAGATTATATTATAAATTAAATTATATTTGGGTGATTTAACTTATAACTATGAAAAAACTTCTACTTTTTGGGTCTATTGCCCTGTCTACACTTTCTTGTTCCAATTCTGACGATACTCCTTTTGACAACAGTGACCCATCTGTTCAAAGCGTGATTCTTCCTACCAGAATGACTATGGATGGTATTGTAATGAAAATCAATTACAACGGAACCAAAATCATCAGCATGATTAACAACATTAATCATGGGCAGAGAATTGAATTTACTTATACTGATGACTATGTTACCGGTATTAAAAATTACGAAAATAATGTTCTTGAAAGTACGGTTGAATACAGCTATTCTAACGGACGTATGGCAACAGCAGTTACGAAAGAATACTCTACTACCGGAACAATACAGAACACGGTTTCATTTACTTATACTTACACAAGCACCACGGAAATCAGTGTAAAAAGACAAACGAATTCGGGAGCTGCAGGGACTTCTACCATCAACAGTGTATTTACTTATAACAATGGAAATATGGTAAGCAGCGTAGGTTCGGGAACGGGAATGGTAAATGGAAATACAGTTGCCTATACTGAAAAAGAGACTTATACTTACACAGATAAAAACTATCCTTTTAAAAATGTAAAAGGTTTTGATAAAATCATATTCAATGGGAATGAAAGTGACGGGGTAAGTATGCTGTTTTCTAATATAAAGAACAGCTTAAGCACTTATAAAGGCGAATTTACCAATACTACAGTTGGTGGAGGAACCGGAAGCGGGACCAGCGTCCACAAGTACACCACAACCTTTAATACTGCCGGCTATCCATCCGTAGAAGACAGACAAACCCTGGATATCAATGGAAACCCTACCAGCAGTGCTCCTGACAAATTTATCTACGAATATAACTTTCAATAAAAAAAACCTGCATTTCAGCAGGTTTTTCTCTTATTTTAGGGGATTCTAATTTTTTCTCTTCACTTTACTGGCTTTTACTTTTTTCACCTCATCTTTAATGAAAGGATATTTTTTCTGCATATCCTTAGCTAAAGACGGATCAAGCTCTAATGCCTTTTGAAGTGATTCCATTCCTTTATCCTCATCTTTCAGATTGTAAAAACAATTACTCAGCTGATAAAAAAGTTCAGCTCTATGATGTTTTTTCAGGGCACTGTTCAAAACAGTGACTGCATCTTCGTACTCTCCTACCAACATCAAAACTTCTGAATAGGCATACCAGTTATAGAATCTGGATGGCTCTGCATCCACCAGCTTTTTAAGACAGGAAAGACTTTCTTCAAACTTCCCTGAATCTATGAATAAAAATGCCAGTCTTTTCTGATAGTCAAGATTGTTTTCATTCAGCTGGGTAGCTTCTTTGGCATAATGCAATGCTTCAGACATTCCGCCCATTTCTTCGTAAAGATAAGACTGCTCCATCATGGCAAGATAAAACTGAGGGTCTTCTCTCAATGATTTCTGGAATGCATTTAAAGCTAAAATAGGCTGTTTCAATGCCTTATTGCATAATCCGATCTTATAAAAAGTAAATGCTTTCGTATATTCCAGCTCCAGCATTTCCTCATAAGTCTCAATGGCCTTCTGGTATTGTCCCAAAGCTTCATAACAAGCCGATTTATTAGCATATACTCCCACAGAGTTTGAGTTGATTGCTAACAGATAATCGTACCCTCTTATGGCTTCATCATAATTTTTTCTGTTGAAATAGAATTGTCCGTATTCAAACCAAGCGGTTTCAGAATAAGGGAATTCGTCTAAATATTCATTAAGAAAGGCAATCGCCTCCTCACTCTTATTCAGGTCACTGAAACACACCATAGCATTTTCCAGCGAATATTCATCCGTTGGATCTTCCTTCAGTGCTTTTCTGTAATGTTTAAGAGCGTTAAAAGGATCTCCAAGATTCACATATTCATCCGCAATAAAGTTGTGGAGAAAGTTTTCTTCTTCCTCTAATGTCAAAGCTTTTTTGCAGATTTCAATGGATTTTCTGGGATTTCCTAAGTTCGAATAATACTTGGCGTAGCAAACCAAAAAGTCTGTATGCTCCATAGAAGCACCTTTCAGCTCGTCAATAAGTTCTTTCGCCGTATTATACTCTTCCCACTCCAAAAGGATTTCAAGTTTTTTGATCTTGATATCCAACGAATTGGGATGAAGCTTCAGACCATAACTTACCGCCATATCAGCGTAATTAAAGTCACCCAGCTCCAAATAATAAACGATGATGTCTTCTAACTCTTCGGTATCGAAGTAGAATTCGTCATTGTTTTCCATCATTTCCTCGAACTTTTTTACAAGTTCATTTCCAAAATACTCTTCCAATAGTGTCCTCTTTGTCGGCCCAACGCTTGAATTTACTTACAAACCTCGGCAAACGTTTAGTTAATAATACATCTGAAACTGATATTCAAATATTTATGCAAAGTTGCAACTTTTTTTTGAATTTTCCATTTCATAAATTTCTATTATAAAAATAGTAAAAAAAGAAAACCGATAAAAGGATTGTGGATAAAAAAACGGAAATTGGGGTTAAATTCTTATCACAAGGCGTTTTCCGCTTTGTATCTCAGCATTCCATACGGCTTCGATATTTTTTATATCAACTTCCTGAGTTTCCATTTTAATTTTTCCGTCTACCGCTGCCTGAAACATTTGCGGGATAATTTCTGAAAAAAGAAATGCAGATTCTTCTTTCGTCCAGCTTCCCAGCCCAGATCCTGAAATCTGAATATCCGTACCTCTGAGAATCTGTGAAGACAGCTGAATAGTATCTCCGCTCATTCCTCCTATGTTTACCAGTTTGGTTTTATGAGAAAAGGAACCATCACCTTTGAAAGCAGACAAGATCATTTCTACAGAATGTCCCCAGATATAATCCAAAACGATATCTATAGGGGTTTCTTTATGAATTTCTTTTATTCTTTGCCTAAAATCATGATCTTCCAGCTTGAGAGAAACCACCTCATTGGCACCCAATTCGCGTAAAGACTGCAGAGACTCTTCATTTCTTCCGGTAACGATAATCTTTTTAGCTCCGTATAATCTGGCAATCTGAACAGCAATTCTTCCGGTAATTCCTGTTGCTCCATTGATCAGAACGGTATTTCCCTGTTGTATTCCTGTCTTAAATTTTAATGCCATGGCTGACCCCATTACAGCATTAGGCAATGCGGCGGCTAAAGAAAAGTCCAGCTCTTCAGGAATCGGAATGATCATTTTTTTGTTTGCTGCGGCTTTTTCGGCTACGGTTCCTTTTTTGCTGAAAAAATAGACTTTATTTCCATTTTCCAGATATCCTGCTCCATCTGTTCCGATAATTGTTGGCTGATGTTCCTGATTTTCTGTAGAATAATGATTCCCTCCTGCTCTGGCTCTGTCCAGGTTTTTAATAGAGGCCGCTTTTACTGAAACCAAAATTTCATTTTCCTGTACTTCTGGTTCCGGAAAATCTGCATATTGAGGAATACTTCCTTTTTCAAATACTGCTGCTGCTTTCATTCTTTTAATTTTTATACAAAATTAGGAGGGATAAATGCTGTGGAGCGATAACATTTGTTATGAGTTTCAGGAAAGAGAGCTTAAAGAGGGAAGCTTGGAGTTATTAAAGCCCCTCTTTCAATATCTTGCTTTTGATCCTACTGAGATGTACCGTTGTAATTCCTAGATAGGAAGCGATATAATGCTGTGGAACCCTTTTAATGATCTCCGGCTTTTGCTTAACCAAATTCAAGTATCGCTGCTGCGGCGTGTCTTTAATGAATGAGAAGAAATGTTTCATATAGTCGAATACCCTTTCGAAAAGGGCGTCCATAAAAAGGTTTCTGAGTTCAGGATTTTCGTAAACTTCTTCCAGAAAAGCTTCCACATCGGGTTTGTTGATTTTGTATAAAATACAAGGTTCTATCGTCTCAAACGATACCATACTCGGCAACCCTTTTTTAAAGCTCTCAAGGGAAGAGAACATAGTGTTTTCGAGAAAAAACTGGAATGTTACGTCTTTCCCGTCATTATTATACCATGCTCTTACGATGCCTTTTTCAATATAATAGGCATTATAGGAAACCTCATCTTCTTTTAAAAGTAAAGTTTTGGCAGGAACTTCCATACGTTCGAATCTGCCAAGAAATTTTCTCCATTTTTCTTTGGGGAAAGGAAATCTTTTTTTGATATGTTCAAACATTCCTGATATAAAAAAGAACGGACAATGTGTCCGTTCTTCCTGTATTATATTAGATTAAACTCTTGATTTTGGCAATGATATCATCTCCTAACTGATCTGCCTCTTCCTGAGATTTCGCTTCCGTATAGATTCTGATAATCGGCTCTGTATTGGATTTTCTAAGATGAACCCAATTGTTTTCAAAGTCTATTTTAACACCATCTACGGTAGAAACATCTTCATTCTTATATTCCTGCTCCATTTTGCTTAAGATAGCATCTACATCAATTTCCGGTGTCAGTTCAATTTTCTTTTTACCCATGAAGTAGCTTGGATATCCTGCTCTTAGTTCAGAAACAGTTTTGTTTTCTTTGGCTAAATGAGTTAAAAACAAGGCTACCCCTACTAAAGAGTCTCTTCCATAATGCAATTCAGGATAGATAATTCCTCCGTTTCCTTCTCCTCCGATCACTGCATTTTTCTCTTTCATCAAAGTAACAACGTTTACTTCTCCTACAGCACTTGCAAAGTATTCTGAATCGTGGGAATTTGCTACATCTCTCAATGCGCGGCTTGAAGAAAGGTTGGAAATTGCAGCCCCTTTTTTATTTTTCAACAGGTAATCAGCCACGGCTACAAGTGTGTATTCTTCACCAAACATTTCCCCTTTTTCATCAATCAGAGCCAGTCTGTCCACATCCGGATCTACTACAACTCCTAAATCAGCGTTTTCTTTTTTCACCAATTCACAGATATCACCCAAATGTTCTTTCAACGGTTCAGGATTGTGTGGGAACCGACCTGTAGGTTCGCAATATAATTTGATCGTTTCACAGCCTAATTTATCCAAAAGCATAGGAATCGCAATTCCTCCTGTAGAGTTTACAGCATCCAGCACTACTTTAAAGTTTTTCGCTTTGATGGCTTCCACATCTACCATTGGTAAATCCAGAATCTGCTGAATATGGATATCAAAAGCATCGTCTCTTGTTTCGTATTTTCCAAGATTATCTACCTCTGCATAGTTGAAGTCTTCACTTTCTGCCAAGGCCAGCACTTCTGCACCGTTTTCACCAGTGATAAATTCTCCTTTTTCGTTTAATAACTTAAGGGCATTCCATTGTTTTGGGTTGTGGGAAGCGGTAAGGATGATTCCTCCGTCTGCATTCAGCTCAGGAACCATTACTTCAACTGTTGGTGTTGTAGAAAGTCCTAGGTCTACCACATTGATTCCCAATCCCTGTAAAGTAGCTGTTACCAGGGAAGAAACCATTTGTCCAGAAATTCTGGCATCTCTTCCGATGACAAGGGTAAGGTCTTTTTTATTTTTATTATTCTGAAGCCAGGTTCCGAATGCGGATGCGAATTTTACCACATCCAGTGGTGTTAAGTTATCATTTACTTTTCCACCGATGGTTCCGCGAATTCCGGAAATAGATTTTATTAACGACATTATGTTTTTAATTTATAGTTTTTCTAAGTTTTCCTGAGCAAAGATACTTAAAAGACCTTTCAACTTATAGAATGGGAATCTTTTTTTGGATTTTATCATAGGTATTTTTCACAACTTTCGGTGGTGCAAAACGATATCCTATGTATAAAAGGCCATAGAGGTTATTATTCTCTACGGTCTGGTTGTTTTTCTGATCGTAGGAATTGGCATTAAAATTCATTTTTCCTCCGAATAAAAAGCGATCTGTATTAAAACCTACATGCAGCCCTCCCTGCATTCTTATAGTAGCGTACTGGGCATTTTCTTTTAATCCTCCATTCTGAGAATCCTTGTAACTGGAGAACTTTCCTCCGATACCTACAGCTAAATAAGGTGAGATATTTACTTTTGTTCCGATGACCCAATTGTAGAAGTATCCGATATTACCTCCAATATTGTATTGGGTTTCTTTGTCTTTTACTCCGTCAATGGTATTTCTGAAAATAGTAAGGTCATAATCTACAAAAGGAACCCAGCTTCCACTGCTTTTCTTTTGCCATTCACCTTGAGTGTAGACTGTTCTTGCTGAAAAATTTTTGTTAAGAATATAAGAGGTAGAACCTCCAAAACTTTGCACTCTAAGATCAGGAAACTGAAGATATGGATCTCTTCCTTCCTCCCATTGTGGGAAAAGGTCTTTCATATTTTCCACATAAAAGCCTCTTACATTTTTATAATATAGATTTTGGATGATTCTTCCGGGAAAAAACCTGAAGCTGAAATCGGTATAGGAACTTTTCCCTTTCATATAATCGTCATTATTTCCTTCTAAAAATCTGGGAGTAAATGACAATGTAGCACTTATAATTCTATAATCTACTGAAACGGATGTTTTTGTTTTATTATTGATGGATAGGATGGTCTTATTGGCATTTTTGCCTTCTCCTTCTGTAAAGACATAACTCTCAATATTGGTATCAAGATTCACACGAATCATTACCTGGTCTGCATAAGACTTGGTATTTGTTGTATCAGACTGTGCTTTTATCTGAAAGGCAAATAAAGAAAATAGTACAGGCAGCCCTGCTTTAAAAAAATTCAAACCGAATAATTTACATTAGAAAAATGAAATTACTACATTTTTTTCAATTATCCGATGAATACAATATTAAGAGCAACCACAGTCTTTGTCGCAGTTGGTTCTTTTGGAGCTGAATTTCTTGGGAGCGAAATTCTTTCTAAGTACTTTAAATAAAGAGTAGCAGGCAAATGCTACAATTAATGCAATAAGTACATATTGAATGATTAATGATGAGTCCATTACTTTAAAATCTGATATACTATCATCGACACAAAATATGCCAAACCTGTCATCATGACCACCTGAAAGCCGGTCCATTTCCAGCTTTTGGTTTCTCTGTAGACTACTGCAAGTGTAGAAACACACTGCATTGCAAATGCATAGAAAAGAAGAACTGAGATTCCGGTTGCAAAACTGAAGACTTTTTCTCCGTTAGGTTTTACATCTCTTCTCATTTTATCAATTACTTTTACTTCCGGAGCATCGTCTTCCAAACTGTAAAGGGTAGACATTGTACCTACGAAAACTTCTCTCGCTACGAAACTTGTAAGAATTCCTACGCCCATTTTCCAGTCGTAACCCAGCGGAGCGATTACAGGTTCTATTCCTTTACCCATTTTAGCAAGGTAAGAATGATCCAGATGAACGTCTGCAGCCACAAATTCGTTTGTTTTCTGGCTTGGCCCGAAATAGCTCAGGAACCAGATGATGATACTTACAATGAAAATTATTTTTCCGGCTCCCGTAATGAAGTCCCAAACTTTTCCTAAAACCATTTTAAGGTCATATCCGAAAAGTGGTTTTTTATAGGCAGGAAGATCCATCACCAGATATGTTTTTCCTTTACTTTTAATAAATCTTTTAAGGATAGCTGCTGAGAATAAAGCGACAAGGAAGCCAAGGAGATACATTCCCATCAAAACCAGTGCTTTATATTTTATTCCCAAAAATGTTCCTTCTGAGATAATCAATCCGATGATAATACTGTATACCGGAAGTCTCGCAGAACATGTCATAAAAGGTGTTACTAATATGGTCAGCAGTCTTTCTTTTACGTTTTCAATATTTCTTGTGGAGATTACTGCGGGGATAGCACAGGCCGTTCCTGATACCAGCGGAACAATACTTTTCCCGTTAAGTCCGAACGGACGAAGCAATCTGTCCATCAGGAATACCACTCTCGCCATATATCCTGAATCTTCCAACAGATAAAGGAAGTACAACAGGATTCCGATTTGAGGTGCAAAAACTACAATTCCTCCAATTCCCGGAACAATTCCGTTTGAAATCAAAGAATTAATGGGTCCTTCGGGAAGGTGTTCGCTTGTGAATGCTGCAAGCCATGAGAATGTACTTTCGATCCAGTTCATCGGATATTCTGCAAGGAAGAAAACACTTTGGAAAATCACCAGCAGGATAAGTAAAAAGACTACATATCCCCAGAATTTATGAACTAAAACTTTATCGAGTTTTTCGGTTAATAATTCTTTGAACTGTGCTTTTTTAGAAATGACATCAGCCAGTATTTTGTCTACGTTCTGATATCTTCTAACGGTTTCCTGAACCTGTAATCTTTTTGGAACCAAGCTTTTAGAATCCGGTTCATTCAGCTGTTCCATTACAGAACTTATCCTTCCCAGATCTCCGCCCAATGAAAGGCTCATCCAGGCTTTATATTCATTGTCGAAACCTTTGTGTGCCGCCAGTTTTTGAATAAAATCTCTATGTTCGTTAGGGGTTTCAAAAGAAAGGGTATTTGTTTTTACAAACTCGTTATTGTAAACCGCTTCTCTTACTTCGTCAATTCCTATATGTTCTTTGGCGTTGGTCTGAATAATTTTAATCCCCAATGCTTCAGAAAACTTTTGAATATCTATTGTGATTCCTCTTCTTTCTGCCTGGTCAATCTGATTGACAATCAAAATCATTGGAATACCAAGATCCTGAATCTGCTGAAACAGAAGCAAACCTCTTTTTAAACTTAATGCTTCAAGAATATAAACAACTCCTGCATAGTTTTTCTGCTCGTCGATAAGGTATTTGGAAAAAATAGCCTCATCTTCTGAGCTCGGATATACACTGTAAGAGCCAGGAAGGTCAATAACCTCTACTTCTTCGTTTTTATAAGTATAGTTCCCCGAATGACTTGCAACGGTAACGCCGGCATAGTTTCCGGTCTTCTGCTTTTTGTTGCAAAGCGTATTAAAAACCGTTGACTTTCCTACATTAGGATTTCCGACTAAAAGTATCTGTTTTTTCTTGTTTTCCTGCATTAATTCAATTCTTCAACAATGATGTAATCTCCTTCTTCCTCACGAAGAGCAATCCGGCTTTTTTCTGCTCCAAACTCCACATACATAGGCCCATTGAACGGCGCCTGATACAAAATTCTGAAAGTGGTTTCCGGAAGGAGCCCCATTTCAATGATTTTATTGGGCATTTTAAGATGGTCGTTATCATACCCCAATATCTTCCCCATTTTGTTTTTAGGGAATCCACTTAATTTATGTAATCCTTTCTCTTTCAAAGCCTAATTTTTAGTCCTGCAAATATACGCTATTTAAATTTAATCTAAATAACGTTTTGGCACAAAAGAAAGAGGCTGTTTCAAAAGTGAAACAGCCAATCAAATTCCTACGAATAAGAATTTTTATTACGTCTTATTTTTTACTTATTTAGAATATGTCTCCAAGCAATAACCTATCATTGCTGTTCCTCCTGAAGGGTCAACAGGTGTAAGAGTAAATGCAATGGCCAAACATCCTTCTAAATTCATTGCTTGTTTTAATTCTTTACTCACTTTTATTTCTGCTTTTTCGTCCTTAAAATTCTTTTTGGCTACTAAAACAGTCTCAACCTTACTTTTACCTTCTTCTATTTTCACTTTTGGCTCTTCACCTTTTGCAAATGACATTGCTGATGTTGTTACTAACAACATGAAAATAATTTTTTTCATTTTATAATATTTTAATTTGTTGTAAAACAAACATATAATGAAAAATCATAAAATCAAATTTTTGTTTTATAAATTTTAAAAGTAAGTGCTTATTCTAAAATATCAACTCAAAATAGAATTAATTTTCAATACTTTTTAGTTATTAAAAGAACATTTTTAACAAAAAGAAATCAACCCAAACACATTACTGTATCTGGGTTGATTCAAAATATAATTTAGTTGATATGAATGCTTATTTTTTCTTCTTGTCAGAAGTCTGATCTTTTTCTATTGGATTGTCGTTAGCATTGTAAAAATCCTTATACTGCTTTTCCTGTTTTCTCATCATATCTCCTACCGTCCCATCCATTCCAGGGATGCTTTTAGACATCATTTCTTGTGTCATCATAGGTCTCACAGAAGAAAACGGATCTTTTTTAAAATCATTAAATGTTTTTTCAAATTTTTCTCTCGATAATTCGTTTACTTTTCCTCCTGAAGCGTGCATTAAATTTTCAATGTAAGAGAATTCCGTATACTCTTTCACTTTTTTATTCCCCTGCAATACCCATGAGTAATTTTTATCAGCATCTTCAATTTTTACAATTAAACCGGGAAGCCCATAAAACTTATAAGGTCCGTCCTGAAATGGAATATCTGTACTAAACCAAGCTGTCCAAGTTCTTCCTCCAAAATCAGTTGTTGCCTTTTGCGCGTTATATTCTCCTATTTTTTGTTTATCAGCTAAGATATTCCAGTTGAATTTTAATTCTTCACTGTAACCAATATTAGTTGGAGTAAATCCGTTAGCTATCTTATCCACATATTGTACCTTCATACTTGGGTATGACTTATATATCCTAAATGAAATTTTTGGTGTTTTCAGAGATTTTGAAAAGTCTCTCATCATTCCTGATTTCTTAATTGCTTCCATTTCAATTTTCATGATAGAATCTTGAGCAATCACTGTATAATCCTGATATATAGATCTGTTCTTATCAGTGATATCTAAAATAGCCACTACTTTATCCATTCTTGCCGAATCTTTCTTCGGCTTAAAAGTAAGTTCATAAAAGAAGCGGTTTGCAGTTTCCTTTGACTCCTGAGCGCCTGCAAACGCAAAAAGAGCGATAAGAAATACGGAGAATAACTTTTTCATTGTAGCAAGTTTATATAATTAGTACTCATATCTCTCCTTTTGTTACAGTTTTTTTGAAATTTTATTTTTGATCAAAGAATAAATCTACTCCAGATGAAGTGATCATTAAAAAATTATGATTCTCTTAAAACAGTTTCATTTTTAAAACGCTTACTTTTAAGTTTCTAAAAAACAAAATATTATGGATACCTTATCTCAATTAAAATCCGAACTGGAGGGAGAATTCCAAACCACAAAAAAGTTTATTGAACTGTTCCCTGAAGGAAAAAATGACTTCGCCCCCCATGAAAAAAGCATGAAGATGATGCCGCTTGCCACTCACCTTGTGGAAGTTTTTGAATGGCCGAATACCATTTTAAATACTTCCGAGCTGGATTTTGGCAAAGGAGACTACAAACCAACCATCCTTTCTACAAAAGAAGATCTTATGAAAAAGCTGGAAGATGATTATCAAGCTGGTAAAAAGGCTCTTGAAAGCAGTACAGAAGACGATCTGAACCCCAGCTGGACTATTAAAAATGACGGCCACGAACTGGCAAGCTGGAGCAAATATGGAGCGATCCGCCATGCTTTAAACCAGATCACCCATCACAGAGCTCAGCTGGGAGTGTATTACAGACTGAACAATATTCCTTTGCCTGGAAGCTATGGGCCTTCAGCAGACCAGCAAAGTTTTTAATTTTAATACATCAGTATATCTCAACAAAAAACCAATCCGTTCGGATTGGTTTTTATTTTATTTAAAGTTGAATTTTACGGTAAACATTACCTGGCTAGGGCGGAGCTGAATTCTTGTATAAGAAATATTTTGTGCATTAATATCATACGTTTCAAAAACTTTTTTGTTCGCGATATTCATCCATTTTAATTCAAAATCTATCTTCTTCTTTGCCCAGCTGAACTGATAAGATAAATCATAGAATCCGTTATTATATTTCTGAGTTCCGGCGCTGCTGTTTACCTGATCCCAGTTAAATCCAATGGTATGATTTTCTATTGGATAGAAGAACACTCCTAAGTTATGATTAAATCCATTTCTTGAGTTTACATTATTCAATTCAGGTGTTGCACTTGTATTGGTTTGTTTTGTTCTTGAAATAGTAAAATTATAATCAACACTCATCCAACTGAAATAGGTATTATTGAATTTAAATCCTACGGATTGAGAATTGTTTTTGCTTTCATAAGATTTATCATTCTGATAAGCATCTGATGTTGAAGTATTATTACTATAGCTTACTGAAGCATTTGTTTTAAATTTCGGGAAATACTTTCCTACTTCTCCACTAAATCCATTATTTTTTGTGTGATTATCCTGTTCCAGATATTTCACAGTTGTATATCCTGCTTCATTTCTTACCGGAGAAGAAATAAGGTTTCTTTTAACATCAGATAATCTGTAATTAAGATTAAAGAACAAATTGTTCAGGGGATTTCTATATTCTATTCGTGTTCCTCCAGATTTTGTATTGTTTTGAGGAATCGGGTTGGAAGCGTCCATTGCATTGATACCATTGGGTGAAGTCATTAAAAATCCTGAATATGCTGTGTTTACCTCCCCAAAATTATTGCTGATATTTCCTGTTAGTGAAGCTTTCCAGAATGAAGCAAATGAATACTGCGCAAAAATATTAGGTTCAAACGTTACTTTATTTACTGATTTTGAAACAAGTCTTAATGGATCTTCAGCTTTAATATTGTTTGAGTTCACTGGAAGATTGGCATAGATCATCCATGATTCACTTTTATAATTTACTCCCAGGCTTCCATATGGCGTAGCTGTAGTGTATTTCAAGTCGTTATTATAAGCTTCATTTGGTCTTGGAAAACTGCTATTCTGAAGATTTGAAAGGTCTGTTGTCAGATCTGTGGTTTTAAAATTAAATCCTACTTCCGGAGTAAAAGTCCATCCTTTAGTTGAAAACCCTAAATTGGCAGAATGATTGGCTTCGAAAGTTTTAAGTCTCATATTCTGTCTTACAATATCTGTGGCAGCTGTTGCATTAAAGCCCGGGATCTGTAAATAAGAAGCAGGCGAAACTTCCAATGTCTGCTTATCTGTCTGATAATTAATATAAGACTGAATATTTACCATTTTCTCTTTCCATGGAATAATCGTACTCAAAGAGTTCTGAAATGAAGAAGTAGGAGATTCTATTGCTTCCTCCCCATGTCGGCTGTTATTTGCATCTGTCCGGTCTACAATTCCTCTGTCTGCATTCCAATACTGAGAAAAGCTTGTTGTATTTTTAAAGAATCCTTTTTTTGCATTTTTAGTAAAAATCAATTCTCCTTTTGCTTTATCCGTATAGAAATTATTGAAAATATTCTGAGTAACTCTTGAAGCAGGCTGATTAGATGTTGCAAAATAATCGGTTTGGCTATAAGATTCTCTATTAACAGCATTATTCGTATAGTTTGCGTTAGCTTTGAGTTCCCATTCCTTTTTCTTATCAATATTGGTAAGGTAGTTGGCTGATAAGTAATGAACATTATTCATCAGATATCTTTTTACCGGAAGATTGGGTGTGCTTGCATTTTCTACGTTCAGCCAGTCATTTTGAGAAGCATTGATTCTCTTTCCTTCAAACCTGTTTCCAAAAGCCAGAATATTCCCTTCATTTTCCACCTGCTCACCCATATTATTGGTTTTATAATTGACCACCCATTGGCTTTTTTGTCCGAAAAACATTGGGGTCAGTTTTACATTCCAAAGCCATGGATCTCCGAAGCCTGTTCCTACTTCCCCTCTCCCTGTCATAGTAACGGAGTTCTTCAGTTTGATATTGATGGCTGCCTGATCTGAAGGCACTTTATCCTGAAGGATTTTTACCGGCTGGTGGTTTTCAAGAACTTCTACTTTTTGAACAGCATCTTTCGGAAGAGAATTATTGATCGTTCCATAGCCGCCTTCCATAAGGTCTTTTCCGTTTACATAAAATTTATTGATGGCATTTCCCTGGTAAAGAATTGTTCCGTCCGTATTCACTTCAATTCCGGGAATCTTTTTCATTACATCTGCCAGCGTTCTGTCGTTTTTGCTGTTAAATGCTTTAAGATCGTAAGAAATGGTATCTCCTCTCGCCGTAATCATTTTTGTTTTCAGCTGTACTTCTTTAATTTCTGTAGCTTCAGACTGCATTTTGAAATTCAGGTTCTGATCACTATTGCTGATTTGCTTGGTAAGAGGTTTCTGATTGAAAGCTTTCACTTTAAGATCTACATTAGATTCTGCGGAGGTGAAAGTTACTTTATATTCTCCTTTGGAATTGGTAATTCCGTAAGCCAGAATAGCATCTTTACCAGGTTCTTCTATAGTCACACTGGCACTTGGTATGGCTACCCCGTCATCATCTGTGATTTTTCCTGATACCGTTTTCTGTGCAAAAGTAAGCACAGTAAAGAAAAGCATCAGAAATAAAGAAATATTTTTTTTCATACTTATTATTTGCTCAATTAGTTAATCATTCTCGTTTTTTGTTACACTTCCTATAAAGATGAATTTTATAGATAAAGGTTAAATCAATATCACTACAAACATAGTTATATTTTTTAAACTGTTAAATATTTTTCAAAAATGATGTCTCTTTTTTATCAATTTTAATTCTGTCTGTTAATTTTTATACAGCTGATTGTTTTCTTTCAAAAATTATATTTGGCATACAAAATCTTCAAAATTTTTCATCATTTATTTTTTAAAATTTGATAACAAAATCTGGATTAACATTATCATATTGAGCATGATAAAAGCAATTTTCAGCAAAAGAGAAAATACTAAAATTCTTATTTAGACTAGATAGTAAAATCTGATTTGAATCATAGATTAAAAAAAAATTAAACGCTATTCCATAAATATATATTTAATAATTTTGTAACATAAAATTTATAAAATGGGAATTATTTTAAAGCCTATAGATGTTGTAGAGGACATTTCGAAAGAAGAATTCTACGAAAAATATCTGAAGCCAAGAAGGCCCGTTGTCATCAGGAATATGGCAAAAAACTGGCCGGCTTACCAAAAATGGACGATGGAATATATGAAGGAAGTTGTAGGAGATGTGGAAGTTCCGCTATATGACAGCTCAAAGGCAGATCCTTCTGCTCCCATCAATGCAGCAGCGGCAAAAATGAAGTTTGGAGATTATATAGATCTTATACAGCGAGAGCCTACCGATCTCAGAATATTCCTTTTTGATCCTATCAAATATGCACCCAAGCTTTTGGAAGATTATATTTCTCCAAAAGAATTAATGGGAGGCTTTCTGGATAAATATCCCAATATGTTCTTTGGTGGAAAAGGATCAGTAACGTTCCTTCACTTTGATATTGATATGGCTCATATTTTCCATACTCACTTCAACGGAAGAAAGCATATTCTTCTTTTTGATTATAAATGGAGAGAAAGACTTTATCAAATCCCTTATGCAACATATGCACTGGAGGATTATGATATAGAAAATCCTGACTTTACAAAATTTCCGGCACTGGATGGTGTAGAAGGAATTGAATGCTATCTTGAACATGGAGATACTTTATTCATGCCTACAGGATGGTGGCACTGGATGAAATATCTGGACGGAAGTTTCTCTATTTCTTTAAGAGCATGGGACAAATCATGGGCAGTAAAAGCACATTCTTTGTGGAACCTTACAGTACAGCGTAAATTTGACGATATTATGAAGTCTAATTTCAAAAAGAGTTACATGGACTGGAAAGAGAAAATGGCCGTTAAAAGAGCAGAAATGGCTCTGAAGAGAGGCTTACCAAGATAAATAAAAAGACGTTTCGATGGAAACGTCTTTTTTTAGTTTATTTATTCAATATCAACAATTTACAACACTCTGTAAACCGGATACTGCCTGAACGTTTTTTCTTCAAAATAAGAAGAATGTTTATATACCCAATCCAATTGTGCCTCTCCATCTTCAGATAATTTTTTATCCGATGCTTTAGCTGCTTCAAAGGCATCTTTCAGTTTTTTGTCTTTTTTCAAGAGTTCTGCAGCCGTATCTTCGAAAATATAGGCGGAATAATATTCTTTCTGAGCGAGAATTCCATCAAAGAAATTCCAGTTGAAAAATGAGTCTAATGCTTCAGGTTCAAGGGTTTCTATAATATATTTTACACCAGGCTGATTGGTAGAAATCAGATAGTCTCCGGCAGTAAATTTTATATTTTTGGGAGAAGTATCAACCGTAGTTTCAAAATGTAGATAATGTCCTTCATATGGGTTTTTAACAGTTTTAAAGTCTTTGATTTTATAGGACTCTACCGCCAGAGTACTGTCTTTCTGTATCGGTTTCATCAGAATTTTATTTCTTTTCAATTCTTCAATCACACGATACTGCGACTGTGGAATCACATAATACTTCGGAATGGTAATATACCCTGTAGGAACAGCAGTAGTAAACAGCTTTATATTCTTGGTAAATGGCTTGTTTCTATCATAATACAACCTTGGCTTTCCTGAAACTTCACTTGGTTTGTATTTTCCTTCATAGCCTTTAAAATCCATGGTAGAGAACTTTGTAGAATCTATTTTCCAACGGATACCATACTGTTTCCCTGCCTGATATTGTTTTAAATTTTCAATGCGGAGCTGCTTTATCTTTTGATAATCTTTATCTAAATTCTGCAGGTTGGCCAGCATATATTTGTAAATAGCATCTACTCTTTTGTCATAAGGCTTCAGCATATGCGTTTCGGGAACGGTTCCTAAAGAATTGAAAAGAGACGTATATCCTGTAGAGTATCTCGGAGAGTCTTCAAATGAAGCAAACCCTACTTCGGGAACATCTCCGTGGATGTTGACATAAGGAGTACTTTCATAGCCTAATTTCTTCATATCCTCAAGGTTTTTAGCCTGATAATCATTATAGAAATAATTTCCGAGGGTATTTCCAAGACGCTCTTTAAAGGTAGAAATATAGGTGAATGTATATTGATAATCTGCTCCATTGCTGACATGATTATCGATGAAAACATCAGGTTGTAACCACTGATAGATTTCCTGGAAACTTCGGGCATTTTTAGAATCTGTCTTGATAAAATCTCTATTCAGGTCATAATTTCTTGCATTTCCTCTGAAGCCGTACTGTTCCGGACCATTTTGATTGGCTCTGGAGTAGGATCCTCTGTTCAACATTCCGCTTACATTATAAGCTGAAATAGCGGCAATGATAAAATTCTGTGGAGTTTTGATTTTCTTGACAGCAAGATCTCTCATTAACATCATGGTGGCATCTACTCCGTCTGGTTCCCCAGGGTGAATACCGTTATTGACAAAGAGAATGGCTTTGTCTTTTCTTAATTTATCAAGATCTTTTTCAGGAAAAGGGTTATAAACCACTACATAAATGGGTTTCCCATTGTCATCTTCTCCTTTTTTAAGGTATTGAATGGTGTTGAAGTTTTTAGCCAGATCCTGATAGTAGCTGTTCATTTCATCATAGGTAACGGTCTGGTTTCCATTTCCTTTTTCAAAAGGGGTCTGAAATGATTTCTGAGCCAAAAGCAAAGTAGAACTCAGGGTTAATAAAAGATATTTCAGTTTCATTGAAGTCATATTTTCAGACTTTAAAAGTACTTATCTTTTGTGAAAGGGGGAATAAGCGAAATTATTTTTAAAATAAAAACCTCACAGATTTTGAAACTCTGTGAGGTTTATTTCTCTCGTCTTTTAATTTCTTCCATTTTCATAGGGGTACAAGGATGGAAGCGGATCGCTTTGCCAGAATTGTTTGGAGTCAACATCCATGATGGATAAAGATCCGGTATAAGCTGCTCCGGTATCCATGTTCCAAATATTGGCTTTATTGGCTGGTATCTTAATTCCAATATCAAGAGTGGGCGTATGCCCGATGAATATTTCTTTATATAGAAGCAGTCTTTTAGGATATAACTCTGAATTCTTATTCAGCTTTTTATCCATTGCTACAGCGGTTTCCCAGAGCGTTCTGTCCCACCGGTAATTGCTGGAATAAACTTCTTTTTCCGGACCGTGCATGGAGGCATATCCTGCATGAATAAACAGCCTGTTCTGATCATCAATATGATAATTTTTCATCCTTTGAAAGAATTCGAGATGAAGATCCAGGTCTTCCAGAATGTAGTCCGCATAGCTTTCTACTGTTTTCTGTCCACCATTAAAAAGCCATACATCCGGTTTTTGTCCCAATGTCAACCAGTCTTCACACCATGCATCATGATTTCCTTTGATGAAAATACATTCCTGTTTTTCGGAAAGTTCGATTAAGAACTGTATGATTTGTGAAGACTCGCTCCAGCCGTCTACGTAATCTCCGAGAAAAATCAGTTGATCATTTTCTGTCACGCTTGCTCTTTCAAGAACCTGTTTTAAAGCTTTAAATCCTCCGTGAATGTCTCCTATAACTAATGTTCTGCTCATGTTACTTTGAAATATATTTTGCATCTACAAAATCTGTGAGCCAAACACCGTTTGCAGATTGGTAGAAAGATAAACCTTCCTGATGCATTGTTCCGGTTCTGATGGTCAAAACCACAGGTTTGCCGTGTCTCACCCCGACCTTTGTAGCAGTCTCTTTATCAGCACTTAAGTGTACATGCTGGCGTGTTCTTTTTTCAATTCCTTTTTCTAAAATGGAAGAGATATTTCTTTCTGCTGTTCCGTGGTAAAGAAATTCAGGAGGCTGTTTTGCTTCCAAATCCAGATCCACATCAATAGAATGTCCCTGACTTGCCCTGATCATGGTTTTATCTTCGTTAAAAGCAAAACGCTTCTTATTGTTGGTTTCTACCACCTCATCCAATTCTTCGGGAGTAAAATATATTTTTCTTTTGGCTGATTTCCCTCTCAGCTCTTCTACATCTGCCCAACCGTTTTCATCCAGCTTAAGGTCTATGCTTTCCGGCTGATGCCGTAAGATCAGGCTTAAAAATTTACTTATTTTTTTCTTCTCTATTTCGTTCATGGTTTGTTTTTTAGTTCATTAATTTTTGGTGCAGTTTCTCACATAGTTCTTCAATATCATCTTTCCTCGCCAGTTCAGCAATCCATTCTTGTGGAATACCTTCATATCCGTAATAAATTCCTGCAATTCCTCCGGTGATGGCTCCTGTGGTATCTGTGTCTTCTCCCAAATTTACTGCTTTTAAAACAGCTTCAGAATAGCTTTCGGAGTTCAGAAAACACCATAGAGAAGCTTCCAGGCTGTGGAGAACATATCCGCCACTCTTGATTTCATCTTCAGGATATTGGGAAACATCATTTTTTAGAATTCTTCTGAAAAGCTCAATCTCATTTGGATTAAATCCCTGTTCTTCAGAATAATCTAATGCAATTTTTTGTGTATAAGCATATGCTTCTCTTTTGCTCTTCCCTTTCAACAATTGAATAGTAAAAATAACATAGATGAAACAGGCAAAAACAGAACGGAAATGCCCGTGAGTTATTGCTGAGACTTCTTTTACTGTCAGATAGAGTTTCTGAATATCATTTTCAAGATAAAAAGCAAGGGGAAGAATTCTCATTAAAGAACCATTCCCGTTGTCTTCTTCAAAAATATTTCCTGAAAACTTAGCACTTTCACCTTTGATTAATCTTGCCAGAGCATGTCTTGTAGTTCCTCCGATATCGAAAAGCCTTCCATGGGCAGTCCAGTGACCATATTTATTCCACTTCACAAAACTTTGTCCAATGCTTTCCAGATCATAGCCTTTGGTAAGCTCTTCAGCGAGACAAAGTGTAAGAGAGCTGTCATCACTCCACGTTCCTTTGGGCTGATTCCAGGACATGTATTCCAGCATTTTTGTTACCGGAGAACGTTTTAAGTCTTCTCTTTTTTTAAATTCCACCGGAACTCCAAGTGCATCTCCAATACACACACCCATAATTCCCGCTTTTACTTTGTTTTCCATCAGGCTAAATTGACTAATTTATCAAACAATAATTTCATCCCTTGAGTGGCTGTTTCTTTCATTACAACGGCTCTCTGTCCGTATCCAAATCCTGTTTCATTAGGATTGATGACGATTAAAAGACAATCATCTTTGATGTCATGAATCAGTCCGGCAGCCGGATAAACCTGCAAAGAAGTCCCGATCACTAGTAGAATATCTGCTTCTTTCACAATTTCTTTTGCTGTCTGATACAAAGGAACATCTTCCCCAAACCAAACAATAAAAGGTCTTAGTTGCGCCCCATCCTCTGCTTTGTCACCGATATTGATATCCTCTTTCTGTTCATAAATCAGGCTTTTATTATTACAAGAACATGACTTGAACAATTCTCCGTGAATGTGAAGGATATTGGTAGATCCTGCTCTTTCGTGAAGATCATCTATATTTTGGGTAACAATCTGAACTTCAAAATGCTTTTCCAACTCTGCCAATAATTGATGAGCCTCGTTAGGTTGTACCTCATGTAACTGACGTCTTCTCTGGTTGTAAAATTCCAGGACTAAAGCTCTGTCTTTTCTCCATCCTTCCGGACTTGCCACATCCGTTACATTATGATTTTCCCAAAGACCGTCTCCGTCTCTGAAGGTTTTTATTCCGCTTTCGGCGCTGATTCCGGCACCGCTTAATATGGTTAGTTTTTTCATGGGTTTATTCTAATAGTTTTTTATAAATCATTTCATTTTCATCATCAAAGCACACAAAAATAACTTTCTCAATAACATCTGAATGAAATTTTCGGACCTCATTTACCGCAATTTTTCCTGCCAGTTCTTTTGGGAATCTATATACGCCTGTACTGATATTAGGAAAAGCAATTGTCTTTACTCCTAAACTTTCTGCTAATTGTAAAGAATTACGATAACAGTTTCCCAGAATTTTCGATTCTTTTTCCTCATTTCCATTCCAAACCGGGCCTACTGTATGAATAACATATTTTGCAGGGAGATTTCCAGCATTCGTTACTACAGCTTCTCCGGTATTGCATTTGCCCTGTCTGTTTCTGATCACTCTGCATTCTTCCAGTATCTGTGATCCTCCTGCTCTGTGAATAGCTCCATCCACTCCACCTCCTCCAAGTAAGGATGAATTGGCTGCGTTAACAATCGCATCAGCTTGAATTTTTGTAATATCTCCTTTTATTAATTCAATTTTCATCTTAAGTTGAGTTTTTTAATATTAGACATCAATTCTTCCAGTTCAGTATTTGCAGCTTTTTCAAAATGATCTCCTATAAATACTTGGGTTACTTTGATATTTCCTACAATCGCTTTATTAAAACTATCCAATTTTTCTGATGGAACCCTTAGTTCGTTGTGGTTTCTAGCTCCTACATTCTGTGCAGGATATTGATCTGCCATTTCTTCCAATACATCAAATTGCGTTACAAAACCAAGATAGTTTCCCACTTCATCTTTGGTATTCCATTTTTCTGCAATCTCGGAAGCATATTCTTCATTAAGAACAGGATAAAAAATAGGCTGCCATTCCAGTCTGGGAGGAAATTTTTTAAATCCGCTTTCTATAATTAAGATCATCTCTTTTTCTCCTACCGGTCTGTATAATGTTGTAGTTTTCATGGTTATTATTTTTCAATCATTTTTCTATTCTATCATTAAATATAAAATTAATGCTTATATTTTATGCCTGATTTCTTCTTTAGAAATTAAAAAATCTGCTTAAAATCTCTTGAATATGGAGAATAGGATCCGTAAACAGCATTAAATTCAACATCCAAATTTTCCAGTTTAAATTGTTCATCAATCTGATCTAAACAGGTAATGACAAGATTCTTTTTAGTTGGAAATACATACGCTCCATCCAGCTTTAAGGCATAATTCAACAGTTTGTAATCTCTTTTTCCGACTCTTAGCTCCTTCTGATATTCATTAAAAACACACGTTTCCTCTTCATTATTTTTCAGATTCATTTCTTTTTCATTGCTCATCCAGCCGTTTCCATGGCGGGTTGAGTAGCTTCTTGTCACATAATACATTTCAATGTCTTCAATTTTTAAAAGCTTACAGATTTCGTAAGCGTTTTTTGAAGTGGTATGCGCATAGGTCACATTGGGAAAAACGCCATGATCCATATCAAGTAAAATACCCTGACTCCCTTCAAAAATGAGGTGATCGAACGAAGTCAGGTAGTTATAATCATTTATTTTCCAGTCAATGGCTTCAATGGCATCTAAGAAAGGTTTTAAAAGTACATTGATCTCATTTTCATCCACAAAACCATAGTAATAAGCAATTCCTTTCAACTTTTCTATTAGCATCTCTTTGGGTGCTATGAGGTCTATGGCAAATAGTTTATAAGGACTTTCGTTTCTTTTCATCGTGGCTCCTACTCCTTTTCCACAGGTTCCGTGTTCCAGATTGCGGGCATTTGTTCTGTTTTGCCATACATCAAAAGGAGTTGTCACTTTCGCCAATGGATGAATATGCAGTTCTGTATTTCCATCTTTTGCTTTTAATTCTTCCCTCTCATTGAGCAGAAAAACCGGATGAATGGTACAATGCTCTGTAAAATAAGAAGGCAGACCCCGAAGTGCACCGCTTGCAAAACTGGAATGTACGCTTTCTTTCATCAATCATAACGGTGTGTGCTGCCTGCTGTCCTCCTGAAAATCTGATCACAACAGCTTTGGGATTCTGAGAAGCCAGAAAATCTGTGGTAATTCCTTTTCCTTCATCACCAAAACCAAGTCCTATTACTATTTGTGCCTTTTTCATGTCCTTTTATTTTTTAATCCTTAATCACAACAATTTCCAGTGATAATTCCAGATTTCTAAAGCATTTGAAACTGATCTAAACCTCCTGTTTCTGTTGTTCCGAAACTTTTATTTTTAAACTTATCACAAATGATTCCTTTGATAACGTTTGGAATTTCTCTGTGATCTTTTATGGATACACAGTTTTGTCCTAATAATTCTTTCCAACCTTTATCTGCTCTCAATGCCTGATCGGAATGCAAAACACTGATATGGTACACTTCATATTTTTTCTTTGCTTCTTCCAGCAATTCAAAATGGGTATACGTTTGCTGTCCTTTTCCCATAATTTCTCTGATTGCAGAGGCAGAAAGCGTTTTTAAACAAGGTTCATCACCTACGGTAAACAGCAATCCTTTTTGTCCCCTTTTTTCAAATGCATCCGTTCTGGTGTGAAATGCTGCAAAATACCATGCTAAAAGATAGCTTTCACCCGCATTTCCGCCTCCTCCGGATTCAATATAAGTTCGTGTAAGCCACATATCCAGTTCTTCATCTCCTGACTCGAACTGCCCCACCTGAAGTGGATAACCATCACATTCATGATCCCCGATTCCAAGAAATAATAAGGCCGGATCGGGAACTCCTCCCTGGATAATTCCACCCATTAATTTGGGTAATCCATCTCTGATCAGTTCGTGGGGAATATGTCCCATGCTTCCGGTAACATCCAATCCTAAAATAATAGGAACTGAATGAGGATGAACATCTGAATCTCTGGATTCTCTGAAAGAAATTCCGTGAGGATTCATAGATTCATGAGCCATTCTTTTAGCATTCTGGGTGAAAATTTCTCCCGCGGATTTTGTTCCGTAACCGGCTTTGCTTGCTCTGTCATAACGAGCGTCTAAATCGTATCTTGTACTTCCCATGACTACATTTTTTTTCCAAATAAATATTCAAATCTCTTTTGGGTTACCTCAAGCTGAATATTCAGATTTCTGATTGTTAATGATAATTCCATATCTTTCTGAACGAATGCCTCCGGATTAAAATCCGCAAAAGTCAGACTGTTTCTGTCTAAAGGACTGATATCAATAAGCCCTTCCTGTTCGCGCTCGAGTCTTTTGATTTTAAGTTCGATATCTTCCACTCGGCGTCTGTAAATCAATTCGGAATCTCCTCCGATGATCTTTGCTCTATCTTCTCTGATCTGATCATTATTTCTTTGTAATGATTCGATAAATCTGGGTTTTAACTCATCTTCCATGATCAAATATTTTTATTTGTGTTAATATTACGCTAATTAAACAAGACATAGTAATGCCTTTCTTTTATATGGATGATTTATACTTTTGAATACATGACGTCTGTTCTCAAAACATATTTCAATCCACTAATCAGGGTTTTTCCTTCATGTCTTAAAGGATGATGAAAAATAAGTGCTGTTCCTTTCTTTGGAGCTACTGTAAACAGGTTTTCAAATTCTGTTTCTCCACCTTCAAAATCATCATTCAGATAAATCATAAAAGTGTAGAAACTTTTCTCTTTCTCATTTCTGATATAGCTTCCGTCTCTGTGCATTTTAAATTGTTGTCCGGGAGCATATTTATAAACCCTGAGCATTTCATTAAAGTTAAGAAGTTGATATCCATCGTGTTCCTGAGGCAGAAATACTGCAGCCTTGTTGAAAAGCCCTTCAGCCAGTGTAGTATCGAAAATCATCAGCCGGTCATTATTTCTGATTCCTTTATTCATCTGCTGGCGACCAAATACATTGATCTTTGCTTCTTCAAAAACTTTTTCCTGAGAAAGACTGATGTAATGATCACATTCCGTTTCTGTTAGAAAATCTTCAATCAGAAATATCTGTGGGTGTAATTCTACTTTTTCCATAATTCCTATTTTGTGTTTGATTTGTGTGTTTACCTTCTTAATTCGTCTCTTACTTCCATCAAAGCAAATCCTAAAAGGTTTTCTCCATTCCATAGTAAAGGATTTTCTGCTCTGTTGTCCGTTTCCAGCATTCCAATGCCCCAAATTCTATCATAAGGACTTGCCTCCACCAGAACTTTATCTCCGGTTGATAAAAGAAAGTCTTTAAATTTTTGATTTTGAGAGAATTTTAAAAGATTTCCCTGAGTTACAATCTGATATTTATGCTCATCCCAAAGTATTGGATTAAAGTTTTTTACTTTTCTACCAAGCGCTTTTGCCTGATTGGGAGTATTTGCACTTAAGATTTCCTTTTCTGTTTCAGGATCATTAAATAATCTGGCTTTTCCTGCCATCATATAATGTTCTGCAGTCTTATAAGTAATCCCGTTTTCTTCAAAACTTCCCGGAAACCATTGGCTGAAACATGATTTGGTAACCATATCTTTTGCCGTATGTCCCCAGAAAAAAAGAAACTTAATCCTTTCTTTTTTCTGAAATCGTTCTGTAATATTCTGTAGGGTGTATTTCATGATTGCGTTATTTTGACACAAATTTAAAAGAATATCGTTTTATTAACCAAATTTATTTGCGTTAATTTTACACTAATAAATATAAACAACTGATTACCAGTTATAAAAATTTAATTCTATTAAACATTAAAGACACAAATTTTGATCACAAATAACACTAATTTGTAATATGTTTTGGCTAAAGCCGATGGAATTTGTCCATAAAAAAACGGACTAAAGCCCGTTCCTATTGAATGTATTCTGCTATTTTTTGCTTCAAGATATTTATGAAAATTAGTGCCAAATTATTCGTGAAATCTGTGTTTAAAACAATCTATTTAATTTCAAAATAAAAGCCTTGCTCTTCTAGCTCTTTATATTTTTCTTTATTAAATGTAAAAAGCTTTCCAGGTCTGCCGCTACCTTCTTTTTTAACGTTATTGGTTTCGTTAAGAAGACCATAGCTCATGATTTTTTTACGGAAATTTCTTCTATCAATCTCCTGTCCGACAATAGTTTTATAGAGATTTTCAAGGTCTGAAAAAGGGAATTCTTCATTGAGAAGATTGAAGCCGATCGGCTGGTACTGAATTTTCGTACGAAGTCTTTTAAGGGCAGTCTCAATGATTGTTTTATGATCAAAAGCTACTGAAGGAAGTTTATTAATACTGAACCACTGCGCATCTTCAGCATCTGAATCAGCAAACAGTTCATGATAAGAGGGGTTTACAAGCCCCAGATAGGCCACAGAAACCACTCTGTTTCTTGGATCGCGGCCCAGATTACCAAAAGTATACAGTTGCTCCAAAAAATCAGGCTTTATGCCGGCTTCTTCATAAAGTTCTCTTTTTACGGCATCATCTACACTTTCATCATCAAGAACAAGTCCTCCAGGAAGTGCCCAACCTCCTTTAAAAGGTTCAATATTTCTTTTAATCAGAAGGATCTGAAGATCTTTTTTATCAAAATATCCGAAAATAACGGCATCTACAGCCAATTTTATATCCTGTAATTTTTTTGGAGACTCCATAAATTGATTTGCGTTACGAATACACAAAGTTACGATTTATGCCTGTATTAAAAAATAATTTTGATTATAATAAAAGTTCTTATCTTTAAGTTATCATTCTAAACATCTTAAAACTAAACAATTATGAAAAATTTACTATCAATCCTTTCCGTAGCTTTTTTATTAATAGCTTGTGAAAAAGGAAAAACGACAGCTGCTGCTGGTTCTGATAAAACAGATTCCATGGCGGCAAACTCTGAGTGGAAACCTGTAGATTCAGCAACGGCCATGAAAGACTGGATGGCATACTCAACTCCGGGGGAAATGCAAAAAATGCTTGCAAAATCTGATGGAACATGGAACGGAGAAACTTCCATGTGGATGGAAAATGGAGCAAAACCTATGATCAGTAAATCCGAAGCTACCAATAAAATGATGTTTGGCGGACGTTATCAGATCACTAATCACAAAGGTGACTTTATGGGAATGCCTTTTGAGGGGATGAGCATCGTAGGATACGATAATTCAAAGAAGAAATTTGTCAGTACATGGATTGACAATATGGGAACCGGAATCATGCATAGTGAAGGTGACTGGAATGCCTCCACAAAATCGGTTGAATTTAAAGGAAAAATGACAGATCCTTCAAGACCTGGCAAAGATTGTGATTTCAGAGAAGTATTCACGTTTGTGGATGATAATACTCAAAAACTGGAAATGTATGGCCCTGATTCCAAGACGGGAAAAGAGTATAAAACAATGGAAATAAAATATACCCGTAAAAAATAAATCAATAAAAAACCCGCTTCATAAGAAGCGGGTTTTTTTATAATGAATTATAGATTAATCATTTAGCTTTAATACAGCCATAAACGCTGATTGCGGTACTTCCACTCTACCTATCTGCTTCATTTTCTTCTTCCCTTCTTTCTGCTTTTCCAATAGCTTACGCTTTCTGGAAATATCTCCTCCGTAACATTTTGCGGTAACGTCTTTTCTTAAGGCTTTAATAGTCTCTCTTGCGATAACTTTTGTTCCTAATGCAGCCTGAACAGCAATATCAAACTGTTGTCTAGGGATCAGCTCACGAAGCTTTTCACACATTCTTTTACCGATGTAATAAGCATTAGAATCGTGAATCAGTGAAGATAACGCATCTACCATATCACCATTGATCAGGATATCCATTTTTACAAGTTTGGAAGCTCTGAATCCGATTGGGTGGTAATCGAATGAAGCATATCCTTTAGAGATTGATTTTAGCCTGTCATAGAAGTCGAATACAACCTCAGCAAGCGGCATATTGAAAATTAATTCAACTCTTTCAGATGTCAGATAACTCTGGTTAACGATTTCCCCTCTCTTTTCGATACATAAAGTCATTACCGCTCCTACGAAATCAGATTTTGTAATGATTGAAGCCTTAATGAAAGGTTCTTCTACTCTGTCCATCGTTGAAGGATCCATCATTTCAGATGGGTTGTTGATCAAAATAGGAACTTCAGGTTCTTTTTTAGTATAACCAAAATAAGAAACGTTCGGTACTGTTGTGATCACGTTCATATTGAACTCTCTGTCAAGACGTTCCTGAACAATTTCCATGTGAAGCATTCCTAAGAATCCGCAACGGAAACCAAAACCAAGAGCTGCAGAACTTTCCGGCTCGAAAACCAGAGAAGCATCATTCAGTCTTAATTTTTCAAGAGAGAATCTTAATTCTTCAAAATCTTCAGAATCAATTGGGTAAATCCCGGCAAATACCATTGGTTTTACTTCCTCAAATCCATCAATAGGCCCATCAGCCGGCTTTTCAAAAGAAGTGATGGTATCTCCTACTTTTACTTCACGTGCATCTTTAATTCCGGAAACAAGATATCCTACATCTCCACACTGGATAGTCTTCTTCGGAACCTGCTTCAGTTTCAGAGTACCTACTTCATCAGCTCCGTATTCTTTTCCTGTAGCGAAGAATTTGATCTTTTCATTTTTAGTAATACTTCCGTTCACTATTTTGAAATAAGCTTCAATTCCTCTGAAAGGGTTGTAAACAGAGTCAAAAATCAAAGCCTGAAGCGGACCATCAGGATTTCCTACTGGTGCAGGAATTCTTTCTACGATCTGCTCCAAAAGATGGTGAACCCCCTCTCCTGTTTTTCCTGAAACTCTTAATACATCTTCATATTCGCATCCAATCAGATTCATAATCTCATCGGTTACTTCTTCAGGATTTGCAGATGGAAGGTCAATTTTATTCAAAATCGGAATGATCGTCAAATCATTTTCCAATGCCAGATACAGGTTACTGATGGTTTGTGCCTGAATACTTTGTGCAGCATCCACGATAAGAAGAGCACCTTCACAGGCAGCAATAGAACGGGAAACTTCATAAGAAAAGTCAACGTGTCCCGGGGTATCAATAAGGTTTAAGATATATTTTTCTCCTTTATACTCATAATCCATCTGGATCGCGTGCGACTTGATTGTAATCCCACGTTCTTTCTCCAAATCCATATCATCAAGCGTCTGAGACTGCAATTCTCTTTGGGTAACGGTATTCGTGTACTCCAATAGACGGTCTGCCAGGGTACTTTTACCGTGGTCGATATGAGCGATTATGCAAAAATTTCGTATGTTTTTCATTTAAGAATCTTGTAATTTGCAAAGATAAAAAAAAGCGAGAGATTATTGTCTTTCATTATCTTATTGTATCAATTTATTTATTTTCCGGCAAGAAATACTTTATTTTCCAGCCAATAAATCTGTAAACGTTTTATTTTTCAAAAACATATCCTCCTGTCAAAGAATCAAGATAGACATTAGACTCCATGGTAGATCTGAATCCAACACCCTGAACTGCTCCTGCATTGGCATCGGACGAAGAATCAATTGCAGCACCAATTAATGCTCCTACTAATCCTCCAGCTACTGCTCCTACAAATAATCCTCCGGTTTGGGATGCTGCAAAAAGATTAGTTCTGGAAGAATAGATGTAAAACCCTTTAGCATCTTTATTCATTTCGTCAAACCCTACTGGTGTCGTTTTATATGCCTTTCCATTTTCTACATAACAGTACATTTTATAAAGAGAAGTTTCAAGGTCATTATAGATGAGCTGTACCACTTTTCCTTTTTTGTTCTTTTTTAAAGAATAATCCGGATCAGGTTCCTGGTTATGAAATTTCTGAAAACTAGTGTAAACTCCATCTTTAAGAGCGTCATTACTAAATGCTTTATACCCTTTACTTAAATATTCTTCATATCTATTGATTTCACTTTCAGGGATAAAATACCCGGGAGTAATATTCGGATAATAAGAAGCCTTTATAAATTGAGCGAATATTTCAGCAATCTCGCCGGCCAGGAATATAGAAGGGTGTACTGTTATATTCGGGTTTGAAACAATCACATTATTGTATCTCCCAATAAAGTAATACTTATCATTCCTTTTAATAAAACTTGAAAGTTTAATTCTCACTTTCACATAAGGAAATGTTCTGTTGCTATCCTGTTCTTCATAAATTTTCAGCTCTTCCAGCATCAGAACGATATCATTGTTTCCTAATGTTTTATTATCTTCTTTAAACCAGTTTTCAATAAATCCTTTAAGATCATCATTCGCAAAAGTAAGCTCAACAATGTCTTTTTTATCGTGAATAGCTCCTATATTTTTATCCGGTCTATTATCGATAAAAATGAGTGATCTTGTAAGCCCCTTTCTGTCTTTGATATTATCTTTAAGCTGTATTATTTCTTTCTTTTGAGCTACGCATAAGGATGAGAGCATAAAGAAGAAAAATAATTTTTTCATTTCTTAATTTTTGGCAAAAATAGAAATTTAGAATAAAAATTAAACGGCTCTCACAGAAAGATCTGTAAGAGCCGTCCAACATTAAAAAAATAAACTATTATGGGTTTTGCTTAGGTTCCGAAGCATTATTATTATGTCCGTGAGGGTTTCTTTCATTCATTTTATCTCTCATCATTTTCTCGGAATAAAATAGCTTCAAGACTTTCTGGCAGGGAATTACCTGCTGCATTTTATCTGCATATTTTTTTCTATCTTCTAACAGTTTTTTTCCCAACTCAAAACTTTGTTGTAATTTTAGTTTAGCTTCTTCATCTGATAATGTTTCAGGATCAATGTCAAAATTAAACTGTTTCTTAATTTGTCTCTGGCTTTCCAGATATTCATTGTATAACTGTGTAAATTCAGCTTTATCACTAGGAGCTATATTCAGATTTTCCATAATCATATCATTCCTGAATTTCTTGAGGAGATCTTTTCTCTCTTCCGGAGAAAGATTATTGATGACTTCTTTCCTTTGCTTAGCATCCATTTTTTTCCAGTCATAATCCGTCCTCTGGGCATTTAAGCCAAAGCCGTAAATAATCAAAAACGCAAATAATATCTTTTTCATCTTTTTTAATTATATATATCCAAATAAACGTCCTGAGTTGAATTACTTGCTAACTCTGCAATTTCAGAATTAGAAAAAGAATCCAGGTAATCATTCATTTGTATGTCTTCTTTTTTTGTTACTGTTTTTACCGGTTTTGGTGTCTCTGATATTTTTTCAGTTTCATCTCCGCCTTTAAAAGCATAAACATCTTTATCCGTATGATTTTCAACCGTTTGATTATTATTTTCAACAGAAGTTAAATCAGATTTTAAAGTTTCATAAGCCTGCTCGCTATCTGTCTTTGGTTCTCCGTTATTAGCAGTATATTCTGTTTTAGCACTCAATGTTTGTTCCACAGATTCATTATCTGAATTGAAAACATATGTTGCTCCAAAGATCAAAGCCAGTGATGCCGCTGCTGCATACATCCAGTTCAGCTTAAAGACAGGTGCTTTTTTACTTGTCTTTATATCATTCATAACGTTCTCCTGAATATTTTCAAACATATTATCAGGAACTGTGTAAATGTTTTTACGCTCTAGTTTTTCTATGTCGAACTCTTTCATCTCTGTTGGGTCAAAAAATTATCTTTCGTAATTTTCTTTAATATAATCTTCTATTTTCTGTTTGGCATAATGATAATTTGTTTTCAGAGTGCCTACCGACATATCTACAATTTTTGATATCTCTTCGTAGGGCAAATCATCATAATACCTCATCGTAAATACCAGTTTCTGCTTTTCGGGCAGACTCTGTATAGCGTTCTGCAGTAAAATCTGTATTTCTTCAGCATCTCCTCCTGCATTATCGGCAACAAGATTCTGCATATGATACTCCGGATCTTCATCAGTTTTCTGCATTTTCTTCATTTTGTTGACCTGCTGTAGTGCTTCGTTGGTAGCTATTCTGTACAACCAGGTATACAACTGGCTATCATTTTTGAACTGATGAAAATTCTGATATGCTTTAATAAAAGTCTCCTGCAAGGTATCTTGTGCAAGATCTCCGTCCACAATAATTCTTCTTATGTGCCAATACAATCTGCTTTGATAGGCATCCATCAAGACCCGGACTCCCTTATCCTGGGTCCGTGGATTCTGCATCAACGCAATAATCTCCGCGTCCTTAATCTTCATAAGATGCTTTCACTGTTTTGGATTACAAAAATAACTGAAAGTTAAATTAAAAATTCAATTTTCAGATTAAAAATTAAAATAATATGAGACAGTTACGCAATAAACGTGCCTGTATTCAGGTATCCTATTTCAGAAATCATCTTCCTTTTCCCTCTCAGCTTAAAATCTTATATTTGTTATATGCAAATTGTAATAATCGGTTCCGGAAATGTTGCCTATCATATGGCAAAAGCTTTCACTTTGAAAAGCATTCCCCTGGCCCAGATTTTTGGCAGGAACGAAAAAGAATTAAGTAAAATTTCTGAAGAATTAAAAATTCCTTATTCCATAGATCATCTGGAAGAGGCAGATCTTTATATCATCTGTGTAAGTGATAATTCTGTGGAAGAAGTTTCGAAGATCATTACCAAAAAAGACAGTTTGGTAGCCCATACATCGGGATCCCTTCCAAAAGAAGCGCTTTCCGGTGAATACAGGAAATCCAGCTTCTACCCTTTACAGACTTTTTCAAAATCCAAAGAACTGGAATATGAAAAAATTCCGTTTTTTGTAGAGGCAGAGAATAAAGAAGATCAGAAAATATTACTTGATCTCGCTTCGCAAATTTCAGAAAAGGTTATGGAAAGCAGCCATGAAAAAAGAAAATATATTCATCTGACTGCTGTTTTTGCCTGTAATTTTGTGAACCATCTTTTTTCAAGGGCTAAAGAAATTTCAGATTCCCAGGATATTCCTTTTGATTATTTTTTACCCCTGATTGATGAAACGGTGCAGAAAATTCATGAAATTGAACCTAAACTGGCACAAACCGGACCTGCAGTGAGAAATGATGTACGGATCTTACAACTGCATGAAGAGTTATTAAAAGACGAAAGTCTCGAAATTTATAAAACAATGAATCATTCTATTCAGAAAATGTATGAGTTATAAAGAGAAATTAAAAGATATTAAGGCATTTGTATTTGATGTAGACGGAGTTTTCACAGACGGAAGTGTTTATCTTCTTCCGGGAGGAAATATGTGTAGGGTAATGAATGTTCTGGATGGCTATGCAGTAGTAAAAGCATTAAAAAATAATTATCTGATAGGTGTTATTACAGGAGGAAATGATGAAATGGTAAAACACAGAATCAACTATTTGGGTATCAAAGATTATTATCCGAAATCTCACAATAAAATTGAGGATTTTGAGGATTTTAAGAAGAAATACAATCTTAAAAATGAAGAAATTCTGACTATGGGAGATGATCTTCCGGATATTCATATTATGGAAAGTTCGGCTATTGCAGCATGTCCTGAAAATGCAGTTCCTGAAGTAAAAGGTATTTCCGATTATATTTCTCCGAAAAAAGGAGGAACAGGTGCAGTACGTGATGTGATAGAACAGGTGATGAAAGTTCAGGGGAACTGGCATGACGATAATACTCAATCTGTATAATTAACGGTATGAAATTACTTTTAGCATCACAATCGCCAAGAAGAAAAGAACTTCTGTCCAGTCTTGGTTTTGAATTTGAAGTTGTGAAAATAGACTGTGAGGAAATTCTTCCGGAAAATATCAAGATAGAGGAAGCTGCTGCTTATCTTTCTGATTTAAAAGCAGATGCTTTTAGAATCCTTGAGGCAGATGAAGTTCTTTTAACCGCTGATACTGTAGTGGCTGTTGATGATCAGATTCTTGGAAAACCTAAAGATGAAGATGATGCCTTTAAAATGCTTCGCAGTCTTTCGGGGAGAACACATCAGGTTTATACCGGAATTACCATCAAAACCGCAAATAAGATTTTTACAGAAACTGATGTAGCCGATGTCACCCTTGATGAGCTTTCGGATGAGGAAATAAACTATTACATTCAACATTATAAACCTTTCGATAAAGCGGGCAGCTATGGTATTCAGGAATGGCTGGGAATGGCAAAAATCACCAACCTTACGGGAAGTTTTTATACCATTATGGGACTTCCTACCCACCTTGTTTACAAAATATTGAAAGAAACCTCTCTGATTTAATCAATTATTGAAGTTACAAATATCAGATAAAGAAGAAATAAAATATTTCCGCAAGAAATATAAATATTATTCATTATAAAATTTTATTATTTTTACAAAATCATCAAACAGCTGATAATAAATAGAAGATTAGCGAGTTATATTGAATAATGAAAAAGAATATATTATTCCTTTTAGTCATTTGTCTTGTTGCTTCCTGTGCTACGAAAACAAAGAAGCCAGAGCAGCGATCAAAACTATTGAAAGGATTTTCCACATACTACAACACTCTTTTTAATGCTAAAGACGCATTGAACAGTGAGTTTACGACCAGAGACAAAGGGCATAAAGACAATTTTTATGCACCTTATATTTCCATTCTGACCTATGAAGACCAACCTTTAGGAAGTGATCTTGGACAGTCAGAAGCTTTTGCCGAAAATTCTATGAAGATGGCTGAAGTAGCCAACAGACCTTCTGGAAGAGGAGATTCCGGAGCTCCTAACCGGCCTGGCGGACCCTCTGGAAATGGCCCTGCAAGACCCGATGGTGAACAAGGCAAAGGAGCAACTACGCTTGAAATTGCGGAAGCAAAAGCATTAAAAGCAATTAATAAATATTCTGTTACCAGAAACGGTGAAGAAAAAAACAAGACCATTTTTGATGCTTATATGATCCTTGCCCAGGCAAGAATTTATCGTGGTAAATCTCTGGAAGCACTGGATGCTCTTAATTATGTTTTCACCCACATGAAAGATGATAAGAGAATTCCACTGGCAAGAATTTATCAGGGTCTCGCTTATGATAAAATTAAAGATTATCACAGAGCTCATGAGACTTTTGCCAAGCTTAAGGGAGAAGATATCAATAAAAGTTATGCAAAACTGCTGAGCATTTATTATTCTGAATCTCTGCTTGATGCAGGTAAAAAAGAAGAGGCGGCAAAAGAGCTTGATGATGCTTTCGAGCTGAATGGCAATAGAAAGTTAAAGAGCAGAATTGCTTATCTGAGAGGACAGGTTCTTGAAAACCTGGGTCAGAATGATAAAGCAAGAGAAAGCTACACAGCAGCTTATAAATATGCTAATGATTTTGAATTTGAAGTAAAATCCCAAATCGCTATTGCCAAAACTTTTAATGGTAAAGGAGACTATGCAGGAGCAAAGAACTATCTGGAAGGCATCAGTAAGAAAGGAACTTACGGATCCAGAAAGAATGAATTTTATTACGCTTTGGGTTTAATGGCCAACAAAGCCGGAAAAAAAGATGAAGCCCAGCAGTTCTTCAGAAAATCTCTGTTTGAAAAGGTTTCTGATCCTCAAATCCGTGGATTGGCTTATTACGAAATTGGAAAAAGCTATCTGGAAAAGAATGATTATATCGGTGCAGGAAGCTATTATGATTCTGCACTTGCTGTAATGACATATGAGCCTTCAAAAATCTTATTAAAAGACCAATCCGAATACATTAAAAAGATTTCCAAAAACTACTATCTGATCAAAAAGAATGACAGTATTCTTTCTTTAGCCAAGATGGATAATACGCAGAAAACAGATTATTTTACAAAATATATTGCCAAACTAAAGATTAAAGAAGAAAAAGAAGAACTGGAAAGAAAACGTGCTGAAAGGAGCAAAGGATTTGATACAGGAGATTATGGTGCCAATTCTATTTTTGCCAACGGTTCTGCCAATGCTTTTGAAGATTTTGGAGTGACTACAAAATCATTTTACTTCAGCAATACCGGAACAGTAAGTAAAGGTACATCTACGTTTAAGCAAGTATGGGGAGACCGTGCACTTGCTGATAACTGGCGTTATTCGAAGAAAATGGCTTCTATTGAGGATATGAAAAATGAGGCATTGGGGGTAACTTCTGCTCCTAACCCAAGACGTTTTGAACCGGCTTATTATATTGAACAGATTCCTACAGATCAGGGTAAATTATCTCAGTTAAAAAAAGACAGAGACACCGCTTCTTTAGGTTTGGGAATCATGTATCAGAACTATTTTACCAACACTCCCCTAGCTACCAAAACGCTGTACGACCTTGTAGATGTAAAACCGGAAGAGAAAGTAATGCTTCAGGCATTATATGAGATTTTTGCCATGAATTATGAAAAAAATCCACAGGCATCTGAAAAAGCAAAACAAATTCTATTAACGGATTATCCATATACTTCTTATGCTGAGTTTGCCAGAAATCCTAAAAACAAAACTTTCGTAAAATCAACAGAAGAAGTTGAAAATGAATATAAAAAGGCCTATGCCCTGTTTGAATCTGAAAAATTTGCAGAAAGTAAGGATATCATAGATCAGACTATTCAGAAGTTTCCTAAAGATGCACTGGTTCCTAAATTGTATCTGCTCAATGCTTTCAATGCAGGAAAATCCAGTGGAAAAGAAGTCATGATTCT
>Ga0157370_10000870_pt1 | contig 38347 bp, 38 predicted proteins | sample C35metaG_FD_113463 | JGI IMG/M metagenome (GOLD analysis project Ga0157370, IMG submission 113463) | Corn rhizosphere microbial communities from Kellogg Biological Station, Michigan, USA - C3-5 metaG | ecosystem: Host-associated > Plants > Roots > Rhizosphere > Soil | place: USA: Michigan... | reverse complement strand
CTTCATCGTCCTCAATGCCGAGCTTGTCAGCGATCTCAAGAAAGCCGGCCTCTGGAATCAGGAAATGCTCGATCAGCTCAAGTACTTCGATGGTGAGCTGGATGCCATCAGCGACATCCCGGACGCCCTCAAGCTCAAGCACAAGACCGTCTTCGGCATCGATTACGAATACATCATCGATGCCGCCGCCCGCCGCCAGAAGTGGATCGATCAGTCCCAATCCGTGAACCTCTTCCTGGCCACCCCGGACATGAAGACCCTCTCCCACATGTATCGCCGTGCCTGGGACAAGGGCCTCAAGACGACCTATTACCTCCGCACCCTCCAGGCGAACAACATCGAGAAGGCCACCATCGACGTCAAAAAGGAACAACGCGGCATCATGGCCAACTCCACCGCCGCTGCCGCCGCCCAAGCCAAGGTCTTCTCCGACGCCGAAAAGCTAGCCTGCTCCATCGAAGCCATGCGGAATGGGGAAGAGTGCGAGGCTTGCCAGTGAGAACAATTGAAACTAATTTGAAACCGCAACTTATTCTACGATTGTGCTATCCTTTTGGATTGAATGAAAACTATTAGCTTATTCTCAGGCGCAGGAGGGCTTGATATTGGCGCGACAATGGCTGGTGCCGAGGTAGTATGCAGCATTGATCACGATCGTGATTCGATTGAAACACTTAAACTCAATTCGACTAACAATATTGGGAATTTGATTAAAGCCGATATAACAGAGTTAACGGGAAAAGAAATTTTAAAACTGTGTGATTGCAAACAGAAAGATATTGATTTTTTGATAGGTGGGCCCCCATGCCAATCGTTTTCAAAAAACAATTATTGGACAAAGTCTGGAGAAGAATCACTAAGGCGAAGACGCGCAAGAGCACTAGCAGACAATCAAAGTGTGGAAGCCGTTGCAAAAATCGCACTTTCAAAATCTAAGAATCGAGTCGATGTCCACAATGATCATCGGACCAGTTTAGTAATGGAGTATGCTCGTCTGATTAGCGAAATATCTCCTCGGGGATTTATTTTTGAAAACGTATTAAGTATCACTCATCCTTCAAATAAAAAATATCTCAATGAGTTTATAAAATTTACTGAAAACTGTGGTTATAAAATCACCGAAATGCGCTTGAGTAGTGAACAATTCGGAGTTCCACAAGTTCGGAAACGTATATTTGTTGTTGGGCATAAAACAAAATTAATTACGGAACCTGAACCTACTCACTCATCTGAAAAATCCGTTTTTCTAAAACCACTCGTCTCATCTAAGAAGGCGATAAATCGCTACAGATTTGATAAATACTTCGAAGAAGGGGAAATTATAGAAGGCCGATGGAGTGAGTATTTATCAGATATTCCGCCTGGAATGAATTACAAAGCGCTAACAAGCTGGGCAGGCTATAAAAATCCAATTTTTGAAGCCGAAACAAGATTTTGGAACTTCCTCCTCAAACTTCATCCAGAAAAACCGTCTTGGACAATCGCATCCAATCCCGGACCTTGGATCGGTCCTTTCCATTGGGAAAACAGAAGACTTAGAACGGTAGAAATGGCAGCACTCCAAACATTTCCGGCTAATTATAAATTCTTTGGATCCCGGAGAAGCGTAATTAAACAGATTGGCAACGCGGTTCCTCCTTTGATGGCCCAAGCCGTAATGAGTCAACTGATTGAAAAATGAGCAAAGGATCCATAATTAGCCTATTTTCGGGATGTGGAGGCTTGGATCTCGGGTTTCATCGGCAAGGATTTTATAGCGCAGTCTGTGTCGAAAGTAATCCAATAATGTGTGAATCATTAGATCTAAATCAAGTTTCTAAAAATATTATATGTAACGAAATTCAAAAAGTTTCTAATGAGAAAATTGAGTTCACTTCTGGCCTAAAACCAGGAGGAGTTGATCTAGTTCTTGGTGGTCCTCCTTGCCCAGCTTTCTCAAAATCAAGATTTTATCGAACTGAGATGGCACATGGTACAGATGATGAATCATTTCAAACGGTCGAGGAGTATTTCAGAATTGTAGAACATTTCATTCCCAAAGCATTCGTTTTCGAAAATGTGCACACTTTTGCTGCCAAACGGCAAAAAGGAGCCCTAGATTACGTTCTCTTACGCGCATCAGAACTAGGATATAATGTAGATTATCGTATTCTTAATGCTGTTGACTTTGGCGTCCCTCAAAAACGGCAGCGAATTTTCATAGTCGGATGGAAAAATGGATTTAAATTCAAATTTCCTTCGGCAACCCATCAAGATCCTGCTTCTGATCTCCTTTTTGAAAATGATTTGCTACCGTGGCGTACTGCGGGGGATGCTATCCTAGATCTTGATAATGAAAAGCACGACGCGGCTCTTGCAAAACATTTTGCAGGGGGCAAAGATCACCATTTATTAGAGGAAATACCTCCAGGAGATAATTACCTCTTTTATACAAAAGAGAGAGGCCACCCACAGCCAAGATTCCAGTGGAGATCTAGATACTGGTCATTTCTATTAAAACTCTCTCCTGAGATGCCCTCTTGGACAATTCAAGCACGCAGATCAAATAATATGGGGCCTCTACACTGGAGAAATCGTATTCTTACTATACCAGAGGTCAAACGTTTGCAAACATTTCCTGATAATTACATTTTGGCTGGCACTATTGAGAATCAATGGAGACAAGTAGGTAATGCCGTTCCTCCTCTTCTTGCTGAATGTGTTGCTGCTGAAATTCTTAAAATGTTATATCCTAAAAAAATAAATCTTTAGCACAATTCTAACGATGCCTGCAGTAAGCCCCACGACATTACTTAACAAGCTTTTCGATGCTATCAACCAGTCGGGAGGGGTAGCATCCCTTGAATCGCAAGGTGCTAGGAGCCATCCTCGCAAATTTGTTGTCAGTTCTCACGGCGAAACATATTCTCTATGGATATATATCTGGACAATTACCCATGGAGGGCGGGTTACTTTGCCCGACGAGCTTCGTATTCAAATGACATCGGTCGAATCTCCGCTACCAACTAATCCTAATGGATATACAGTGCTAATGGGATTTTATCCAACTTTGGATATGTTCGCAGGGTTCGATTTAGAGCGGCATCAGACGTTTACAGCAGGATCGCCATCTGTTCAAATAGGAAGATCTGCCATAGATTCTGCATTTCAGAATGGACTCTCTTTTACCACAAAGGAAAACGGCGAAGTAGCTATGGGAGTAAGAACAGATCAATTTTTGAACTATTGCCGAAATGCAACAAAACTTCATGCATCAGGAACTGATCTCTCCTTGATGCAACTTTTAGAACAGGCTGCAGAATTAGAGATTCAAACTCAGGATATTGGGCATCTTGCCGAAAATCGGCGAGTAATAGTTCAAGAGGTGAGGAGGCTTTCGCGTGATGCAAGATTTAAACGAGCAGTTCTTGCAGCTTATGACAATAGGTGTGCAATGACTAGAATTCAGCTGAAGCTTGTTGAAGCCGCCCATATTCTTCCTGTGGTATCCGAAGAAAGTAGTGATCATATTACAAATGGGATTGCTCTATCTCCTACTTTTCACCGTGCTTACGATAATCGATTGATATATTTCAAAGAAGATTATACAATAAGATTGAATGAGGATAAAATATCTGAATTTTCTTCGTTAGGACTTGATTTAGGGATTGATTATTTTAGATCATTCGAAGGAAGAATGATATATCTTCCTCAGGACCCCAATCAAAGACCATCTTTTCAATATATCCAGCTTGCGAATCGGAAGAGGCGTATTCCGGGCTGTTTTTGAAACTTGAAAAAGGGTGAAAGGGGGTAGTTATGGTGTTGGAATCAAGCGGTTAAATTCACCATAAAGGAGTGGTATGAACCTAGGACATCGGTAACAAACTGACCGGGAACATCGGTTATACATTACACTGGGCGCATGCCCTGGGCAAACGTGTCACCAATGGAACAGAAGCAGCGGTTTGTCAGTTTGGCGGTAGGTCATCATTTTACGATGACGGAACTGTGCCGGGGGTTCGGCATCAGCCGGAAGACGGGGCATAAATGAATGACCCGCTATTAGTTTGTTACCGATGTCCTTGTTTATACCGGAAGCCGAGTTGCAATCACGGCGCGGCGAGGCCGCCACGCCCTACCTTTTTTACTCTCAAAGGGGTCAGTCCCGAAATTCAAGTGTTGAGGTTTTCACGATTGGTTGCTAGAGCTGTTGTTCATGGCGAGGCCGGTGCGATATGAGGCAGCAGGAGCGGTTTACCACGTGATGGCGCGTGGGGATGGCGGGCGTGATGTTTTTGTGGAGGACGAGGATCGGAAGGCTTGGCTGGAGGCGCTGGGGAAGACCTGCGTGCGGCTGGGTTGGCGGGTGCATGCATTTGTGCTGATGGGGAATCATTTCCATCTACTTCTGGAGACGCCGGAGCCCAACTTGATATCCGGGATGAAGTGGCTGATGGGCGTTTTTTCCCAAGGTTGGAATAGACGGAGATTGCGGCGCGGGCATGTATTCCAAGGACGCTACAAGGCGGTGGTGGTGAATGGTGAGGAGAAGGAGGCGCACTATCTGCGCGTGGTTGCGGATTACATCCACCTAAACCCGGTGCGTTCCGCCTGGGTGGGAGGGGATACGGGCAGGAAGCTGAAGGAGTATGCGTGGAGCAGCTTTTCCCATTACCATGGACGGAAGGCGCCGGATTGGCTGGAGATGGGCCGGGTGATACGGGCTTTTGAACTGGCAGAAGGAAAAGCGGGGAGGCAGGCGTATGCTCGCTATCTGGAGGCACGGGCCATGAGTCGGGAAGCGACGATGAATGATGCCTCACTGAAGGAACTGCGACGGGGTTGGTATCTGGGCGAGAAGGGGTTTGCGGAAAAGCTGCTGCGGGAGATGGGCGAGGTGATAGCCCCCAAGCGGCGGAAGGGCAGTGTGCGTGGCGAGGCGGCGCGTGCCCACGATGAGGCGGAAGCGGAGAGATTGGTTTCGTTGAGTCTGAGGCATCTGAAAATGCCGGAAAGTACGCAGGAATTGCGCGGCAGGGGAAGATGGCGCGATGAGAAGACGGTGATAGCTGCTTTGGTAAAAGAACGGACGGTGGTGAAAAACGCTTGGGTGGCGGATCGGCTGGCGATGGGCCATGAGGGGAATGTGACGCAGGCACTGCGCCGGGTGCGGCAGGATGCACAGCTTCAAAAAGCATTCATGAAATTGCGTCGAACACTTGAAATTCGGGACTGACCCTTTTTCGACCCTTTTTCGCTGACCCTTTTTCGCTTGGGTGGCGGATCGGCTGGGGATGGGCCACGAGGGGAATGTGACGCAGGCACTGCGCCGGGTGCGGGAGGATGCACAGCTTCAAAAAGCATTCATGAAATTCCGACGAACACTTGAAATTCGGGACTGACCCTTTTCCTTTTTCCTCTTGAAATTCGGGACTGACCCTTTTTCCTGAAATTCGGGACTGACCCTTTTTCCTGACCCTTTTCGAACATTCGTCAGTTTGGCGGTGGGTCATCATTTTACGATGACCGAGCTGTGCCGTGAGTTTGGCATCAGCCGGAAGACGGGGCACAAGTGGCTGCCGTACTATTTGGCTAGCCGCCAATCATTCATCATTTGAACCTGTTTGGCTCTCCGCTCTTTTTATGGCGGCACTGAGTTTGAGGCCGAGGGCGCGGCACCAATCGTAATAGAAGGCAATTCCCGGATTGCGGTCTCCTCGTTCGGCCCGGATGAGGGCGGCTCTGTCCAAGCCTGATCTGGAAGACAGTTCGTTTTTGCTTAATCCTTGTTTTTCTCTTTCCTTTACAAGCACTTGTGAAAGGGCGCTGATGAATGTGAAAGCGTGTTGGGAAGGCATTCCATCAGATTACTGAGATGGGTGTGTGAATGGACATGTGATTATTGGCACTCCCTGCTTGACGCTGATGATGGTGGTGGGTAGTTCGATTCCATGAGCATTCATCATTTTACTTCCTATGACGAATACCCTCAACGTGCCGCAACCCTTGGGAGCATCGAAAACTCCCTCAGGCGGTTTCCGTTGCTGGTTTCTCTGATGAACCATTTGCGGCCCGCCCCACTTACAATGACTGGAGATCAAGAGTTGCGATCAGCATGTGGCCGGGCGATGACATCCATGTTGGCTGATCTCTCCCGAATCCCACCCGCACCTTCCATTTCCCGGGACGCTGACGCCAGGGAGAAGGCGATTTTTGAAATGATCCGGAATTCAGAAGCTCTGGAGCTATTGGACCCGGATCAACTCCAGCGGCTGGATTCCTTGGTGGTGCGGCTGCTGCCTACTGCTTGATTTCAACACCGTAACTGACCCTTTTTCCGGAACCCTTTTGCGTGTAGGAAGTTTATCGATCTCTATGCTTCGCTTTCCAGAGCCTTCTCACACTTGAGTAGAATGGCGCTTGGAGTCGTGTCGTAAACCCACGCCAATTTTGCTAGGGTTTCGACAGTGGGGCGGCGTTTGCCACTTTCCAGATAGGAAACAAATGAAACAGCAAGGCCTGCCCTTGTGGCAGCTTCATTCTTTGATAATCCGCATCTATTTCTGATTTCAATCAATTCATTTTTAAGGGCTTCTGAGAATAGATCTGCCTTTTGATTGAGTTTCATGCGACGATCTTAGCCGCTAAAATCTTGACTCTTGTTTTCGCTATAGTGAAAACAAGGCGTCACGTATTGCATGAAGAGTCATTCCACTCATCCATCCGACGCTTTTCCAGAGCGGACAAAAACCATTGAGAGCATCGAAAAGTGCCTGATACGGTTTCCGCTGGTGGTTTCCCTGATGAATCACTTGCGGCCAACTCCGTTGACGATGACGGGTGATCAGGAATTACGTGCTGCTTGTGGTCGGGCGATGACTTCCCTTCTGTCGGACCTTTCCAAAATTTCCCCAGCACCTGCCGCAGCCAGGCAAGCCGATAGCCGGGAGACGGCAATTTTTGAAATGATCCGGAATTCAGAAGCATTGGAGCTTCTGGACCCGGATCAGCTCCAGCGGTTGGATTTCCTTATGGTAAGATTATTGCCTGAGGCCGGAGATGCTGACGGGTATGAGCCGGGAATATCAGTTACCCATTAGGCTCGGCACGCTAGAACGTGGTCGTTACGGTGTTGAAATCAATCGGAGTCAATCGATATGGAAATCAGCGTTCGGAAAGAAAGGGATGGCGACATTTTGTCGATTAGAAGAGTCACGGAATTCGCGTTTAAGGATGCAGAGTATTCCAGCCAAACCGAACAGTGGATCGTGGAGGCGCTACGGGAAGATCATGTGCTAACAGTCTCTCTGGTGGCAGAGCTGGATGGAAGTGTGGTGGGGCATGTGGCGATATCACCGGTGACCATTTCCGATGGAGCGAGGAACTGGTATGGACTTGGGCCTATTTCGGTTCTTCCCGCGCACCAAAATAGGGGGATTGGCTCATTGCTGATCCAGAAGGCACTGCTGGAGCTGGAGGTAATCCATGCTGATGGTTGTGTCGTTCTTGGGGAGCCGGGCTATTATGGGAGATTCGGATTCAAAGTCCATGAGGGGTTGGTCTATCCAAACGTGCCACCGGAATACTTTCAGGCGCTTTCGTTCAGCCATCGCATTCCCCTGGGTGAAGTGAGTTACCACGAGTCTTTCAATGCAAGGGAATAGATGCGTAAAAAACCATCCGATGAGTGGTTTTTGTTTTCCTGGCATATCCTGCCGAGGACTGGGGCTGGATGGTTAGGCCGTAGACACCTTTCCAGCCTACATGACGGAGTCATGTAGCTACGGAAATCCCGGGACGGCCTGGCGGCTACACCTACCCTTTTGATGAATAGAGGCCCACGATGTTACTCGGAGAGACCGTCTACGATGAAATCGGCGAGGAGATTGGGCAGTTCGCTCATGGCGTCGTGGAGTTCCTCCTCGATGCTGGCCAGATACTCGCCTTCGGTCTCGGTGTATTGATCGAGGTCTGCACTGCGTGTCTGGCACCACTGGCTGGCGTTGAGCGCATCGACCACCCCGCTGGCTCCGATGAGGTCGAAGGAATTGATGATGCGGGTGTGGTTGAGCGGGCTTTGCCAGAATTCATGCAATCCCTCGCCATCGGAATCCAGTAACTGGACGGTCTCCACCACATCCATCAGCGCGCGCTCTTGGCGCGTGAGTTTCTCCTCGGCTGATTTCTCTTCGAGACGGTCGATGAGGAGGGTGATTTCGTCGTCCCATTCGATGGGTTCATGGTCAAAGTTCATTCTGCCGGAGAAGTGAAGTTGGCAGCGCGAGGGGTCAAGGCACAATCGCAGTGGGATGCTCTGGTGAACTTTTGAGTGGAGGGCAAGCTGGGCATCTCCCGGAGTTGTGGGATTGGACGAATCCTCTTGTGACGGCCCGAACGGCTCCTTATTTTTTCCATCTCACCCATAAAAGGAGAAGCACTTGGCCAGAATTTTAGGATATGTAGCCACCAGCCTGGATGGCTTCATTGCGACAGATGATGAATCGTTGGAATGGCTGTTCACCCGGGGGGACATGGAATTGGGCGAACACGATTACCAACTCTTCCTCAAGCGCATCCGGACGGTGGTGATGGGGCGCACGACGTATGAATGGATCGCAAACGAACCCAGCCCATGGGCATACAGCGATCAGCGCGTCATTGTCGTGACCTCCAGCCCGATCCTCAATCCAAAAGGAAAATTGGAAACCCGGTCGGATATTGATTCGCTGATTGCGGAACTACGAGAACTGGATGACGGCGATGTGTGGATGCTGGGTGGAGGGAAGCTACAGATGGCCTTCATGGAGCGGGGTGCCTTGGATGAAATCGAGATCTACGTGATCTCGTCTCTCATCGGTGGTGGATATCCGCTGTTTCCGGCTACGGGTTTCAAGGCATCGCCCACGCTTCTCTCAGCCAAATCGCTCGGTGGCGGGGGCGTGAGGCTGCATTACACATTTCATTGATCGTCGGAAAACGTCCTCTTTTTTCGCCTCATTGACTGCGTTTCCGTCGCTGCTAGGTTGGTCCAATCATGAAACTGAAACGCATCGATCACATCGGCATCGTGGTGAAAGACCTGGCTGCGGCGAAGGATTTCTTCCTCGCGCTGGGGATGGAGGTGATGGGGGAGCGAGAAATGGAGGGCGCTCTGGTGGATGGGGTAATCGGGCTGAAGGGGGCGAGGTCCTCCATGGTGATGATGGAGACGCCGGAGGGGGATGCCAATATTGAGCTGATTCAATTCCATGCTCCTGAGGCAGATGAGGATGGCTCGCCGCGTGCGGAGCTGAATGTTCCCGGCATCCGTCACCTGGCATTGTTGGTGGAAGATCTGGAGGGAATGGTGGCGAAGTTGAAGGCAAAGGGTGGGGAATTGATAGGTGAACTCGTGAATTACGAAGGGACCTACAAGCTGTGTTGTCTGCGCGGGCCGGAAGGGATCATTCTTGAGTTGGCGGAGGAATTGTAAGCATCGCCAAGGGCGCGATTCTGTCTGTCCTTAAGCGATTTCAATCTGGTATCTGGAACGGATTGTGTGGAGAATGGGCGTATGAGCATACAAAGCATTTTGGGAGTGATCATGATCGCCGCTGGAGCCGGGCTGCTGGCCTACGGTGGATTCACCACCACCAAGCGGGAGGATGTCGTGGACTTCGGGCCGCTGAAGGTGCAGGCGAATGTGAAGGAGCGCCATACGGTGCCGCCGATCCTTTCCTGGGCCGTGCTGGGTGGCGGTGTGGTCGTCCTGTTGCTGGGCGCGAAGAAGAAGTAACGGCGGAGTCCACCGCGCGGATGGAATCCGTGGTGGATTTTTGCGTTTGCGCGGTGAAGAAAGGGAATGCGTTGCGCAGGCGACGACTTCCCTGATTTTACCCATGATGACTGATTTATCGCAGGAACTGCTCCTCCCCATTCGCGCCGCCACCGAGACGGCGCTGGCCCATGATGTGGTGCCGGACCGTTGTGATATTTTACAAAATGGCAGCACGCTGGTGCTGCGGCTGACGGAGACGCTGGTCGCACGGGTGGTGCAGGATCTGGATGGCCCGCGGCAGGGGACGGAGTGGTTTTCCCGGGAAAATGCAGTGGCTCAGCATTTGGCCAGTCATGGTGCGCCGGTGATTCCCATGCACGGTGGGATCTCGCCCGGCCCGCATGAGCATCTGGGGTATCCGCTGAATTTCTGGCAATATGTGACCTCCATCGATGAAGAGCCGGAGCCTGCCGTGCTGGGCGAGAGGATGCAGCATTGCCATCAGGTGCTGCAGACGTTTGCTGAGCCTCTGCCGGAGCTGGCGATTTTAACCGAATGCTTCGGCGTGCTGGAGAAGCTGGCGGAAAGGGAGCTGCTGCCCCAGGATACGTTGACAATGCTGCACGGGCATTTGGTGAGAAGCATCGAGGTACTGGGCCGTTACCCGTTTCAGCCGTTGCATGGAGATGCGCATCCGGGGAATGCGATGCATACCACGCTGGGCCTGCTATGGACGGATTGGGAAGATACCTTCAGCGGCCCGGTGGAGTGGGATCTGGCCTCGATCATCTGGAATGCCCGCGTGCTGGAGGAAGATGAAGCGACGGTGCAGGCCGTTCTGGATGGCTATATAAATGCGGGTGGGAAATACGATGCGGAGGTCCTGCAGCAGAGTCTGATAGGGCGGGCTGCCGTCATGTGCGCCTGGTATCCCATCCTGTATCCAGATCCCTCGCCGATGCGCCGGATGAAGCTGAAATTCCGCTTGGACTGGCTGGAGCGGCAGTCGCTGTGATGTACGGGGCGGGAAAAGTTTGTCATCATCGACAGATGGGTGTGGGATGCGGGAACATTCGTTTCACACCAATTACGCCATGAGTTCTGTCTCCGAATCCGCCGTTGCCGCCGCCGTCGAATCCCTCCGCACCGCCATCCTCGCCGCCGATGGCGCCACCTTGGCATCACTAGCAGCAGAGGGCCTGACGTGGGGCCACTCCAATTGCCGTGTGGACGACCGCGCGACGTTTTTAGAGAAGCTTTCCGGTCCTGTTCCTGCCTTCAATGGCATCGAGATCAGTGATCAATCGATCGTAATCAGCGGCACGACGGCGGTGGTGCGTCACACCTTTGCCGCCATTCTGGGTGATGGAAATGGCATCAATCTCCACCACGTGCTGGTGTGGGCACTCCAGAATGACGCGTGGAAACTCCTGGCCAGACAGGCCGTGAAGATGGCCTAACGGAAATTTCTTCAGGAAGTGTAGGTGGGCGGCTCCTGGGCTACCTGGATAAGATCCACCTCCGCTTCCCGCAAGGAATGGGAATAGTTGGCGCTGTCCGTGATTTCCCAACTGCCTGAGCGGTCCAGCAGCAGCAGGCGATCATGATACTCGATGAGGGTATTGCGGTGGCCTACGCTGATGGAGCCGATGCCGGACTGCTTCAGCATTTGGTAAAGGTGCGCCTGATTGTCCTCGTCCAACGCGCTGGTGGCTTCGTCCAGGAAGGCAAACTTCGGCTGACGAAGGAAGAGTCGGGCAAAGGCGACACGCTGTTGCTCTCCGAGGGAGAGAATGTTTGACCAATCCACCACCCGGTCCAGATCTCCATCCACCCGGTCGAGAACATCGGTGAGGTTGACCTTTTGAATCACCTCCACGATCTGTTCATCACTCAGGCCGCGATCCAGATAAGGGTAGAGAAGTTGGTTCCTCAAATTCCCCTCCACCATGTAAGGGCGCTGTGGGAGGAACATCAGATCGATGAGCATGGGCCGCTCCAGAACGCCGGACCCGCTGAGCCATAGGCCGGCGATGGTGCGCAGCACCGAGCTTTTTCCCGTGCCACTGGGCCCCATGATGAGCAGGCTCTGGGCCGGATCGAGTTCAAAGGAAAGATCCAGCACGAGGGTTTTCCCCGTCTTGGGAGTTTGGACAGTGACCTTGTCCAGCTTGAGAACCTTGCCGCCTTCATCCAGCCCGGCTGCTTTTTCCCGCTCCGCACGCTGCTCTTCAGCATCGTGCTCATCCAAGCTGTTCCACAGATTCCCGAGGCGCTGGACACCGGCCAGATAGGAACTGAGTCCGCCGAACTGGGTGATGATCATGGAGGCCGCAGTAAGCACCTGCCCGAAGGCACCTGCGGCCTGCGTCACGACGCCGAATTCCACCTCCCGGCGCATGAACATGGGGGCCACCACCATCATCGGGAGCACGAGGGCCAGGTAATTGTAACCATTGGTGAAGAAGGCGAGGTTGCGGTTTCGCTTGATGATGAAGTTCATGTTTTTCACCACTTCCGCGAGGCGGTTCACCAGATCCAGGTGTTCGCGTTTCTCCCCGGCGTAGAAAGCAATGGACTCCGCATTGTCCCGCACGCGGACCAGGCCGTAGCGGAAATTTGCCTCCTTCTCGTATTGCTGATAGTGGAGGCGCACCAGCTTGCGACCGATGAGGATGCTGAGGGCGGTGCCGACCACGGCGTAAAAAACCATGATGGCCACCAGCTTTCCGGAAATCGTCCAAAGCACGCCGATGAACGCAATGAGGGTGACGAGGGAATTGAGCGCGATAAGGAAAAACGCCAGGGAATTGGTGGTGAAATTCATCACATCCTCACTGATCCGCTGGTCCGGGTTATCGATGTTTTCCGAGCCCCGCAGTTGATAGTAGGCGCGGTTGTTGAAATAGCGTTTTATCAAGTGCTGTGCCATCCATTCCCGCCAGAGAAGGGCCAGCCTTTCTTCCACCCAGCGGTAGTACACGCCGATGGGGACCGCTAGAGCGAAGGTGCCCAAATAGTAAAGCAGGGAGCGCCAATAGACCGCTGGTTCGCGGTTGGCGATGGCGGTCATGAAATCCCGCGACGCATAACTCATCAATACCTGCACGCCTCCTACCGAGAGGGAGAGGACAATCAGAGCAGTGAGAAATCCCCGTGCCTTGCGCCGCCTTTCCGATGCGAAAAACGCCTTGGTAATGGTGAGGAACTGCGCGCAGGTCTGGCGAAAGGTGTCCCGGCGCTCTGCTGGATCAGTGGGTGGGTGTTCCTCTGAGGAAAGCTCTTCGCTGGAAGAGGGTGAAGGTTTGATGCCCATGGGGTTGCCGATCACTTTAATCGTCGCACCCCGGATTATTCAAGAAGCGTCTGCAAACGCTTCAGGAGGGCCGGGCTATTTTTTTCCCCGTTTATCGGCTGGCTTCTTCGGCGCGCGTTTGGGCGCATGAGCGGATTTTTTGGGAGGGAATCCGGATTTCTTCGCCTCCATTTCACGGGTGCGCTTCCGCCAATCCCGGCGCGGCTGCTTCTCTCCCGGCAGGGCAGGGGGGATGGGCGCGTGGTAATTGAACCCCTTCAGGCGTTTCCGCTCCAGCGGCAGAGCGATGAACATTTCGAGGATGGCCAGAAGATTGAGATCATCCTTGGGAACAAAACTAATCGCCTCTCCTTGGGTATCCGCGCGCCCCGTCCGTCCGATGCGGTGCACATAGTCCTCTGGGTTGACCGGGAAATCATAATTCACCACGTGGGTAACCCCCTCAATGTCGATGCCGCGGGCTACAATGTCCGTAGCGACGAGCACCTGTGCTTTCCCATCCTTGAAGTCCTGTAGCGCTTGGAGACGTTGCTCCTGGGAGCGGCTGGAATGGAGCTTGGCCACCTTGACTTGGGCCAGCTTCAGAAAATTGGTAAGTCGGTCTGCGCCATCCTTCATGCGAACAAAAACGAGCACGCGCTTGAACTCAGGTTGTTTGAGCAGTTCCTGCAGCAGAGCATTCTTCAGATGCACCGGCACTTCGTAAATGTACTGCCGCACGGTTTCCGCTGGATTGGATCGCTTGCCGATCTGCACCATCTTTGGTTGATAAAGGAAACGCCTGGCCAGGGATTCCACTTCTTTGGAAAGCGTGGCGGAAAACATCAGCGTTTGCCGGCGCTTTGGCAGATAAGTCGCGATGGTTTCAATGTCCGGCAGAAAGCCCATGTGCAGCATGCGGTCCGCCTCATCCAGAACGATCATGTCCAATGCCTGGAAATCGACTTTCTGCCGCCCCAGAAGATCGATCAAACGGCCTGGTGTGGCAACGAGGATGTGCACGCCTTTCCGGATGGCCTTAATCTGGGCTTCTTCCTCCACGCCGCCATAGATGGCTGCCACACGGATGGGAAGGTGCCTGCCATAGGAGCGGATGTTTTCCATGATCTGAACGGCCAGTTCCCGTGTGGGGGCCAGGATCAGGGCCTTCACTCCATACAGCTTTCCGGCGCGGTTGGTCTCGGAAAGGCGTTGCAGCATAGGCAGAACGAAGGCGGCAGTCTTGCCCGTGCCAGTTTGGGCAATGGCAATCAAATCATTGCCTTGCATCACTTTGGGGATGGCTGCCGTCTGAACGGGCGTGGGGCGGGTATATCCTGCTTTTTGAATGGCGCGGAGAATCTCGTCCTCAAGTCCAAAGGTGCTAAACGGCATGCGCGGAGCATAAGCGCCCCGCCCGCCGATGGCACGTATTTTCAGACTTGGATGTCTCCTTGGACAGCACCGTTGTCATTCGGTTGGCGGGTGACGGCGGCAGTCAGCATTTTTGCGAAAGTGACGAGCTTGCCATTTTCCGTGTCCCAGTAGTGGGCTTCCAGTGGACGGATGCTCAGGAGGGTAAGGTTCGGATCGTCCTTTCCAGCGGGAAACCAAGCTTCTACCAGTTTGGTCCAGAGTTCATCGATTTTTGCGCGATCCCGGGAGATGGTCGTTTCTCCGAAAACGGTGAGGTATTCAATTTTTTCGGTATTGGCGAAGATCAGTTGTGTCCGGGGATCCGATTCCAACTGGCGATTGTGAACGCTGTCGGCTCCGCTGAAAAACCATAGGGTACCTTGCTCGTCCACCTGCTGGACCTGCATGGGGCATGTATGAAAGGGGATGGTACCCAATCCACTGGCAAACATACAGGTGGAGGCTCCTTCGGCCAAATCCTTGAGTTTTTTCACAGCGTCAGCACCGCTCAAATTTTTTGTGCTCATGTTTTTCAACCTCACTGCACTTCTGCATGGGTCAAATTGAATTTCAACTACATGCCTCTTCTGAAGGTGCTTTGACGGAGGTGGTATCCCATGTTAGTCATGCAGGAAATGAGTGAGGTAATCAACAACGCCGGGTGGAGCCGATTTGAACTTGAGGAAGAAGGGAAACTGGCATTTGCCGATTACCACAAATCAGACGGCATCCTAACGATCTCTCATGTCGAGGCGGATCCGGCTTTGAGAGGACGAGGAACAGCCGGAAGATTGATGGAAGGCGTTCTTCGGTCTGCCCGTGAACAGGAGCTGAAGGTCCGGCCTCTTTGCGGATATGCGGCGGCCTACATCCAACGCTATGAAAAACATCACGACCTGCTGGCTTGAAACGGTTGCGTGATATTGGACTGGTGATCTAGCAGAAGAGAGATGGCGTTGACTCCTGTTCCATGAAAAACGATGTGCTCCATGGGGCGAATAAAGCCCCTCGTCCTTCCACCCTCCGTCCTAGGAAAAAACGGTGGTTGCCGTGGTTGTTGAATTTATTGTTTCTTGGATTGGTTTGCCTGCTGCCATTGGGATCGGTCATCGCTCTCACTCCGTTAGGTTGTGAGTGGTATGTAATAGGATATCTTTCTGCCATTTTCTTGCTGACTTATATATTTATCGGCGGGACAAGCGGTGTGCCCAATTGGGGAACTGGCGGACTCCAGAGAGCACACTTCACTTGCTGGAGTTTCTCGGTGGCTGGCCTGCGGCTTTCCTTGCCCAGCGGGTGCTTCGCCACAAAATCAGAAAGATCAGCTACCAGATGATCTTCTGGCTGATCGTGGTCTTTCATCAATGGTTGGCTTTCGATTCCTTTCTCGGGTGGCGCTATCTGCGGCTGGATTATGCTTGGTTGCAGATTTTCAGCTATTGATAAGGCGGAACGCCCTGTATCTGGGCAATTCGCAACTCTCCCCTTACAGGGTGGGGAGATCGATTTGATATGGGTTTTTCTATCAGTGAACCGTTGGGAGTCTTTGATGGATAAGGAGTGGATTCAAATGGAGGCAGATGCTGAGTCTTGGAGGAATTCCGACGGCATGCTTTTTGCGACACGAAAGGCGCAATCCAAACACACTGACCATGAAAATCCATTACACTCTTCTGTTGTCCCTCGCTTCCACTATTCCACTTACGGCACAGCCGGTGGATGCGGTGCCCAAGGTCGTCGAATCCGAAGTCCGTGAAACCGTGGATCCTGCTACAGGCTCCAAAACAGTGGAAGAAACTGTCACTGAAACCACACCTGCATTCGATCCTGTTCATGGATTGGAAATCGCCCCCCGTCCTGTCCAACCAGCACCCGGCACAACGGTGGAAACCACAGAGACAACCACCCACGTAGGGGGACGCGTTTACAACTCGGAACGGAGTGTCGTGGTGGTGGAAGGCCGGGAGCTTCCCTATGTCACCATCCCGGTTCTCTTTGTAAAGGAGACGGCGGAGCTATTGGATGCAGAGTCGCGTTCTGCCCTTACCCAAACAGCCGGGGCCATCATGGAGGTTCTTAAAAAGAATCCTACAGCAGTCTTTGATATCGAGGGGCACACCAGCACGGAAGGAACCACCGAATTCAATCTGAATCTTTCCGCCCAGAGAGCTCAACGCGTCTATCAGGAACTCACCAGCCGTTACGGCGTGCCGGCATCTGCACTGAGTGCACACGGCTATGGCGAAAGTTATCCCCGCTATCCGAATGGGACCGAAGCTCAAATGACGCTGGATCGCCGGGTGCTGGTAGTGCGCGTGAAATGAGCGGAAGTGGAAATTGGATGATTTTTCGAAAAACGGCGAATAGAGTGTCCTGATTCAAGGCCTCCATTCGTCGTTTTTTTGAATAACCCAAACTTATCCACGAGCCATGAGTAATACCGAGTCCACCGCCCTTGTGCAACCCTACCTCTTTTTCGGGGGACGCTGTGAAGAAGCGATTGAGTTCTACAAGCGCACATTAGGTGCAGAAGTGGAAATGATGATGCGTTTCAAAGAATGTCCTGATCCTCAATCGGAAGGAATGCTTCCTGAAGGATACCAGGATAAGATCATGCACTCCAGCTTCCGCATTGGCCAAACCACCATCATGTCCTCGGATGGCTGTGGGGAAATCACGGAATTCAATGGTTTCTGTCTCTCCATCACCCTGCCATCGGAAGAAGAATGCAGAACGGTTTTTGCCGCTCTTTCCCAAGGGGGCCGTGTGAAGATGCCCTTGGAAAAAACCTTCTGGTCCCCATGCTTCGGCATGGTTGAGGACCAATTTGGCCTCGGCTGGATGATCAGTGTGTGATTTATTTTTGATAGAAAACCTTCCACAGGATAAGACCGTGTGCGGGAGCATTCATTCCCGCCATGGCGCGATCCTTTTCAGAAAACATCCGGAGGACTTCATCCGGCGGGTACTTCCCATAGCCGATCTGAATAAGGGTGCCGACAATGCCTCGGCACATCTTGTAGAGAAAACCTTCGCCTTCGATGATGAAGGTGAGTTTGCTGCCACTTTTTTTGATTTCACACTTGGTCAGTGTTCGGATGGAGTCTCCCAGAATGCCATCGCGTTTCGCAGTAAAAGTGCGGAAATCCTTCCTACCTACAAAGTATCCCGCCGCCTCTTCCATGGCTGCCAGGTTTAATTTTTGTGGCACATGCCAGGCTTGAGTGCGCAGGAGAGGATTCATCGCCGCATGGTTCCATATGACATAGCGGTATTGCTTTCCCGTGGCATCGAACCGCGCGTGGAATGAATCCTGAGCAACCGTAGTTTTTCTAACACGTATGTCATCAGGCAGTCCGGCATTGATCGCCAGTAGCAGATGGCGATGCGGCATTTTCAGTTCCCCAAACGGTATCTGGAAATGCGCCACCATTCCATAAGCATGCACTCCCGAATCGGTCCGGCTGGAACCCTGTAATTTCGGCCCAGAAGGGAAAATGTCAGCTAGTGCCTTTTCCACGGCATCCTGCACTCCCATGCCGGATCGCTGCGACTGCCAGCCATGATAGGCCGTGCCATCATACGAAAGGGTGAGCTTGAACTTTTTCATCAAAACATTGGTGATATGTAGTGCTTGGCCGACTGAATATTTCCTGGGTTTTAGGAGTGTGTTGATTCTAACTATTTATGTTCAGATGGCAAAAACAGGAAACCCCATTTCATGGAATGTGCCCCAGACTGGAATGGTATGCGGGTAAACAAAAGCCGGAACTCCTGAGAGTTCCGGCTGGAGACTATGAATGGATACTTGGAAAATCAGCGACCTTTTTTCTCTCCATCATCATCAGGAGACTTGTCCTTTTTCCCTGATCCTTGGCGGGGTTGTTGGGCTTGGGGTTTTGTTTCCCTTTGTTGAGGTTGTGCCTGACGCTGAGGCGACTTCTGTTCGGGCTGGGGTTGCCGTTGTTGCCTTTGTTCGGGCTGAGGCTGGCGCTGCTGAGGTTTCTGCTCCGGCTGCGGGCGTTGTTGCCTTTGCTCCGGCTGTGGCTGGCGTTGCTGAGGTTTCTGCTCTGGCTGCTGGCGTTGTTGCCGCAGTTCCGGTTGAGGCTGGCGCTCGGGTGATTTCTGTTCTGGCTGCGGCTGTCGTTGCTGAGGCTTCTGCTCTGATGGCTCTTCGCGTTGAATCCTTCGCTCGATCTGCTCGGCCTTGGGTTTCTCTTTCCGTGGTTCGTCCGGTTTTTGCTCTGCTCCAGAAATGCGTCCTGGGCTGGCCTCGGATGGATTGCCTTTACGGCCTTCCGGATTGCGACCTTGCAAGGACGGATCGTTGCCTTGGCGCCCGTTGTCTGGAGCGTCCTTGCGCGGATTGGCTTTTTCAGGATTGTGATCCTTGTGGCCCCTCTCCTCGCCTTGGGCTGTGCCGACAGCTCCATCCAGATCCCGATTTCCTTCTGGTTTGCCCTTATCCTCACGAGGGCCTTTGTCGTCACGACCTTCTGGTGGGCGGCCATCACGGTTTTGTTTTTCGAGAGAACCCTCATTGCCACCGCGTACGGCTGCTCCCTCATTAGGAATGATGTTCTTGTCCTCCCGGAATTCCCGGCGCTTTGGTGGCGCACCATTGCCGGAAAGTTGTTCTGCACGTTTGGCCACTACGGGGGATTTCGCGAATCTCTCACGCATCACTTGGACGCGTTTGTTATCCTTGTCATCCTTGCCCTTTGCGTCCCGCTCTACGGCCTTGGCTTCAAAACGTTGGCGCTCATTACTGAAGTCCCGCATCTTCTTGCGTTCTGTCACGATTTCCTCACGCTCATTGGTGCTGATCTGCCGGAATCGCTGACCATTGTTCTTGTCGGAAACATAACGGCTCAGAGGTTGGGCAAAGTCGAAGTTGTCCCGGCCTGCACGGCGTTTTCCTTCCTCACGTGCTTGGAGGAGTGCCCAAGTGCGGGGTGGACGGGCATCTTCATGATCGCGGTAGTATTGAAATTCATCACGCTTGCGGCGATCCCAATCCCGGTCTCCACGATGGGTCCAGCGGTCATAGACGAAGATTGGGTCATAGCCACGGCGGCTGGCCTGATAGGAATAAGAGTCGTAATATCCCTCATTCCGGTACCTCGGGGAATAGTAGTCCCCGAAGTAATAGTGCCCGTAATTGGGCCTCACGAAGAGGTGGTTCAGAAACACATTCAGAACAATCACTGTTGTAGGTGTGTAGTGATAATTGGGCTGACGATAATAGTCTCCTTGGAATCTAACCGGTGCGAACACGACTCCACGTCGTCCCACATTGTAGTCCCAATAGCCGTCCACAAATACATAACCACGGCGGGTCCACTGATAGTGGGCTGGCACCCACGTCCAATTTTCATGAGCGGGCTCCCAATAGCCGGGACGCCAAGCGTAGCGTTCCTCCCGGTTTACCCATGTGCCGGAGATCCACACATAATTGTCTGAAGGGGCGGCGACATTAGGTCCGCTTTCGATGGATTTCGGCGGCTTGGAATAATAAGCCACTTCTTGGGTTTCCTCACTGGACCAGTAGCCGGAGGTCCATTGCCATTGGCTGCCTTCTGCTGCCCAATAGCCGGGAATCCATTGGCGGTCAGGCGGAAGATTTCTCCAGATTCCACTGATCCAAATGAAATTTCCTGCCTCCTCATCCCAGCCCCAATAGCCGGGAATCCATGCCACATTATCTCCATCCGGACGCTCGTCTGGTGGGATTTCCTCGATCATTTCTGGTGGAGCCATCCGCACCAAGAGGCCGGGTTCCGGATCATAATTGACCGTGGTGGCGAAGGCCTCATGTACCGGGCCCCGCGTGAGTTCCTCCACTCCCTGCTGTTGTGCGTAACCTTGAGAGGGCGCTATCAAAGCCGCCCCTGCCATGAGCGCGGAAAAGGCGCCCATGAAACTATAGTTTCGTAGATTCATGGTAGTAACTAATGGGTTTTTAGGGGAAATATCAAACATCCGTGGAAATTGTGGTCTCCTTTGTGCGTGGGGCCTGACCTGCCCCGCTGGTGGTTTCCACCGCTTTGGTTTTACCTGAGACTGAGTTGGCTGCCCCCATTAATCCCAGTCCTCCAATGACCAATCCTATCACGATCAGCCAGGTTTGCGGGACTCCGGCAGCGGATGCTCCATAAAGAATCCCAGCGAGAAGGACGAGTGTTCCGAGCAAATAGATGATGGCTTTCATGGTAATTGACTCTTTGCAGTGTTTGTACCACCGGGCAGTATGCTGGATTTGCAGGATTTTGTAACGACGATGATCGAATGATATCGTGCAACTTGCTTGATTTAATCCTGAAATGCAATGAAGTCTTGGTCGCGGCAACTAAGACGGACGCCTCTTGCTCGATATTCAGTTTTATTTATTAACCTATCTTCCTGGCAATGAATCTGGCTCTGAGCTTACGGACGTGATTAAAAATGTTTCCTCCCCCCATGCGCCGCTCCTCTACGCATCCCGCCAATACCATCAAACGTGTACTAGCCTATTTCATCGATACGGTTCCTGTCACTTTGGCACTTTATTTGATTTCCACCATTTTTTTTGGAATCAGTCCCTTGGTTGACCAGTATGCCCGACCGGAAGTGTTGTTGAAAGCGGAGGTAGCACGACTGGGAATTTTCTGCGGTACTTTATGCATTTGGCTCCTCTATTGCATCTGTGGCGAAATCTCATCCTTGAAGGGGACCTACGGGAAAAAAATGATGGGAATCATGGTGTTATCCGGGAATGGCCGTCGATTGACCTTGGGAAGATCCATTCTACGGAACTTGGCAAAGATACTTTCGATCCTCCCTTGTTACCTGGGATTTTTTGCCGCGTTTGTGTCTCACGGCAGGCGGGGCTGGCATGACATGCTTACGGATTGTTCCGTGGAGGAAAGGCGGTGAAGAAAAAAGTTTGGGCTTTTTACCGCGGCAGAGCGAAGCTACCTCCAACAGCCCTTGATGAACGACTCTTCCCTCATTTCCGCGTCGCTTGACCTAGCTGTGATCGGTGGTGGTGCTTCAGGCTTTTTCACAGCCTTGCGCTATGCTGAAATGGCACCGGGGAAGAGCGTTGCGATTTTTGAGAAGGGCACACATTTTCTCCAGAAAGTTCGCATTTCCGGTGGCGGGCGCTGCAATGTGACCCATGCCTGTTTTGATCCCCGTGAGCTGGCTGCCCACTATCCGCGTGGCTCCCGGGAACTCCGCTCTGCCTTTCACAAATGGCAGCCATCAGACACCATCGCGTGGTTTGAGCGGTTCGGAGTCACATTGAAAACCGAGGCTGACGGCAGGATGTTTCCCATTACGGATAATTCGGAAACGGTAATCAACTGCTTCCTGAATGTGGCACGGGACAGCGGTGTGGATCTGCTGCAGAAGCACGCCCTGATAGGCATCCATCAGCGAGAGGACGGGTGTTTTGTCCTGAAATTTGAAAATCATCCCGGCCCTGTCATTGCCAGATCGGTCTGCATCGCTACCGGTTCCTTGAAAGGCAGCACCCTGCTGAAAGATTTGGAGAAAATGGGGAAAACGATCGAGCCACTGGTGCCTTCGCTTTTCGCCTTTAATGTGAGCGATCCCCGGATCAGCGATCTGGCGGGAGTTTCCCATCCCAAGGTTTCCATCCGGCGGGAAGGTCCTTATGCCGCAAGGCAGGGGCCGCTGCTCATTACCCACAAGGGTTTCAGTGGTCCGGCGGTGCTTCGTCTTTCGGCATGGGAGGCACGTGACCTGGCGGCAGTGAACCACCATTTTCCCTTCCTCATTGATTGGCTGCCGGAAATCAGCATGGAAGCATTGAGGGAACGCTTTGCCGAAAACCGCCAGTCCCAAGGGGCCAAGCTGGTTAAAAATACTCCCATCTCTCCAATCTCCCGCCGCCTCTGGGAGCGGTTCGTTTCTTCCAGCGGTGTTCTGGAGCAAACGACATGGGGCCAACTGGCAAAGGCATCGGAGCGCTGTCTATTGGACACTTTGAAGTCATCGCGCTTTGAAGCCACCGGAAAAACGACGAACAAGGATGAATTCGTGACCTGCGGCGGGATCGAGCGGCACCTGATTGATTTCCGGACCATGGAAAGCAAAAGCACCGCCGGGCTCTACTTCGCGGGGGAGTGCATCGATCTGGATGGCATTACGGGAGGATTCAATTTCCAGGCGGCATGGACCACCGCCCACATTGCCGCCACCGCCCTCGCCAGCAGGTAGATCCCTTATCTGGCAGGTGGCTGAGGGTCTATCTTCATCGCCACCAACCAGAAAAGGATGGCCCAGGCACCGCCCAGTGCCCATCCCGCCAGCACATCCGTGGGCCAGTGGACCCCCAGATAGACACGGCTCACGCCTACCAGCAACGTAGTGAGGACGGAGATGAAGACGATGAAAATGCGCACGCGTTTTTTAGTCTGCGTTCTCGCCAGCAGAATTCCCAGAGTGAGATAAACCAGGGCGGACATCATGGAGTGTCCGCTGGGGAAACTGGAACTGTAAACCCACGTGCCATGCTCCACCAGCGCAGGACGTGGGCGATCAAAGCCGTGTTTCAGAAGGCTGAGGAAGCTGCTGCCCACCGCCACCGAGACGAGTCCCAGCCCTGCCAGACGAGCCCGCCCGGTGAATAGGGCGAAGCTGCATGCCGTGAGAGTAATCCCTGTTAGCAGGATAAAGCCTCCCAAGGCTGTGAGATCACGAGCGATCTCCTCCACCCGCGGCGAGCCGATGGGGTCTGCCGTATTTCCCGGTTCACGCATGGCCAGCAGCACCGTTTCGTCAAAATGGCGTGTCTCCTGTTCTTTTACTTCCTCCGCGATCTCGATGAAAAACCAGCAGCTACCCAGAATGGCCATTACCAGCGCGGGGATCAGTGGTTTTTTCAGCCAACTATCCGCCCAGCGGGGCAAGTGGAAACGTCCTGAGGTCATGAGAAAGGGTTCTGCATTCTTAAACAGGCGGAATCAGGCCGCTGCATGATCACCAGTGAAACATACTTTCGCAATTTCAAGCGATAGGTTGACCCCGGAAGGCAATCCCGCCAGTTTTTGGCAGATGATTCCTCACCCCGTCGTTGAAACGCGCTATTCCCAACCGGAAGAACGTCCTGGCTATGTGAAGCAACTTTTCGATGAGGGTGCCCAACATTATGATCCAGTGGTAGGCTGGGGATTCCTCGGTACTGGAAAATTCTACCGGAAGGACGCTCAGCGCCGTCATGGTTTGAAGCCTGGAATGAAGCTGCTGGACGTCGCCTCCGGCACCGGCCTGATGGCGGTGGCTGCCAAGGAGGTGCTCGGCACGGATGAGAATATCACCTGCGTGGAGCCAAGTGATGGAATGATCGGTGAAGCAAAGAAAAAGCTGAACGCCACCTTCGTTCAGAGCGGTGGTGAATCCATGCCGCTGCCCGATGATACCTTTGATTTTCTCACCGTGGGCTATGCCATGCGCCACTTTGCGGATCTGGAGACGACGTTCACGGAGTTCCACCGCGTTCTCAAATCCGGTGGCAAGGTACTGATTCTGGAAGCCACCCGCCCGGAAGGCCGTTTCGGTTCATGGCTTTTCAAGCTCTACTTCGGCCAGCTCTATCCATTTTTCTCACGCCTCATCACCCGCAGCAAAAAGGCTGAGGAGATGATGGTTTACTTCTGGGAAACCATGGATGCCTGTGTCCGTCCTGCGGATGTGCAGGACGCCTTCAAGGCTGCAGGTTTCACTGAGGTGAAGCGCAAGGCTCTCCTCGGTGTCTTCAGTGAATACACTGCGGTAAAAGCGTGAACATTCAGACGCCGCCCACCATTCAAGCGAATGGCGAGTGGCCGATCTCTGGAAGGGTTTCAAGAAACTCCGGAGAGCAGCCCTTGATGCGGAACCAGCCCTTCTTGAACTTCGTCACCTTGATGGGATGGGCCAGGACGAAGACGACCAAGGAGATCAGAATTGCAAGAAATCCTCCCAAGAGGGCGGCGAGGGTGTAAGTGGCATCAGAGGGAGCATTGAATCCTATCACGATCAACCCGATGCCGCCTAAAAGGAGAGCGGACCCAATGGCGCGGCGTTTCACGATTTTGTTCCATGCCCGTTCACTGAGGCTGTAAGTGATTTTCGCCTTCTTTTGGAAGGCCAGGATAGCAATGAGGGCAAACAATAGTCCCAATACCACGATGACACAGATCCATGGTGGGGTCCAGGCGATGGAAACCGGTTTCCTCCGGCCACCTTGCAAGACTGGTTCATTCGTGATCACACAGGAGGAGGGAAGACTCGCTCCATCTTTTACGATAAGAAACTTCCCATCGCGGTAGTAGCTACCGTCATCTTGCGAAAGACCAAGCGGCTGAGTTTCTGAATTTTGCAGGCTGGCCGGCGTGGCGTAGGGATTTTCCAACATCGTTGTGAGGTTCTAACGAAAGGAACGCAGGCTGCCAGCTTTTAGTAGCCACAGAAATATATTTTGAGTCTCCGTGCAGTCTGCATCGGAATCATGCGGGCTGCCTTCACGTTATCATTGGAAGGAATGAGTGAAATTAGGGAAGGGTATTTATAGTGAGAGAGTTACTTCTCTACTTTAATAAAGGCACGTTACGTGCGAAGGTCTCCAATGCCCTCGGGCGATTTTCAAACCCACATTCCACTATGAAACTTAAAGTGTTCATTATGGCTCTCAGCGCTGCAGGCTTGGGAGCATCCCTGACCAGCTGTGTAGATCCCTACTATGCCGGAGGTCCGCCTCCATCCCCGTACGGGCCGATCTATCGGCCAGGATATGAGGTAAGGACCCTGCCTCCCGGCTACCGCATCGAAGTAATTTCCGGGACCCGCTATTACTACCATAACAATATTTATTACCGAAGCAGAGGTAGCGGTTACGTCGTAGTGGAATCTCCTCGCCGTGGACCCGTGCCACCCCATCGATATGATGATAGACGCGGTCCCGGCGGCTGGCGTGGCTCAGAGTATCGTCGGGATGGCGACGGATATGGGCACGTCCATGTATTGCGCGAGTTACCGCGTGGAGCACAGCAGGTAACTTATCGGGGGCAACGCTATTACCGCAGTGGCGGTGTGTATTACCAATCTCGTTCAGACGGCTACGTAGTGGTGCGGAGCCCATATTGAGAGGACGCATGCCAGTTAATTCCGGGGGGAGGTAGCTGGCTGCTCTCATAAAGCGGGAAACAAAAAATCCCGGCGGCATTCATTTGCCGTCGGGATTTTTGATTTTCAAAGTATGTTTTTTATTGCCGCTCGTGGCGGATGTCCCGCGCGGAGCTGAGAAATACCGCGTCTTCACCGATGTTTACTGCGAGATCACCGATGCGCTCCAATGAACGGGCCACAAAAATAAGGTGCAGAAGGTTTTCCGAGCGATTGCCTGGTTCCTCCAGGCGCTTGCTGAGTGAAGCAATGACATCCTTGTGCAGACGATCCAGTTCTTTGTCCTTAGGCTTCAGGCTTTGCCCCAATTCGGCGTTTCCATCCGTGTAGGAGGTGAGGGCATCACGTAGAATCTTATCCGCCAATGTATAAAGTGGCTCAGCCATGGTGACTTCCTCCAACTCCTGGGATTTGCAGATTTTCTTGGAACGCTTGGCGATGGTCACGGCATGATCGGAGATGCGCTCCAGATTGTGTGCCATTTTCATGGAGGTGATGACGAACCGGAGATCGCTGGCCACCGGATGGAAACGGACGAGGATGTCCATCCCCACTTGATCCACTTTCCGCTCCAGTTCATCCACGTCCGAATCATCGGCAATAACGGCGCGGGCCAATTCGATGTCCCGTTCCAGCAGGGAGCGCATGGCACGTTCAAGATTTTGCCGGGTGAGGCTGGCCATCAGGAGGATGTCCTCCTTGAGGCACCGGATGGCATTGTCAAAATCGCGGAAGATATGGGAATTGGCCATGGGAAAGATACGGTGTAAAATTATGTAAAAGCGAGGACGTGGAAGAATCAGCCAAATCGGCCACTGATATAATCTTCGGTCTTCTTCAGACGTGGATTGGAGAAAATCTTCATGGTTTCGCCGAATTCGACAAGCTCACCCATGTAAAAGAAGGCGGTTTTATCGGAAACCCGGGAGGCTTGGGCCATGCTGTGGGTCACGATGATGAACGTATAATTGCTCCGTAAATTCCAGACGAGCTCCTCCACCTTCACGGTGGCGATGGGATCGAGTGCGGAACATGGCTCATCCATCAGAATCACCTTAGGCTTCACTGCGATGGTGCGGGCGATGCACAGACGCTGTTGCTGGCCACCTGATAGAGCGGTTCCCAGGTCGTCCATGCGGTCTTTCACTTCATCCCACAGGGCGGCGGCGGTGAGAGCTTCCTCCACTGCCTGATCAATGACTGCTTTATTCCGCTCACCCCGGAGACGCAGCCCGTAGGCTACATTTTCGTAAATGCTGCGGGGGAAGGGATTGGATTTCTGGAAAACCATGCCCACATCGCGGCGCAGTTTCACCACATCCACGGAGCGGTCATAGATATTGATGCCGCCGATTTCGATGGAACCACTGGTCACACGGGCACCGGGGATTTCATCGTTCATGCGGTTCAGGCAGCGCAGCAGTGTGGATTTTCCGCAGCCGGACGGGCCGATGAAGGCGGTGACCTGATTGAGAGGGATATCGATATCGATGTTTTTCAGCGCTTGGGATGAACCATAGCTGAAGTTCATTCCCTGCACTTTAACGGCAGATTCGGCGGCGGTGACGGCAGACATGTAAATGGAAAGTTAAAGGTGGATAATCGTGGGTTTCAGCCGAAGGAACCGGTGACGTAAGCTTCCGTCTGTGGGTTTTGCGGGCGCTCGAAAAGATCCAGCGTGGGTGCATATTCGATGAGTTTCCCCAAATACATGAATGCGGTGCGATCGGAACAACGCGTGGCCTGAGCCATGTTGTGGGTGACAATCACGATGGTGAATTGCTTCTTCAACTCAATGATCAGTTCTTCCACCTTAAGGGTGGCCAAGGGATCCAGTGCAGCGCAAGGCTCATCCATCAGCAGGATTTCCGGTTGATTGGCGATGGCACGGGCGATGCAGAGCCGCTGCTGCTGGCCACCGGACAGGCCGAAGGCACTGGAGTGCAGGCGGTCCTTTACTTCATCCCAGAGGGCTGCACCGCGCAGGGCGGTTTCCACCGTTTCATCCAGCACCTTGCGGTTTTTCTCACCATTCACGCGCAGGCTGTAGACCACATTTTCGTAAATCGACTTCGCGAACGGATTGTATTTCTGGAAGACCATGCCCACTTGGCGGCGGAGTTCCTGCAGATCGATATCCGGGCGATTCACATCAATGCCGTGGATATTGATGGAGCCAGCATTGATGTTTGCCGAGGGGATGCGGTCATTGATGCGATTGATGCAGCGCAGCAGAGTGGACTTTCCGCAACCGGATGGCCCGATGAATGCGGTGACCTGCCTGGTCGGAATGTCGAGAGTGACATCGTGCAGAACCTGCTTGCTGCCGTAGGAGAAACAGAGGTCCTTGATCTGGATGGCGGTTTCCATGGAAGTAGGTGGGCCGATTGGAGAGATTACCATTTGAGTTTCGCACGCAGGCGGCTGCGGAGAATCATGGAGCCTACGGAAAGGAAGGCTACTAGGAGAAGGAAGACAAACACGGAGCCATACTGCGCCCGCTGGGTGTATTCAGAGGCGGGAATCCGTGCTGCCAGAGTATAAATATGATAGGGCAGGGCCTGCACCTGGGAGGTGAGGACGTCCAGCGGCCCCTTGGCTCCATCCCATGGCATTTGATCCTTGGCGGCGACAGCGGCGGTAAACATGATCGGTGCCGTTTCTCCAGCCACCCGGGTGATGGCGAGCAGGGAGGAGGTGAGAATGCCTGGGAGGGAATAGGGCAGCACGCACTTGCGGATGGTCTGCCAGCGGGTGGCACCCATGGCCAGTGATGCATCCCGGAAGCCTTGTGGCACCGCCCGCAGGGATTCCTCCGCAGCAGTGATGATCACCGGCAGGATCATACAGGCCAAGGTGGCGCAGCCTGCGATGAGCGAGGAGTTCCAACCCTGAAAGCTCAGCGAGTAACCACTGAGCAGCGGCAGCACCAGCAGGGAGCGCTCGGATGGCAGGGTGGTGATGACCGGCACTGCCAGCACGAAGACGGCGAAACCGAAAAGACCGAACACAATGGAGGGAACACCTGCCAGATTGAGAATCGCCAACCGCACCGCATGGATGAACGGACTCTCTTTCGCATACTCTGCCAGATAGATCGCCGCGCTTACACCGAAGAACAATGCGATCACGATGGCTCCGATGGTAAGCAATGCGGTGCCTACGATGGGACCAGCGATGCCGCCGCCGGAGTAGGAGTAGGTTTGCTCATTATAGATTTCCTTACCGGGGTGCTGCTTCAGATACTCCGTGGCCTGGGAGGCGGAGAGTTGATGGCGCACTCCCTCTTCGTCATCGAAGACATGGAGGGTTTCGTTTTTCGCAGTGAGGAATTCGAAGTCAACAAAGGGAGCCTCTGCCTTGAAGAGTACGGGAGCACCATCCATGATGATTTTCCCGAACAACAGCGCTGCGATGAGGACGACGGAGTAAGTGATGAAAGCCAGCGATGAACGGATGGAAAGGTTTTTGAAGTGCGCCTTGGGCAAACCTTTCCGGATGAGTTTCTCAGGATCGAACATGATGGGAAATGTTAGTGTTTCTGGCGGTTCACAAACTTGTGGGCCGTGGCATTGATCAGAAGAACGATGCCGAAGAGCAGAATGCCCACCACGAAGAGGGCGCGGTAGTGAACGCTGCCCAGCGGAACCTCACCCAGCTCTTGGGCGATGATGCCGGTGAGCGTATGGGCCGGCTGGAAGAACGTTCCCAGCCCGCTGCTGAAATCCGGAATCTTGATCCGGTTGCCTGCGACGAGCAGCACCACCATCGTCTCACCGATGACGCGGCCCAGACCGAGAAGGACCGCGGCGAGGATGCCGGAAAATGCGGCCGGGACCACCACCCGGAAGACTGTCTGGATGCGGGAGGCTCCCAGTGCTTCAGATGCTTCCGAATAAGCTCCGGGAACATTGTTCAGCGCGTCTTCTGCCAGTGAGAAGATCGTAGGGATGCTCATCAGCGCCAGGAGGCAGCCTGCCGTGAAAATATTCAGCCGCTCTTCGATCGGAAAGCCCGGTACCCATGAGAGCGAGTCGGACATGGATAGATCCCGCAGCACGGTGCCGAAGACCAGGATGCCGATGAAGCCAAGAACCACGGAGGGAATGGCTTGGATGAACTCGATCACCGGTTTCACGATGGCCTGCTCGCGCTTCGAGGCGAACTGGTTTGTATAAATCGCAGCACCGATGCCAGTCGGAATGGCGATGACGAGGGCCACGATGGAAATCATCACGGAACCTATCAGGAGAGGCAGAATGCCGTAGAAGTCCTGCCACTCACCACCGGTAATCCAGTCTTTCCCGGTGAGGAACGACAGGATGGCATCGGTAAGAGGCACCGCTTTGTTCTGCTGCCAGTCATTGAGAGCAGCCGGAGTTTTTTCCAGATCTGCGGTGAAGATGGGGACTGCATTCTGTGCTGCATGTAAGAGGCGGCGGGCATCTCCGTCCCGAAAGTCAGCCGTGAATTTCGGCGCGATGTCACGGATGGTATCCTTCAGTGTGGTCTGGATGCGGATGCATTCATCCTTCCGCGCGAGAAGATTGGAAACGGCTTCCGTGACATCAGGGGTTTCTGCCAGAATGGCTTGCGCCTCGGTGGTGAGCTGGTTGCGGGCTTCCGGAGTTTTCGCCTTGGCCGCGGCTTCCAACAGGGAGGCGCGTTGTTTTTCCAATTCGTAGGCATTGTCCAGGGAGTCCTTGGTTGCCCGGGTGGATTCAGACATCTCGCTCACGAGGGAACTGAGGTCCATGCCGGCGGATTCAAAGCGGTCGATGGTATCCCGCAGCGCTTGGAATGGGGCTGCGTTTTGCTGGCGGGCGGCTGCGTATTCCGCTCCCAGGCGGGTAACCAGTTCCGGATCCTCTGTGGTGTCGAGAGTGCGATTGCGGAGGGACTGGATCAGGGAGGCACGTTCCTCTTTCGTAAGGTGGGGCGTTTCCGGCAGATGTGAAAGAGCATCTGCCTTCATTTTTTCGTAATTCGCCTTCATCACCGCCAGTGCGTTGGATGCAGGGTCGATGCCTTTGGCGATGTTGTTCACCACCAGATCACGGGTAGGATTTACCTTTTCGGTAAAGCTGTTATAAAGCGTGCTGGATTCCTGGGAACGGCGCAACTGGGAGATGCTGCGTGCATTGATCTCCGCGAAGTAGGCGCGGTTGAGCAAGCTGGTGAGCTGCTCGTGGGAAGTGAGATTTTTTCGTGAAATATCCACGAATTCGAGGCCTGCGGTGCGATATACCTGAAGCTCCCGCTGGTAGCCTGGAAAGAATCCCAGGCCTTCCTTCAGCAGGAAGGCGATGATGAGAAGGAGGATGAGAATGGTGAGGCCGGCATTCGATGCAAAAAAGTAACGGATACCTTTTTCAAAGGAGAACCCGCGTTTTTTATAACGGTGTGCCTGCTCTCGGATGGGGGTGTTTTCCTGCGTCATATCTCGCGTGGGTCAGCTGGGCAATAGGCCGTAGGCAATAGAATGGGCATCGCGGCAAGTACCAACGATGCCCATTTGGATAGCAACCGAAAAAAGAAACCGAAATTACAGATCGTTGTTGGAGATGAATCCAACCTTGCGGATGATGTTCTGGCCTGCCTCGGATTTCACGAAGTCAAGGAATGCCTGGGCTTCCGTCGTTGGCTTGTCAGGAGCGTAGAGATAGCACTCACGGGCGTAAGCGTAGGTCTTCGCGTTCTTGGAAACGGGCTCCACACCTTCGATGGTAAGGGTCTTGGTGCCTGGGGACTTGGAGTAGGCAAGACCGACATAACCGATGCCGTTCTTGTTCTTGGCCACTTCCTGGGCGATCTGCTCGTTACCAGCGAGCTTCTGTGAGCTGGCTGGGTAGTCACGGCCACCCATGGCGAGCTTCTGCCAGTCCTTGTAGGTGCCGGAGGAAGTGTTGCGGGTGTAGATGGAGATCGGGCCTGGAGCGCCACCGATTTCGGACCAATCCTTGATCTGGCCGGTGAAGACCTTTGCCACCTGGGCCTTGGTGAGGCTGGCCAGCGGGCTGTTCTTGTTCACGATGACCACGATCATGTCGTGACAGACTGGAGTTTCCTTCACGTAAACGCCCTTGGTGCGGCAGAGCGTGCGCTCGTCATCCTTGATCTTGCGGGAAGACATGCCGATTTGGGCAGTGCCGTTGGCAAGTGCAGGGAATGCGGTGGAGGAACCTTCCGCAGCGATTTCGAATTTCACGCCAGTGTTGCCAGCAGCCTTGAAGGCTTCAGCAAGTTGTGGGACGAGCTTGGCACCCAGGGTATCGGAACCCTTGATGCTGAGGGTTTGGGCACCTGCCGTGGCCAGCAGGGCGGCGGAGGCGAAGAGTGTGGTAATGAGTTTCATGATTGTCTTGGTGATAGAATGTGAATTTCTGGAATTAGAAGGACATGCGGAGACCTGTCATGGCGGTGTAGCCATCGAAGTTGCCGCCACCCATCTGGGAATATTCGATGCCGTTCATGATCTTCAACTTATTACCATAGATGTAGTAGTTCAGGCCGAGGTAGCCGGAGAGGTAGGTGTTGCCGCTTTCGTCGTCACCCGCAGCGAGGCGCTCGTAACGGCCCGGAACACGCAGGCCGTTAGGATCCACGGAGGTGGCGATCTGCAGGCGGGTCACGAGTTGGAGTCCATCCGCGATGAAGTAGGTGGGAATGATGTTCAGGCCGAAGATGTCGGACTGGTTCACGGCTACATCGTTGCCATTGCGGTCTGCGGTGCCGGACATGCCGAAGCCGAAGAGAAGATCGGTGGTCAGACCGAAGCGGCCTTGAACGATGTCGTTCGAGAGAGCCACTGCGTCAGTGAACGCCGGGGAAGTTGGGTTACCGAAGAAGCCGTCAACCTTGGAGGACTGGTAGCCAGGATTGGTGTTGTGCTCGTAGCGGAATGAAACGATGGAGGAATCCAGGCCCGCTTGTGAGGAATAATCATAGCCGATTTTCCCGATGAACAGCGCACCATGGCTGAGGCTGGAAAACTCACGGACCTGATCGGCGCCATAGATGCCGGCTTCGTAAAGCCAATGCTCCTGGATGCCCTTTCCATTCACCCAAGCACCGGTGAGATTGCCTACGTGCAGAAGGTTGGTGGTAAGGCTGCGCTCGAAGGTAACGATTTCCTTGGAGGAAATTTCCTGTTCGCGGGAGAGTTTGATCTCCTGCTTGCCGAAGCCGATGTTCAGGGCGTCCGAAGGAGCATAGATTGCATAGAGATCGTAGATGTCTCCATAGATGCTGCTGTGGCCGTCTTCATCATGGCCATCGGTGTCCACATCGATCTGGCCTTCCACCTTCCAGTTTTGGAACACCTTGGCCTTGAAGCCCAGATAGGCGCGGCGGACTTCGATGTCATTACCCCATACGCGCTCATCGTTGGCAGGGCTCGCGTCCTTGTAGTCGGAGGTGTTGTAGCTGTCGGCTCCGGCCTTGCCGTAAATGCTCTGAAGTTGAAGACGGCCCTGTAGGGAGAATTCCTGAATGTATTGGTTTTCGTCACTCTTATAAAGAGTGGCGGCAGACCAAGCTTTGTCGAATGCGGTGTCACCGGAAAGTACGTTTACGAACAGGCCGCTGTCTGCGGCAGAGGCAGGAAGAGCGGCGAGCCCGCAGGATGCGAGGAGTGCGCGGTGGATGAATTTCATAGGTTGCATGGTTGGTGGTTGTCTGAGGCCTTTCACGGTGGCGGGGGATGTTTTTCTAGTGACAACCCCGTCACATGCTCGGCGCACGGACGTTTCATATCCGGACACAATGGTTTTCCAAGAGGCACCCCGTGACACATTCGTCACAGGGAGGCTGATCGGTGGGTGAATGCTGATTCGCGGTAAATTGTGGAATAAAAGCCGGTGGTTTTATTCAATAGGCATCTAATGGGAGCCGAGGAATCTCAGGTAGAGTGTTGGAGCCTTAATGCTTCCGGTATCCCTCTGATAAGAAGGCGGAAGCTCCTTCACAGAGAAAAATCCATCGCGTCGTTTTTTTCATCGACAGCCCTCCCGTAATGAGACTCAGTCTCAACAGTTCGCCGCCGGAGGGTCGTTTGATCACTTTGCTGTGTGTGAGCTACCCCTTGACGCCTCCATATCATGAAACAAAAAAGTGATTCCGCCTCTGCGAACTTGCGTTCGTGCCGTCTTCCCGAAGGCCTTGGCATGACCTCTACCCTTCTTGCCCTGAGTGCCGTAGCTGCACCTTTCGCACACGCCCAAGAGCCTGCTGCCGAGAAGAAAAAGCCCGCTGGTGATGCGACCGAACTCCCAGAAATGGTGGTGACGGCAGACGGGAAAAAGATCTATAAGCCCGAAAAACTGGCTACTCCGAAATACACGGTTCCTCTCCGTGACGTACCGCAGACGGTGACCGTTATTCCTACGGAAGTGATGCAGGAGCAAGGCTCCACCAACTTGCGCGACGTTCTGAAAAACGTTCCAGGCATCAGCATCCAGGCTGGGGAGGGTGGTGTGCCACCTGGTGATAACCTTTCGATCCGTGGCTTCAACGCCCGGACGGATCTCTTCGTGGACGGTGTGCGTGACTTCGGCGGATACAGCCGGGATCCATTCAACTTCGAGCAGGTGGAAGTGACCAAGGGTCCCTCCTCCACCAATGCGGGCCGCGGCTCCACCGGTGGTTCCATCAATCTTTCAAGCAAGGCACCACGGTTGGAAAAATTCAGTGAACTTTCCACCGGCATCGGGACGGATGACTACTTCCGCACGACGCTGGATGTGAATCAGGATATCTCCCAGATTCAGGGTGCAGCATTCCGTGTGAATGGCGTCTATCACACCCAAGGCGTGCCTGGCCGTGATTTCGTGGATCAGGAGCGCTGGGGCATTGCTCCATCCATCACCTTCGGACTCAATACTGATACTCGTTTCACCCTCAGCTACTTCCATCTGGAGCAGAATAATCTGCCGGACTATGGCTTGCCATGGGTTCCAAAGGAAAACACGGCGAACGCCACCGTGGACAATAACACCGGGCTGCCATCCGGCATTCCGAAGGGTGTGGATTTCAGTAACTGGTATGGCCTTCTCAGCCGTGACCATGAGGACATCCAGACGGATATCGCCACCGCCATCTTCGAGCATGATTTCAATGAGGATCTGAAAATCCGCAACACTACCCGTATAGGACTGACGAATCTGGATCTCAGCATCACCGCTCCTCGTTTTGACAATAGCGGTGCCGATGCCGCCGACATCCGTCGGACCGACTGGAAAAACCGGGACCAGCAGGATATGGTCTATTCAAATTCGACGGATCTCCGTTATGATTTCCAGACCGGTAAAATCGAGCACCAGTTGGTAGGCGTTTTGGAACTCTCCCGTGAAGAGGAGCAGAACCGTTTGCGCGGTGATAGAAATGCTGCACTGGCTCCGAACACGAATCTTTATCACCCGTCCCCGGATTCCGGCGCGTATACACCGGATATCTACTACACCGGTGCGGTCAATAATACCACTGCGGATACGGTGGCCTTATCGCTCTTCGATACGGTGAAGCTCAACAAGCAATGGATGCTCACAGGTGGTGTCCGTGCGGACTACTTTGATGTGGATTATCACAGCCGTGCTGCAGACTCCGGTGGCAATAAAGGCGCCGTTACCGAAGCCGGTCGATTGGACAAGCTGTTCAGCTACCGCGGTGCCGTGACTTATAAGCCGCAGGAAAATGGCAGCATCTATCTGGGGTATGGCACATCGTTCAATCCATCTGCAGAAGGCCTCGCGCTCAGCACGGCGGATACGGCGACCAACAGCATGAACCTCAAGCCGGAAGAAAGTTCCACCATTGAACTGGGAACGAAGTGGGATCTGCTGGATGACAAGCTGTCACTCACAGGTGCGATTTTCCGCACGGAAAAGACGAATGCCCGCACTGAGGATCCAGCGGACGCCGGTGACATCGTGGTGCTGGATGGTGAGCAGCGCGTTCAAGGTTTTGAAATCGGCTTCAGCGGTCAGGTCATGGATAATTGGCGTCTGATCGGTGGTTACACTTATCTGGACAGCGAGATCCTTTCCTCTGCCACCGATCTGGAAGTAGGAAACGAAGTGAGCAACACGCCGAAGAATTCCTTCAGCCTCTGGTCCGTGCATACCTTGCCTGCCGGCTTTGAAGTGGGTGTGGGTGCTCAATACGTGGGTGACCGCTACAGCAACAGCCGAAGCGATACCCGCCAGGAAGCACCAAGTTACACGACCTTCGACAGCATGATCAGCTACAAGGTGAATGAAAACGTCACCCTGCGCCTGAATGCCTACAACCTCACGGATAAGGAATATGTCGATCGCGTGGGCGGTGGTCACTTCGTTCCCGGCCAGGGGCGTTCGGCCACTCTTACGGCCAATATCAAATTCTAAGCCTGTTTTTCCGAGTTAGCTGCAATCCCCATCTTTCCCGAAAGGGAGGGATGGGAATTTTGCATCTGGCCGATCCTCTGATTATCTAACCAATATTCGCCATGATCCTCTGCATCCCTGATGTTCTCACCCCTGCTCAAACCCAGGAAGCTCGCGCTCTGCTGGATGCTGCGGATTGGACAGATGGTAAGGCCACCGCAGGGCACATCGCGGGAAAGGTAAAGGATAATGCGCAGCTATCCGCCGAGCATCCGGTAGCGCGTCAACTCGGAGAGGTGATCGTCAGGGCACTTTCCTCCAATCCACTTTTCATGTCGGCTGCCCTGCCGCTGCATTTCCTGCCGCCGATGTTCAACCGCTATGCAGGAGGGCAGCATTACGGCACCCACGTGGATGGTGCCATCCGCCAAATTCCGGGAACAGGTCAGCGCATTCGCACGGATCTATCCTGCACGCTGTTCTTTTCCGATCCGGATGAATATGAAGGTGGCGAGCTTTTGATCGAAGACACCTACGGAAATAAATCCGTAAAGCTACCAGCCGGTCATCTGGTGCTCTATCCTTCCACCAGTCTTCACCAAGTGACCCCAGTCACCCGTGGTGCCCGCATAAGTTCCTTTTTCTGGCTCCAGAGCCTGATCCGGGACGATCAGCGTCGCTCCATGTTGTTCGATATGGACGTGGCCATCCAGCGCATGGCAATGGATCATCCGGAGCACTCCTCCGTGGTTTCTCTTACGGGCGTCTATCATAATCTTCTCCGGCAGTGGTCGGAGATGTGAGCTTTCCCTTTTCCTTGTATGATTCATCTCACCATTCGTCGTTTTGTTTTTTGGTCCCACCTTGTGGTTGGGATAGCAGCCGGTCTCATCATTCTGGTGCTGGCGGCTACCGGGCTGCTGATGTCTTTCGAGACGCAGATCATCAGTCAGGTGGAGCGTTCCATGGTGCGCAGCACGGCCAGGGGGGATGCCACTCCATTGACTCCAGCGGAAATGGTGGGGGCATTTGAAAAATCCGGCATCAAGGGACGACCTACCACGCTGAACTATGATTCGAATCCGGATTCTCCGGTTGCGTTTCTGGTCGGGAAAGGGAACCAACAGCTCTTCCATCCCACCACGGGAGAATCCATGGGGAAGGGGGCCACTGGCACGCGGAGATTTTTCCAAATCGCGCTTTCGCTTCACCGTTGGCTGACGTGGCCTGTCTCGCAGCCGGAAGGCGGACAAATGCGGGCGGGGGCGATGGAAGGAGGGGAGAAGAAAACCTCGTGGCGTGACATCGGCGGACAGATTGTTTCGGCAGCCACGATGGGGTTTCTGTTCCTGCTCGTGAGTGGCTTGGTGATCTGGCTGCCCAAGAAGTTTTCGTGGCGGGCATTCAAGGCGGTGCTCACGCTACAAACACGCTTGAAAGGACGCGCCCGTGATTGGAACTGGCACAACGTAGCCGGCATCTGGGCCTCACCCTTCATCTTATTCATCTGTCTTACCGGCCTGATCATGGCCTACCCATGGGCGAATGGCCTGCTCTACAAGGCCTTTGGCGAAGAAGTGCCGAAACGTCAGGAGCAAGGTGGTGGCCAGCGCGGTGGAAGGAATGGGGAAGAGGGGAAGCCAGCCTTGGTCACTGATCGTCTCAATGAACTGGCGGATTTTGCTAAAAAAACGGTCCCGGCATGGGAAAGCATCAGTCTGGAGATCCCTTCCAAGATGGAGCAACCTCTCGTCGTCACGGTGACCGATGGCGGTCGCGGCCGTCCGGATCGTCGGGTGAAATACACGCTCGATCCAGTCTCAATGCAGGAGGTGAAGCGTGAAACTTTCCTGGATCTAAAACCCGGTGCCCAGATGCGGCAGATCGTGAGATGGCTTCACACCGGGGAGATCGGTGGCTGGTTCGGCCAACTATTAGCCGCCCTTACCTGCTCTGCGATTCTGGTGCTGGTCTGGACAGGTTTTGCCCTCAGTTTCCGGCGCTTCTTCGTGAGGCGGGGAAAAACCGCGAAGGCATGATGGACTTCCCAGAGCTGGAGCATTCCCTGAAGAGCGAATCCGCGCGGCACATGCACGAGGGAATTGCTCTCATGGAGCGTTCCGCTTGGAGCCCGGCACTGGAGCATTTTGAGCAGGCCATCCGCCTGCGTGAGCAATTGCCTTGGCAGGAGGAGGTGGCGTCTGCCTGGCTGCTGGCCGCTGCGTGGCTGAATCGCAGTGATGCGCTGCGCCATCAGGGGGAGCCTGCTTTATTTCCTGAGGCACTGCTCTCGCTGGAACGTTGTATCGAAGCGATGACCCATGTGCCTTTGGCTGAAAATCCGGCCTATCCTGAGCGATTGAT
>Ga0157370_10000868_pt1 | contig 38358 bp, 27 predicted proteins | sample C35metaG_FD_113463 | JGI IMG/M metagenome (GOLD analysis project Ga0157370, IMG submission 113463) | Corn rhizosphere microbial communities from Kellogg Biological Station, Michigan, USA - C3-5 metaG | ecosystem: Host-associated > Plants > Roots > Rhizosphere > Soil | place: USA: Michigan... | reverse complement strand
CACGTCGCGACGCTGATGGACTACTCGCGCTTCAACTACGTGGTGCAGCCGGAAGACCACATTCCACCCGAGCTGCTGATACCCAAGATCGGCCCCTATGACATTTGGGCGACGCACTGGGGTTACGCGCCAATCGCGACGCCGATGTCGGTTACGCAGCAGGGTTCGGCCTCGCACACGGGCGCCGAATTGATCAAGGCGGCCGAATCGAAGCGCGCGGTGCTGGACGAATGGGCGCGTGCGCAGGACACCAAGCCCTGGCTCCGCTTCTCGACGTCAGGCGCGTTCGGCTCCGACCCGGGCGACGAGACCGAGGCAGTGGGCGACATCGATCCGGTGCGCGCGACGGAACTTGGTTTCAAGAACTTGAAGCGCAACATGCAGTGGATCGAGCCGGCGTCGGTCACGCCGCTCGGCGACTACAGCGTGCTCGCGGAGCTGTACAACCGGCAGGTCGGCCAGTGGCGCACGGAGCTCGGCCACGTCGCCAATGTGGTCGGCGGCATGAACTCGCAGGAGAAATACGGCGATCAGAGCGGTCCGCGCTTCACCCCGGTGCCCAAAGCGAAGCAGAAGGAGGCGATGAAGTTCATCGCCGACAACGGCTTCCAGACGCCGACCTGGCTCATCGACCAGGACATCATCCGCAAGATCGAGCCGACCGGCGAGGTGACGCGCATCGTCAACGCGCAGTCGTCGCTCGTCGCCAGCGTGCTCAACCCCGCGAAGATGACGCGCCTGATCGAGAACGAGGCGCTGGCAAAGAATCCGACCGATGTGTACACGCTCACCGATATGCTCGGCGATCTTCGCCACGGCGTGTGGACGGAGCTCTACGCCTCGGGCCCGTTGAAGGTCGACGTGTATCGCCGCGGCTTGCAGCGCACCTATCTCACGGACGTCGGCAACATTCTCAATCCTCCAGCGACGCCGGCGGCCGCGGCCGGCGGTCGGGGCGGTGGTGGTGGCCGGGGCGGCGCGGCGGCTCCGCCGGCGAATACCGGCGAGATCAAAGCGATGCTGCGCGGTGAGCTCAAGCAGCTCGACGCGGAGATCGCCGCCGCGTCGAAGCGAGCGACCGAGGTCGCGACCAAGCGCCATCTCGACGACGCCCGGCATCAGATCAGCGAAATCCTCAAGTCCAAGGGCTCGGCGAGTGGAGGAGACGAGGAGTAGGGTTGAGGGAAGCGAGCGTGAATGGTTGGTACGCGGCGCCGGGCGTTGCCCGGCGCCGCTTCACCTTTTTGGTGGTGCCGTTGACTCCGCTGCGGCCACCGCGAAGATTCGCCTGATGCCGACTCGCACCACCGCATGACCTGGAAGCGCTGGGCGTACACCGCCGTATCGTTCGCGGCGGTCATCGGCGTTTCGGTGTTCTTCATTCTTCGATGGTGGCGGGCCGGCAGCGCGATCGCGCTGCCGTTGCAGGCGCATCTGCTGGCCATCGCCGCGGTGCTGACCGAGATCCTGACGCGCTCGTGGAAGATCACGTGGAGCGCGAAAGCGGCGCACATCGACCTCGAATTCATCACCGCGTTGCGGACGACGCTGGCCGGCGACTTCGGCGCGTCGATCACGCCGGCGCGATCGGGCGCCGAGCCCGCGCGATTCCTCGTGCTGGCCGAAGCGGGGGTTCCGACGTCGAGCGCGCTGGTGGTGTTGTTCGCGGAGCTGTTCCTCGAGTCGTTGTCGCTGGCGACGGTCGTCGTCGTCGTCGCGATCGTGTTTCGTCACGCGGGCGTGGTGCTCGGCGCGCTGATCGGCGTGGTGGGCGCGTATGCGGGCTTCGTGCTCGGAGTCGCAGCGATCGCGGTCGCGCTCGCGCGAAAGCCGCCGCGGGAAGCGGCGCCCGTGTGGGCGCGTCGGATCGGACTTGGGCGGCGGTGGAACGTGATCGAACGGTGGCTCGTTCAGGTGCGCACGACCGTGGACAGTGTGCGGCACATCGATTTCCGCTGGGCGGCCGGCTCGTTCACGATGTCCGTGATTCACGTCGCGATGCGGCTGTGCGTGCTCCCGGCGCTCGTGTTGGGCGCCGGTGCGGTCGCGCCCCTGGCGCCCCTCGCGCTCTGGCCGCTCGGGTTGCTCTACGGTGCCGCGGTCGTGCCGGCGCCGGGCGGCGGCGGCGCCGTGGAGCTCGCATTTCGCGCCGCGCTGGCGGGCGTGATCGGCAAGTCGCTCTTCGCCGCGGCCCTGCTGTGGTGGCGCTTTTATACGTTCTATATCTACATCGTTCTGGGAGCCATCGTGGCCGGCAACACCGCGATGCGCGCCGTGCGGAAGACGGCGGAGCTGGAAGACGAGCTCGAGGTCCCGATCTAGTCGCCGATCTGTCTCAGTCCCCGACCTCCACCAGCGCCGGCGCGGCTTGCGGGAAGTACGCGTTGCGAACGTACTGACCGACCATCCGCTGCGTATTGAAGAACGAGCCGTTCAGCGCGATCGCCGATCGCATGACTTCCGCGTACGCGAACGGCAATCCGTAGTACAACGGAAGGATGACGCGCTCGAGCTTGAGATAGATCTCATTCGCGTCCTTTGACTGGTCGCCCTCGGGCTCGGTGCCGCCGATCGACCAGCCGGTGACACCCTCGACGTGTCCCTCGATCCACCACCCGTCGAGAACACTCAGGCTCGGTACGCCGTTGAGCGCCGCCTTCATGCCGCTCGTTCCGCTCGCCTCGAGCGGCTTCATCGGATTGTTCAGCCAGAGGTCGACGCCGGCAATGATCTGCGCCGCGATCTCCATCTCATAGTTCTCGACGTAGACCACGGTGATCTGGCCGGCGAGCGATGCGGCAGCATGGTGGATCCGCCGGATCAGATCCTGGCCGCCACGGTCGTTCGGATGCGCCTTACCGCCGAACACGATTTGAATGGGTCCGACCGCGGATGCAATCTCGGCCAGACGCGCCGAGTCGGCGAACACGAGGTCGGCCCGCTTGTACGGCGTGGCGCGGCGCGCGAAGCCGATGGTGAAGACCTTGGGGTCGAGCGTCACGCCATTGCGTTTGGCGATGGCCGTGATCATCGCCTGTTTCGCCTCGGCGTGCGTGGCGCGGATCTCGGGCAGCGGGATGCCGACCGCGTAGCGCAAGTACAGGTTGTCGGTGCGCCACTCGGGCATGCGCCGGTCGAACAGCGCCTGAAACGACGGCGACGTCCACGTGATCGCGTGGACGCCGTTGGTGATCGCGTCGATCGGAAAATTCGGAAACATCCCTTGCGACACTTCGCGATGCTTCATGGCTACGCCGTTGACGAACCGCGCGAGGCGGAGCGCGACGTGCGTCATGTTGAGCCCCCCCTCGTCGAGGCAATGCGCGGCGTCGAGGAGGGCGACCTGATCGTTGCCGAGCACCGTGCGCACCATGTCGAGCGGAAACCGATCGTGGCCGGCGGGCACCGGCGTGTGCGTGGTGAACACGCACCGGCGCCGCACCTCCTCGAGATCGCCTTCATCGAGCTCGAAGGGCTTGCGTCCGTCGAGCTGCCAATCGAGAAGACAGAGCGTGAGCAGCGCCGAATGACCTTCGTTCAGGTGGTACAGCTCGGCCGGGCAATTCAGGGCGCGCAACAGCGCCGCGCCGCCCATTCCGAGCACGACCTCCTGGCAGAGGCGGTAGTGGCTGTCGCCGCCGTAGAGGGAATCTGTGAGCGTTCGATCCCACTCCGAATTTTCGGGAAGCTGGGTGTCGAGCAGGTACACCGGCACTTCGTGTCCCGTGATGCCGCGCACCGGATACTTCCAGGCGCGGATCGCCACGCGGCGACCTTCGATCATGACGAACGCACGCGCGTCGACCGGTTCCAGGACGTCTTCTGGTCTCCAGATGACCGGCGCCTCCGTCTGATTGCCTTCCGCATCGAGGTGTTGCTCGAAGTAGCCTTTGCGATGCAGCAGGGTGATGCCGACGACGGAGACGGACAGGTCGGCGGCAGAGCGCAGCGTGTCTCCGGCAAGAACTCCCAATCCACCACTATATGTTGGAATCGCCTTGTCGAGCGCGATCTCCATCGAGAAGTAGGCTACGGTCGTTTTGGATGGAGCAAGACTCATTCAGGCCTCGATCACGGGCAGTGTCCGATTTCTCTAACACACGGCAAATCAACGCGGTACGTCCGTCCAATGGCCGGACGTATCGGCAGCGAAAAGGCAGCAGACCGGATATGTCGTGCCAGGCCGCCAGATCAGCCCGACACGCGGTTCGAAGCGCAAGCTAGCCGGCGGCTACAATCATCGGAAGGTTGACGAATGGCCCGCCGATCTCGACGAAATCTCCCGCCTGGAACTCACCCGGAATGACGACTGAACGCCAACAGCGCCCCCGAAGTTCGTGCGGCAGCTCGACCGCCGTATCGGTCCACCAATCCGGCGACGCTGACGAGCCGGTCGCCGTATGACAAACCGCGATCGTGATCGCACACTGGCCGGCGTGCTCGCGCGCGAACGCGATCACCCGCCCCGCGGAGGAGCCGCGGACCGGCAGCGCGCGGTACGCGCCGTGAACGAACAAGTCCGCGTGGCTGCGCCGCAGGTCGAGCAGACGCGCGGTGACGAAGAGCTTGACCCGATGATCGTGAGGGTCGATCGGCGCTGAGGACGCGACCGCCTCTTCGACTGCCCTAAGGCTGGCCGCGGCCTCCGATCGCGCCTCGTAGTCGACCGGCCGGCGGTTGTCCGGATCGACGAGCAGATAATTCCAAAGCTCGTCACCCTGATAGATGTCCGGCGTGCCAGGCGATGTCAGGTGAAGGGCGATGCGCGACAAGGCATTCCACGCGCTCGCGGGTGCGATGAGCGATACCAGACGCGCAACGTCGGGGAGAAATGGCGCCTCGTCCGACGGCTGCAGAATCGCGGCGACGAACTCGGAGGTCGCGCGCTCGTAGTCGGGATCGGGATCGGTCCAACTCGTCTGCGTCTTGGCCTCGCGCGCGGCCTTGAGCGTGTATTGCGTCAACCGCTCGCGCGCCGACTCGCGCCAGCGCCGATCGGGAAGGTCGTCGGTGCGCCGGCCCGGACGCGGCGCCGGCCAGAGCGCGACGAGCGTCTGATACAGCGAGTATTCGCTGTTGCCGTCCGGCGCCATTCTGCCCTTCACGATGCTCCGATGCTTGCGATTCAATCGCCGCCAGCGACGAACGACGCGCTCCCATTCCCGCGGAATTCCGGTGAGCGCGTCGAGGCGAGTACGCACGTCGGCGCTTCGCTTTGTGTCGTGCGTCGTCGTACAGACGAGCCCAAGCGGCCAGTGCTCGGCGTGGTACAGGTTGGCATCATGGAATCGCGCGGCGGCGTCGTCGAGCGAACGATCGGGAGCGCCGCCGACTTCGTTGCGCGACAGAAGCGGGACATAGACGTAGAGCGCGTTGTCCTCGAGGCCCTTGGCCGCCGCCGGCGCGGTGAGCTGCTGGAAGCGGCGCACGAGATCAGCGCGCGCCGCATCGTCGGTCGCGGGCATTCGGCCGAGCAGCAGGTCGGCGATGATCGCGATGATCGGGGCGGCGGCGGCGTTGCGGGCCTGCGCTTCGCGCGACGCACGCTCGATCAGGTCACGATCGGCGTCCTCGATCGGCCGCGATGGATCGATGTACGTGCGGTACGCCGGGAGCGCGCCCACGAGCTCGACGAGCGCGATTGCGAGATCGCGCCGACTCCAGCGCTCGCCGGTGCTGGGCGCGAGCGGCTCGATCAGACGGGCAACGTGCTCGACGTCGGCGCGCAGCGGACCGTTGAGAATCGCGGTCTTTCCGGCGCGGACGATGTCGCGAAAGGTCGTGTCGCCCAGTCGCCGCCATCGCCGATAATCCCGCTCGATCTCGGCGAACCCGGCCGGGTCGACGAAGACGTCCTCGAGCGCATTGAGGAATTCATATCCAGTGGTCCCCTGGACTGGCCACGACGATCGCAGGCGTTCGTCCGGCGCGAGAATCTTCTCGACGAAGATGGGCGTGTCCGGGAACACCGACGCGCGGAGGCGGGCAAGATAGCCGGCCGGATCTCGCAACCCGTCGACGTGATCGATGCGCAGTCCGTCGGCGACGCCGTCGCGCACGAGTCGCAGGATGAGCGCGTGCGTCGCGGCGAACACCTCCGGATCCTCCATCCGGAGTCCGACGAGATCCGCCACGTCGAAGAACCGCCGGTAGTTGACGTCGCTCCAGCCCCGACGGAAGGACACCAGCTGGTAGTGTTGTGCGTCGAGGAGGGCGCGCAAGCGATCGCCGGCGTCCGGCCCAGAATAGAGGGCGGTCAGCTCGCGCGTCGCCCCAGGGTCGAACTGGGCGAGTTGAAGGTCCGGTGGCAGCGTGGAACGATCGATCGGAAAGGTTCGATCGAAGTACGCGATTCGCGGCTCGCCGCCGGATTCGAGGCGCACTGAGAGCTCGTTGCGCTCGAGCACTCGATCGAGCTCGTCGCCGAGGATTGGCAGGATCACCTTGCGACGCCCGCCCGCGGCCGCCCAATCGATATCATACCAGCGCGCGTAGGGAGACCGCTCGCCGCGGGCGAGCACGTCGTCCCAGTACGGATTGTCGGCGCCGGTTCCCATGTGGTTGGGAACGACGTCGAGGATGAGACCCATGTCTCTGTCGTGGAGATCGCGCGACAACGCACGCAAGTCGTCTTCCGTGCCGAGCTCAGGATTGATCCGGGTCGGATCGACGACGTCGTAGCCATGCGTGCTTCCGGCGTGCGCGGCGAGGACGGACGAGCAATACAGATGCGAGACGCCAAGCCGCGACAAGTAGTCGACCTGCGCACGAGCATGCGAGATCGTGAAGCTCGCATTCATCTGCACGCGGTACGTCGCGGTGAGACGCGGCATCGTTACGGCGACAGGCTCGCCCTCGCGCGGCCGCCACAGCGAAGCGCCGTCCGAACCTCGGCGCTCTGCGCCAGCGTCTCGAGAGGATCACGCATCTTGCGCATCCAGCAGGGATATCTGTTCGGGCCTACGCCGGGAACGTTTACCTGATCGACCTCGCCCGCCAAGTCGTCGAGCGACAGACCGACGAGGAGCGATGGCGTACGGCAGAGGAACGCGTGAACCGCGGCGCGAAGATCGGCCGGCGAATGCGGCATGCGTGCGTCGGGCAGGACCTTGTCTCGTTGGAGACGGCGCAACAACGCGGCTCGTTGTACATCGCGCTCCTCGTGTGCGCGCTCGACCGATTCCTGGCCATCGAGCAGACCCACCTCGGCACGAACGTCGATGTCGCGCCCCTGCCAGAATCCAGCGATCGTCGCCAGGTCGTGCGTGTCGGCCGTCGCGAGGGCGAGCTCGGGATAGGAGCTGGCCGGCTTGAAACCGCCGCGACGCCCTCGCTCGAAAAAGAGCACTTTGGACGAGAGGATGCCCCACTTCTCGAGCGCGCGCGGTACTTCCTTGGGCACGGTGCCGAGATCTTCGCCGACAACGAGCGCGCCATGGCGCACGCTCTCGAGCGCGACGATGCCGAGGAGGTCGGACGAGGGATAGCGGACGTACGCCCCCTCGCTGCCCGACATTCCCTCAGGAATCCAGAACAGCCGAAACAGCCCCATGACGTGATCGATCCTGAGCGCTCCGGCGTGGCGAAGTCCGCTCCGCAAGACGTCGACGAAATAGCGATAGCCGTGCCGTTGCAGGGCGTGCGGGTTGATTGGCGGCAGGCCCCAATTCTGTCCCGATGCGGCATACGGATCCGGTGGAGCGCCGATGCTCACGCCATGGACGAACAGATCCGGATATGCCCATGCGTCCGCGCCTGTGGCTGACGTGCCGATGGCCAGGTCTTGGTACAACCCGATCCGCATGCCCGCGTCGCGAGCGCGCGACGACGCCACGGCGAGCTGGCGGTCGGTCTCGAACTGGAGCCATTTGTGGAAGTCGATGCGTTGAGCGTGTTCGCGAGCGAACACGGCGACCGCGCTGCTCTCCGCCGATTGCAAATCCACGGGCCACGTTCGCCAGTCGTATGCGCCGCCGTTCGCGCGGACCGACGCGGCCTGCACCTCGGCGATCGTCATCCACGTGGCGAAGCGCGTGAGCGCCGGCGCGTGCCGCGCGGCGTAATCGTCGTACGCGCGGTCGCGCGCGTCGCCCGAGCCGCGCACACGCTCGACGAACACGCGATGCAACGCCGCGAGGGCGAGCCCTTTCACGGCCATGACCTGCTCGTAGCGCACGTCGGGATGCTCGCGCAGGGCGTTGATCTGGGCCACGAGCTCGGGCGACTCGAGGCGCGCGCGGAGCTCGGGAGCGTGGGCGAGCTCCGGCACGCGTGCGACGTCGACGTACAGTGGATTCTTGAACAGCCGGCTGACCGGCCCGTACGGGCTGACGTCGTCACCGCGATTGAGCAGCACGTGCAACGGATTCACACCCACGAAGTCGGCGCCCGCATCGGCGCCCCACGCGGCAAGCGCCGCGAGGTCGGAGAAGTCGCCGACTCCCCAGTTCGTCGCGCTGCGAACGGCGTAGAGGTTCGCGATCAGCCCGAAGGCCTTGTCGCCGCCGAGGCGGTCGGCGGGGACGACGCACCTGGGCGGCACGACGATGAGTGTTTGCTCATCGATCCACTCGCGGCCGCCGGCGCTCAGGGCGAGTCGCAGCCGGTGATAGCCGAGCGGCAAATCCGCCGGCAGGGCGACGCGGACCGACCCGCCGCCACGCCCCGGACCTTCGGTAACGTGGCGCCCGCCGTCTTCCCTCTCGAGCTCGAGCCGCCAGGCGCCTCTCGCCGAGCGGGGCGGCGGCCGACGCACGGAGAACACGCCGGCGGATGCCTGGCCGCGCTCGACCACGCGAACCGCCGGCATGAGCCGCCGCGATTCGAGATCTCGAATCGCTGCCAGGGACCCCAGCGCCGCATCGTCCGTCGACGCGTCGACGCCGAGCGCCGCCAGGACCACGCGACGCGTCTCATCGCTCGTCACTCGTACCTCGCGGCCCGTCTGGGCCACGTATTCCGGAATGATTCCCAGTTCGTCGGCGAGCAGGCGCAACGGCGACCGCCCCGAATCGCCGCGAGCGCCCCGCCCTGCCCGCGCGCGACGGCTCCCGGCGCGAGCGGCACCGGTCATCGCCGCGCGGGGGCGAGCACGATGGCCGCCAACGGTGGAAGCGTGATCTCGATCGACTGTGGCTGGCCGTGAAACGGCGACGCCTCGGTATCGACCGTGTCGAACGCCGCATATCCGCTGCCGCCCCACTCCACGTCGTCGGTCGACAGCGCGCGGGTGTAGCGACCGCTCGCCGGCACGCCCACGCGGTATCGCTCACGTGGAACCGGCGTGAGGTTGAGCACGATGACCGCGTGCGACTCGCCGGCGCGGCGCAGATACGCGATGACTGAATTCTCCTTGTCGGCGACGTCGATCCAGCTGAATCCTTCCCAGGTCGCATCGTCGCGCCAGAGCGCGCGCATCTGCTTGTAGAGCGACGCCAGCCGCGCGAGAAACCGGCCGAACGCCGCGTGGGTCGGGACGTCGCGCAGGTGCCAGTCGAGACTCGTATCGTGGTTCCACTCGGACCAGGGCGCGAGCTCCGTTCCCATGAAGACCAGCTTCTTCCCAGGACGCGTGAACATGTACGCCAGCATCAGCCGCAAGTTGGCGAACTTCTGCCAGTCGTCGCCCGGCATCTTGCTCAACAGGGAGCCCTTGAGGTGCACCGTCTCGTCGTGCGACAGCGGCATGATGAAGCGCTCGCTGTACTCGTAGAGCATGGCGAAGGTGAGTTGATCGTGGTGGAAGCGACGATGGACCGGATCGTGGGAGAAATAGGTGAGCGTGTCGTGCATCCACCCCATGTTCCACTTGAACGTGAATCCAAGGCCGCCCTCGTTCACCGGCGTCGTGACGCCCGCCCACGCCGTCGACTCCTCGGCGATGGTGATGCAACCCGGCGCTTCGGCGTGCACCGTTTCCGTGAACTGCTTGAGGAACTCGATCGCGTCGAGGTTTTCGCGGCCGCCTTCGCGATTTGGCAGCCACTCGCCGAGCTTTCGGCTGTAGTCGAGGTAGAGCATCGAGGCGACCGCATCGACGCGCAGGCCGTCCGCGTGAAATTCGTTCAGCCAGTACAGCGCGTTGGCGACGAGAAAATTCCGGACCTCGAGCCGCCCGTAGTTGAAGATGAGCGTTCCCCAATCGGGATGCTCGCCGAGCCGGGGATCGTCGTGCTCGTAGAGCGCCGTGCCGTCGAACCGGCGCAGGGCGAAATCGTCCTTGGGGAAGTGGGCCGGCACCCAGTCGAGGATCACGCCGAGACCGGCCTGGTGCATCGTGTCGATGAAGAATCGAAAATCGTCCGGCGTTCCGTAGCGCGACGTCGGCGCATAGTAGCCGCTCACCTGATAGCCCCACGATCCGTAGAACGGATGCTCCATGACGGGCATCAGCTCGACGTGCGTGAATCCCAGATCGGCCACGTGCGCGGCCAGCCGCGGTGCGATCTCGCGATACGACAGCGGCCGCCCGAACTCCTCCGGAACGCGCGCCCACGAGCCGAGGTGCGCTTCGTAGATGCTCATTGGCGAGTGAATCAGATCAGCCTGGCGGCGGGCGCGCATCCACGCGTCGTCACGCCATTCGTAGACGTCTTCCGGCTGCACGATCGCGGCGGCGCCCGGGAACTGTTCCATTTTCGCGGCGAACGGATCGGTCTTCACGCGAAGCGCCCCCTCGCGGGTGAGCAGCTCGAACTTGTACAGCGCCTCGGCGGTGATGTCGGGCAAGAAGATTTCCCACACGCCGGAGCTCCCGAGCATGCGCATCGGGAAGATACGTCCATCCCACGAACAAAATTCTCCGACGACGCTCACGCGGCGCGCGTTCGGCGCCCAAACGGCGAAGCTCACGCCGCCGACGCCGTCGACCATTCGCGGGTGTGCGCCCAGGACCTTCCATAGCTGCCGGTGCGTTCCCTCGTTGAAGAGGTGCAGATCGACGTCGCCAAGCGTCGGGAGAAAGCGGTATGGATCGCCGCGATCCCATACCGCGCCGTCAGCGTAGTGGAAGTGAAAGCGGTAGCGGGCCGGCAGGGTCGCGCCCGCCACGAATGCCGTGTAGAGGTCGGCCTGCCCCTGGGCCTCGCGCACGAGCGGCACGACGCGACCGTCCTCGAACGCGCACTCGGCGTAGATCGCGTTGGGAATCAGGGCGCGGACCACTAGGCCATTCTCTTCGTCCACCATGGCCGGATGCGCGCCGAGGATCGAGTGCGGATCAGAGTGTTCTCCGGCGAGCAACCGGTCCAGATCGGCGCGGGGTATGGCCGGCGAGCCGAACGGCATGGTCGCGGCGGCCATTGTCTCGGTCTTCTTCTTTCGCGTCGCGCGCGGCTTTGCCGGAGCGCTCGTCGATTTCACCGTGCGCGGCGCGCGCGCCGCGCGTCCCGCCTTCTTTGGCTCGGGTGGATGGTCGTTGGGTGGTTTCGGTGGTTTCTGGTCAGCCATTGGCGAGCTCCCCATTCGCGATTCGGCGATTCGCCCCAAATCGCAGCAGCACGAGCGCGAACGGCCCGACGTCGATGGACCCCGTGCGAACGACCGCGAGGTCGCGGGTCGCCGAATCAATCATCTCGGCCCACACGTCGTCGCCGTTCATCGCCGGCATGCGAAATGTCACGGCGTCGTCGGACGCGTTGAGCACGAGCAGCAGCGTGTCTCCCTTGATCGGGCGGCCGCGGTCGTCGGTCTCATCGGTCCCTTCGCCGTAGATGAGCATGCCGAGCGCGTGACTATTACCGTTGTGCCAGTCGGCCTCGGTCATCTCCCGTCCGTCGGCGCGGATCCATGAAAGATCTTTTGGTCCGCCCTTGGTCGTCGGTTCGCCGCGAAAGAAATGCCGTCGCCGCAACACGCCGTGGGAATGTCGCAGATTCATGCACTTTCGCGTGAAGGCGAGCAGATGACGCCGCCGGTCGTCGAGATCCCAGTGAACCCAAGAGATCTCGCTGTCCTGCGCGTAGGCGTTGTTGTTCCCGTGTTGCGTGCGGGCGATCTCATCGCCATGCGACAACATCGGAACGCCTTGCGAGAACGCCAGCGTGGCAATGATGCTGCGCATGACGCGAAAGCGCCGCTCGAGGATCGCGGGGTCGTCCGTGTCGCCCTCGACGCCCCAGTTGCGGCTGATGTTGTCGTCGGTGCCGTCGCGATTGTCCTCGCCGTTTGCCTCGTTGTGCTTGCGCTCGTAGCTCACGAGGTCGTGCAGGGTAAAGCCGTCGTGCGCCGTGATGAAGTTGACGCTGGCGTACGACCCGCGCCCGCTCGGCTCGTAGATGTCGCTCGAGCCGGCGAGTCGCGACGCGAGGTCGGACACCTGGCCGCCGTCGCCCCGCCAGTAGTGTCGCACGGTGTCGCGATAGCGTCCGTTCCACTCCGCCCAGCGAATCGGAAAGTTGCCCACTTGATACCCGCCGGGACCCACGTCCCACGGCTCGGCGATGAGCTTCACGTTGGCGAGCGTCGGGTCCTGATGGATGGTGTCGAAAAACGTCGACAGCCTGTCGACGTCGTGGAGCTCGCGGGCGAGCACTGGCGCCAAGTCGAACCGAAACCCGTCGACGTGCATGTCGCTCACCCAGTAGCGCAGCGAATCCATGATGAGCTGGATCGTGCGCGGATGCTGCATGTTGAGGCTGTTTCCCGTGCCCGTGAAGTCGGTGTAGAGACGCCGGTTCGGCTCGAGCCGGTAGTACGCCCGGTTGTCGATGCCCCGCAGCGAGAGCGTGGGGCCGAGATGGTTTCCCTCGCCGGTGTGGTTGTACACTACGTCGAGGATCACCTCGATGCCGGCCGAGTGAAAGGTTTTTACCATGCTCTTGAACTCGTACACCTGATTCCCGAGTCCCTTGGCGGCGAACCGCACGTCGGGGGCGAAGAATCCGATCGAGTTGTAACCCCAGTAGTTCGACAGGCCGCGCTCGGCGAGGTGGCGATCCACGACCGATTGGTGCACGGGCAGGAGCTCGACCGCGGTGATGCCCAGCGCCAACAGGTGTTCGATGATGGGGTCGCTGCAGAGGCCCAGATACGTCCCCCGAAGGGATTCCGGAATCTCGGGGTGGAGCGCGCTCATGCCCTTGGTGTGACACTCGTAGATGATCGTGCGATTCCAAGGAATGCGGAGCGGACGGTCGTTCTCCCACGTGAACGCCGGATCGATCACGACGCACTTCGGCACACCGCCGGCGCTGTTGTCGGGGTCGAGCTCGAGATCTTCCCTTGGTGAGCCGACCTTGTAGGCGAAGAGCGCGTTGCTCCAGCGAATCGCGCCGGTGATGGCCTTCGCGTACGGGTCGATCAGCAGCTTCGCCGGGTTGAAGCGGTTCCCGCTGTTCGGATCGTACGGGCCGTGGACGCGATAGCCGTAGAACTGCCCAGGCCGGACATCGGACAGATAGCAGTGCCACACCTGATCCGTGAGCTCGCGCAGCATGATCTTGTGTGACTCGACGGCGTCATCTTCATGCTCGAATAAGCAAAGCTCGACGGCGGTCGCGTTCTCGGAAAAGATTGCGAAGTTCACGCCTTGGCCGTCCCAGACTGCACCGAGTGGATAGGGTTGGCCGGGCCAGACGCGCATATCGTATTTTCGTGTTGTGCAGAGATTGATCCAGACGGGGGGAAGCTAACTTAGCTTAGTCGAGGGCTCGAATGGCGGTGTTGACGTAGGCGAACAGCAGTGGATCGAGGCCGGCGCGCTCCATTAGCCTTGGATCTTCGACGTACGTTGCCCGCAGCTTCCGCTCGACGTTCGGGTTGCCGCCCGTGAACTCCCGAACGAGCTGGCGCCAGCGCGCGGCGAGCGGGCGGACTCGGTCGTTTGCCGGATCCGTGCCAGCGAGCGTCTCGGCGCGCACTCTGGCGATCAGCCAGGGCCACTCCGCCTCGACGGGCGCAGCGACTTGATTTGCAGCAAGCGAACGAGCTCTGCCAGTCCGTCGAGGGGGCGGTCTCGTGCGTTTCGCTTGTCATCAGCCTGGGACGAGGATAACTCCTGACGTTACGTCTGTTACGTCAGGATCAAACGAATGGCGACGGGACATGAAGGTCGCGTCCGCGTGACATCTTCCGATGACGACCACCGAGAATACAGAGAATACCGCGCGCCTGCGCCGGGCGGCGACTGCCGACGCCGGACTGCTCGCCCAGCTCGCCGCGCGATTGTTCGAGGACACCTTCGGTCCGGACAACGATCCGGAGAACATGCGCGCCTATCTCGCGGGCGCGTTCTCCGAGGAAAAGATGCGCTCCGAGCTGGCCGACGACGATCGCGCGGTGTGGATCGCGTTCGATCGGGCGGACCGGCCGATCGGGTACGCGGCGATGCGTCGCGGAACGCGCGCGGATGGTCTCGTCGCCGCACGGCCAGCCGAGGTGCAGCGCATCTACGCCGACCGCACCTGGCATGGGCGGGGAGTAGGCGTCGCGCTGATGGCGGCATGTGTCGGCCAAGCGCGAGTCTGGAACTGCGAGGTGCTCTGGCTGGCGGTTTGGGAGCGCAACCCGCGCGCAATTGCGTTCTATGAGAAAGCGGGCTTTCGGAAAGTAGGACGGCAGACGTTCCTGCTTGGCCGCGACGTCCAGTCGGACAACGTCATGGCGCGCGTGATCACGTGAGCGCGACGAACAGCTTGGCGATGCCGCGCATGGGGATCCAGACCCACGACGGACGATTGTTCAGCTCGTAGGCCAGCTCGTAGAATGCCTTCTCCGTCTCGAACAGCGCGAGCAGGCGGCGCATCTGCCGGTCGTCCTCGGGAAAGAGCTCGGGCATGTCCTCCGGATGCTCCGGTTCGCCGAGATAGCCGCCGAGGAACGCCTCGCGAACGTCGCGCTCCCAGCGCGCGGCCCGGAGCTCTCTCGTCGGCGCGTCGATCGTCTTCTCGACCGACGTCGCGAGCGTGGCGGCGGCGTAGGCGATGCTCCTGAGCATCCCCGCGACGTCGCGGAGCGGCGACGTCTTCTCGCGGCGCTCCTCGAGCGACTTGGACGGCTCACCCTCGAAGTCGATGATCATGAAGTCGCCGCCCGGCGTCCGCAGGACCTGACCCAAGTGGTAGTCGCCATGAATGCGGATGCGCGCGCCTTCGCTGACGGCCTCTCCCAGGGTGTCTACGATCTCGTCGACCCATCCGGCGTAATGATCGCGTCGCCGAACCAGCGCCTGCGCTTCGGCGACGCGGGTCCGCGGAAAGTCCGGGGATGGAATTCGCCGCTCGAGCAGCAGCAGCGATTCCCGGATCGCCTGCTGTGTGCGCTGCGCCCACCGCTCGAGATCTTCCGGCATGATCGCCTCGGGCGCGAACGCGATGTCGTCGTCGTCGCTCGCCAGAGCGTCGTGCATGGCGCGGGTGACCGCGCCGAGCCGATGGGCGTCGCCGACGAACGTGTTGGGCGCATCGCGGCCGGCCGGCGCCGCGAAGTACGTCCGTCCGCGCTCGAGCGCGTGGCTCCAGGCGTCGGACGAGCCGGGGAGAAACTCCTGCAGCATGCCGGCCGTGGTGCGTGTGCCCGCGTCATCGAATTGGATGGTGCCGAGCAGCCGCGGCGTGTTGAAGAACGTGGCGCGCGTCGTGAGAAACCGCGTCAGCTCGACGTCGGGATGCACGCCTGGTTTCAACGTTCTGAAAAGCTTGAGGATCGCCCGGTCGCCAATGACGATCGACGTATTGCTTTGCTCCGCCGGGCTGACGGTGGTTGCGACGCTCTCGGCCGCCGGCAACCAGCCGGTGGCGAGCGGCTCGGCGATCCATTCGCTGTCGCCCTCGCGCGCCACCACGCCGGCCGCTAGCGCGCGCGAGAGACCGTCGCGGAATTCTGCGTCGTGGACGGCGTCGTACACCCTCGTCGCGCCGCGGTCGTCTGCCGGTCCGAGCATCGATCGATCGGGGACGCCGTCCGGAACCGAGTCTCGCGCCGCGAGGGGTACCTGGTAGGCGACCTCGGCGTCGTCCGTGGTGACGACGACGCGGGTCACGGCAAACCGGCCGTCGCTCCATGGCAGGACGATCGTGCTCGCCACGCGAGCATCGGAGAGCGCGGCGCCCTTGCCCGCAAACCAGCGCTGCCGGCTGAGGAAACGAAGCAGGTCGTTGCCGGTGAGCGATGCGATCGCCGCGACGACCGGGACGTCGTTCCGGATGGTCATCAGGTGGACCGCTGAAATTCCTTCGCGCGCTCGGCGGGCAGCAGGCGGAACCAGAGGAAGTTGTGCGGACCGAGCGTGAGCAGGTACGGCAGCTCGCCCAAGGGCGGAAAACAGTTCTTGCTCCACAGCTCCAACGGCACCTGGCCGTGGAACTCGCGCAGGTCGAGCTCCACGAATTGCGCGAAGCGCGACAGGTTGTTGACGCAGAGAATGAGCTCGTCCTTGTACCGGCGCAGAAACACGAGGACGCGGCGGTTCGCCGCGTCGAGCGGCTCCCACGTTCCGCGTCCGAACGCCTTGAATTGCTGGCGCACGCCGATCAGGCGGCGCATCCAGCGCAGGAGCGACGTGGGCACGCGTTCCTGCGCGACGACGTTCACGGTGTGATAGCCGTATGGCGGATCGACGATGAGCGGCGCGAAGAGTGCGGCCGTGTCGGCCTCGGAGAAGCCGGCATTGCGGTCGGGGCTCCATTGCATCGGTGTGCGCACGCCGTTGCGATCGCCCAGGTAGACGTTGTCGCCCATGCCGATCTCGTCGCCGTAGTACATGACCGGCGTGCCGGGCATCGACATGAGCAGCGCATTCATCAGCTCGATCTGGCGGCGCCCGCCCTCCATGAGCGGAGCGAGCCGGCGGCGAATGCCGACGTTGATGCGCATGCGCGGATCACGTGCGTACTCACGGTACATGTAGTCGCGCTCTTCGTTCGTCACCATCTCGAGGGTCAGCTCGTCGTGGTTGCGCAGGAAGACCGCCCACTGGCAGTCGTGCGGAATCTCCGGCGTCTGGCGCATGATGTCGACGATCGGCGTCCGGTCTTCCTTGCGCAGCGCCATGTACATGCGCGGCATCACGGGAAAGTGGAACGCCATGTGGCACTCGTCAGAGTTGCCGAAGTACGGCCGCACGTCGCTCGGCCACTGATTGGCTTCGGCGAGAAAAATCCGGTGCGGAAACTCGGCGTCGAGCGTCCGGCGCAGATCGCGCAGGAGCTCGTGCGTCTCAGGGAGATTCTCGCAATTCGTGCCTTCACGCTCGACGAGGTACGGGATCGCGTCCAGTCGCAGGCCGTCGACGCCCAGGCGCAGCCAGAAGCGCATCACGTTCTTGACCGCCTCGATGACCTCGGGGTTGTCGAAGTTGAGATCGGGCTGATGACTGAAGAAGCGATGCCAGTAGAACTGCTGCGCTTCCGGGTCCCACGACCAGTTCGACTTCTCGGTGTCGGTGAAAATGACCCGCGACTGGTTGTACTTGTTGGGATCGTCGCTCCACACGTACCAGTTGCGCTCCGCGGAGTCCTTCGGCGCGACCCGCGCGCGCTGGAACCAGGGATGCTGGTCGGAGGTGTGGTTGATCACCAACTCGATGATGACGCGAATGTTCCGTGAGTGCGCGGCGTCGAGGAAGGTTTGAAAATCCTCGATGGTACCGAAGGTCGCGTTGATTTCCTCGTAGGCAGCGATGTCGTATCCGTCGTCTTTGAGCGGCGACGGATAGAACGGCAGGAGCCAGACCGTGTTGGCGCCGAGCTGCTGGATGTAGTCGAGCCGCTCGACGAGCCCTTTGAAGTCACCATAGCCGTCCGCGTTCGAGTCGCGATAACTCTTGACGTGCAGCTGGTAGATGATGGCGTCCTTGTACCAGAGGGGATCGGTGTCGTTCACGAAAGTTTGCCTGGGGTGGCGGGGCTCACGGGTACGTCACATGCACACGGGGGAACGCCGCGGACGACGCGGCGCATTCTTCTCACGAGGAACTTCGCATGGTTGTCCCTTCATTGCTGATCACCGCATTGCTGCAGATTGCGCCGGTCGCGATTCCGGGCGGCGATACGATGTCGGGCCCGGCCGCCTATCTCCGCCCGGCCCCCGCGCCAACGGACTCGGCCATCGGGGCCGCGTGGTATCGTCGCGGACCACGAATCGACGCACGACTGGTGCCGGACTGGAGCCGTCGACCCCCGACGGATACGATCCCGCGGCGGCGTAGACCGGTCGAGTACAGCGACGAATACTACAGCCGACTGCAGCTTCATCGCTGGGGCAGTTGGCTCGAGTTTCCGGTGTTCGGCGCCGAGTACTTGCTCGGACAGAAGTTGATGTCGTCGGACGAGGAGTCCGACGGCTGGGTGAAGACGTCGCACGTCATCGTCGCCGGGACGCTCGGCGGGCTCTTCGCGGTCAATACGATCACGGGCGTGTGGAACCTCTACGACTCGCGTAACGATCCCAGCGACCGTGCGCTGGTGTGGACGCATTCGGCGCTGATGCTGGCGTCGGACGCGGGGTTCGCGATCACCGCGAGCCTCGCCGGCGACGCTCACGACTCGGCTCGCTCGCGAGACCGCCATCGGAACGCCGCGCTCGTGTCGATGGGCCTGGCGAGCGCCGGAACGCTGCTCATGTGGATCAAGCGAGGGCTGTAGACGGCGGCTCGACCAGCAACACGTGTCCCGGTTGGGCGTCCGGATCGAGGCGAATGTAATTCCGCACACCGCGCCACTGATAGCGCGCGCCGGTCAGCAGGTCGTGGACGACATACGGCTGATCGTCATCGATTCCCATGTCGTGAATCGGTACGTGGACCATGCTCTCTTGCACGTGATGGGGGTCGGTGTTCACGGCGACCAGGATGTCGCCGGTCGCGGCCCTCGCGTCGCCGGTGGAGGTGACCGAGCGGACGATCGCGGGCGGCACGGGTTGCGGGCGAGCTCCGGCCCACTGCGTCGGGGACTCCGCCGGCGACTTGCGGTAAAACAGAATCGTCGGATTCTCGCTCTGGTGGAACGCGAGGTTCGTGTATCGCTGCAGCGCCGGCTGGGCGCGACGGATGGCGTTCAACCGGCGGATGTCGGCGTTGATGTTGCCTTCGGCCTCGTAGTTCCGCGGGCGCAACTGATATTTCTCCGAGTCGACGTACTCCTCGCTGCCCGGCCGCACGGGCACGTGCTCGACGAGCTCGAATCCGCTGTAGATGCCGTACAGCGGCGACAGCGTCCCGGCGAGCAGCAGGCGGATGCGGAACGCCGGACGGCCGCCGTTCACCAAATACTCATGTAAGATATCTGGCGTATTGGTGAACAGATTGCCGCGATAGTACTCGGCCAGAGGCGTCTGGGTGAGCTCCGACAGATAGTCGCGCAGCTCGGCGGACGAATTCTTCCAGGTGAAGTACGTGTACGACATCGTGAACCCGAGCTTGGCGAGCGCGTTCATGCGCTTGGGTCGCGTGAACGCCTCGGAGAAGAAGATCACGTCCGGGTGCTCGCGCTGGATCTCGCCGATCACCCATTCCCAGAAGGCGAACGGCTTGGTGTGCGGATTGTCGACGCGAAAAGCCTTGACGTCGTGCGAGATCCAGAACAGGAAGATGTCTCGGCAGGCGTTCCAGAGAGACTGGCGGTCGTCGCACCAGAGATTCAGCGGATAGATGTCCTGATACTTCTTCGGCGGATTCTCGGCGTACTTGATCGTTCCGTCGGGGCGCACGAAGAACCAGTCCGGGTGCTCCTTGACCCATGGGTGATCGGGCGAGCACTGCAGCGCGTAGTCGAGCGCGACCTCCATCTCGAGGCTGCGCGCCATCGCGACGAACGCATCGAACTGCTCGAGGGTGCCGAGGGCGGGATCGATGGCGGTGTGACCGCCGTGCTCGTTGCCGATCGCCCACGGGCTGCCGACGTCGTCAGGCTCCGCGGTGAGCGAGTTGTTCTTCCCTTTCCGGAAGGTGCGTCCGATCGGATGGATCGGCGCCAGATAGACGACGTCGAAGCCAAGCTCGGCGAGGTGCGGCAGTCTCGCCGACGCATCGTCGAACGTGGCCGGATGCGGCGGTGACCCCGGGGTCGGCGCGGTCTGCGAGCGGGGGAACATCTCGTACCAGGCGGCGAAGCGCGCGCGTTCGCGATCGACGACGATGGTGAGCTCGCGCCGAAATCGCGTGAGGTCGGGCGAGCGGTGATGCTCGCGCATGAGCGTGAGCAGATCGTCGTCGAGCGCGCGCTGGATGCGGCGCTCGAGTGACGCGTCGCCGCGCCGGTCATCGAGGATCTTGGCCGTCATCAGCAGCGTCGCGCGGGCCGCGCCCGCGCGCGTCGTGCGTGACGCTGCGCGAATGAGCTCGGCGCCTTCGGCCAGCTCCGTCTGGACCTGTTGGCCCGCGTCGAGCTTCTTCTTGAGATCAGAGCGCCAGGTGCCGAAACGGTCGGTCCACGCCTCGATCGTGAACGTCCATTTGCCGATGCGGTCGACCTTGAACGCGCCGTACCAGCGATCGCTGTCGAAGTCGTACGCGAGCGGCGCCGAGCACCAATCAGTGTCGTCCGGACCGCGATAGATGACCTGCGCGGCGAGGAGATCGTGGCCTTCTTTGACGATGTCGGCCCCGACCCACACCGTGTCGCCGGCAATCCGCTTGACCGGGTGCCGCCCGCCGTCGAGCTCCGGCGCGACGCATTCGATGACGATGTGCTCCAAGCGACGCGCCAGGGCGCGCCGGTCGGACGACTTTCTCGTGGCCAAAGCGGTTCGTTGTGCAGGGGTGCTCGTGGAATCTAGCGGCGACGGCCGTTCAAGCGATCGCCGTGGCGTGGCAACATCCGGGCCCGGCGGGAGAGAGCGGGTTGCGCGTCATGCGAGACCTAAGTACATCAGTGTCATGCCTTTCTCGCGACGCCCGGGGTTCGTTGTGCGACGCCAAGGAGGTTCCACATGCGCATTCGTCTCGCCTCGTTCCGCCGTTCCCACCTGCTCTTTGCCGTCGGCGCGCTGGCCATCGCGATCTTCGCGCTGTTCGTCCTCGCGGTCACACCCGTTGCGGGCGTAGGAGAAGTTGCTCGAGCGGTCGCCGCGGCGTTCACCGTGCGCGAATACGTCCTTCCGCACAAGAAGCCCGACGCGTTCGCGCACGACCCGGCGGTGGCCCGCGACGGAATGGTCTACTTCGCCGACCAACAGAGCAGCTACATCGGCCGGCTCGATCCCGAGACCGGCGACGTCAAAGAGTTCCCGACGCCAACGCCCAAGTCGGGGCCACACGGCATCATCGTCGCGCCCGACGGCGCCGTGTGGTACACGGGAAATGCCGCGGGACTGATCGGACGCCTCGATCCCAAATCGGGAACGATCACCGAGTACAAGACGCCCGGCGCGCGCGATCCGCACACGCTGCTCTGGTTGAACGGCACGGTGTGGTTCACAGCGCAGCAGTCGAACAAGTACGGATCGCTCGACGCCAAGACCGGCGCGGTCAAGCTCCATGACGTCGCCACGACGCGGTCGCTTCCATATGGATTGCAACGCGCACCGGATGGATCACTCTGGATTGCACTGTTCGGCACGAACAAGCTGGGCCATCTCGACCCTGCGACCGCCACGCTCGTGGAAGTGGACCTGCCGAATGCCGCGACCCGTCCCCGCCGGCTGGCGATCACGCCCGATGGACGCATCTGGTACTCGGACTACACGCGCGGCTATCTCGGGATGTACGACCCGAAGACGAAAGCAGCGAAAGAGTGGAAGACGCCCGACGACAACTCCAGCCCGTACGGCATCGGCGTCGCGCCGAATGGCGCGATCTGGTTCAACGAAGCGCGCCAGGGGAACATGGTCATGTTCGACCCCAAGACCGAGCGGATGGAGGTCGTGCCGATTCCCACGCGCGGCTCGGTCGTTCGCAACGTCACGGTCGACTCGACCCGCGACCGCCTGTGGATCGCCGAAAGTGGCGTGAGCCGTCTGGGGCGAATCGATCTCAAGTAGCGCCGGTAGCACTGCTCGCCGTTGGTATATGGGCTATTCGTTGGCGCGGACCAGCCATCTGGGCGCCAACGAAAGCCCCACCAGCAGCAGGCTCGCGACGACGAGGCTGACGAGGGCGTCGGACCGTCCGCTGCCGACGCCCTCGAGCAGACTGTCGGCGAAGTAGCTGTAGACGAGGATCGACGGAATGATGCCGATCCCCGTCGCCGCCATGTAGGACGCGAACGGCGTGCGTGCGAGTCCGCCGATGAAGTTCACGATGCCGAGCGGAATGACGGCGATCAACCGGAGCCGGAGCATTCCGTGGAAATCGCGCGCCACTTTCGTGGCACCGGCGGCTCGCTTGAATCGCCGGAGCCAGCTCGCCACGACGCCGTGACCGATCGTGCGCGCGAGCCAGTAGCCGGCCGCCGCGCCAGCCATTGCGCCGAGCCAACTGAGAATGCTGCCGAACACCGTGCCGAAAAGCGCGCCGCCCGCCACGACGAACGGCAGACCTGGAGCGCCAATCGCCGTACCGAGACCAACCGCGACGACGAAGGCGATGGAAAAGTCGACCACGTCGTACGATTTCCGAAGCCGCACCAGGTGCTCGAGCGTCTGGTGCGGGTCGAACCAGCCTCGTTTGTATCCGACTACCGCCGCGGCAATCAGAATGAAGGCAAGCACGCCAAGGCGGATGAGCGCGGCTCGCGTCGAGACCCGGTTCGTCTGGCGCACGCATGCATGAGATCACAACGCGTGCCCGGTGGTCAGGGGCGGCACTCGATGCGCGCGATCGGAACCGTCACGACTCGATCTCCGACGACCGCCTGCCCAGCAACGGCGCCCGTGGTGACCTGAAGGCTGAGCGGCTGCCGCTCGTGCACCTTTGCGAACTGCACGCGCACGACTTCCGGCGTGACGCGTTGCCAGCTCCCGCCGGGCACGATGCTGTCCACGCGACCCTCGGGCGACACCGACCGCACGACGGATTGTGCCGACCCCACGGCGTTCACCAGCGCAAAGCGCTGCGGCACTCCCGCCGCGATTGTCGAGCTCGCCGAATCCGGTCGAAGCTGGTAGCACGCCTCGAAGTCGAGCATTCCGCGCCGCGATTCGGCGAAGGCCGGCCCCCGCGCCGCCGTAACCGCCTCCCGCAACGGTACCGCTTTCGTCAGCTGACGCTCCGACACTGCCGAGCGCGCGTCGGTCGCCGCGTTTGCCCTTTGCGGGGACGCGCCACCCACGGCTGCCGCTGATTCGGCGGCAACGGCTTCGACTCGAGCGGCCGCACGCGGCGGAGTGACACGCGGTGTCGCTATAGTTGCTTCAGAACGCTTCGTTGGTGCCGCGATTCTAACGACCTCTTGCGATGGGCCAGCCACTGGAACCGCCGAACGTTCGGACAGCGGCGGCGAGTGCTTGGGCATCGCAGTATTCGGCGTCGCTCGTGGGACTCCAGCGTCCAAGCCTCCCACCTGCGGCGCATGACGAACCGTGAGCAGTGTCGCGACCGCGATCAGCACCGTCGCCGCCAGCGCGGCACGGCCAGGCGAGAGATGCAGCCGACGCCAGAGCGAATGCTGTCCCGCCACGACCGGGGCCGGGGCCGGAGGGATGACGCCACCCCGAACGTCGTCGAGCGCCGCGACGATGCTCCCCGCCGCGGCGATCATCCCGCGGGCGTCGGCGACCATCGCGGAACAGTCGCGACAGTCGGCGAGGTGGCGTGACACGGCCGCGGCTTCGTCACCGACGAGCGCGCCGTCAAGCCAGGCGTGAATCGTTCCTTCATCAAGATGCTGCATGTGTCCCCCGCCGAGCGCTCCCCGTTTGCTGGAGCGATTCATATGCGTCAACGAGTCGCCGTCGCGCGCGCGCCAGCGTCGTTCCAACTGATCCGATCGAGAGCTCCAGAGCGCTCGCGATCTCCGTGTAGTCGAGTCCTTCCTCTCTCATGAGCAACGCCTCCCGGTCACGCTCGACGAGCATGTCGAGCGCTTTTCGCGCCAGAGCAGCCTCTTGTGCGCGCTCGATCGCCAGTGGTTCCGGCTCGACTGCCTCATCGACGCGCGCCTGCTCTCGCAGCAGCTCGAGGCGGCGTCGCCGGCGCGCGTCCTTGCGCGCCTCGTCTCGCACGAGATTTGTCGCCACGGCAAAGAGCCATGCGCGCTCGCTCACGATCGATTCCTGCCGCATGGCGCGAAGGAACGTCTCCTGCGCCACCTCGTCCGCCCAATCGCGATCGCCAAGCCGCCGCGTCAAGTAGCGCACGAGCGGCTCGTGATATTCGCGAAAGAGACGATCGACGTCGTTCACCTGGCCCTCACCACGCGCCCGTGATCGACGTCAACTCGGCGGCACTCAACTCCGGCGCGCCGTTCTCGCTCAGCGAGATCGCGCGATCCTTTCCCACGACAACGACCCGGCTGCCGAGCGCGAACACCGCGCGCAATTCGGGAAGTCGATCGAGCAGGTCGAAGTACGCTCGGGAGAATGGCTTGATGTTGGTGGTCGGCATGGTCGGCCGGTAGCGCGCATCGGTCCACACGCTGTCGCGGAGTACGAACGTGCGTCCGTCGACGCGCCGTGTCGAGACGCGCGTCGCCGTGGCCGCGGCGGCAATCGAATCGATCGCCATGACGCTCGTGACCGAGCGCTGCGCCGACGCGGCCTTGGCCGACTCGAACCGCCGATCGGCGGCGGCACCCAGTGCCGCGGTCTGAAGTTGCACCACGGGCGTCGCAACCCCGTTTCGCGTCGTTCCCAGCCGCGTGGCAAGCTGCCGCTCGGTGACCAGATACGACGTGAATTCCGTCGGGATACCGTAGCGCTCACCAAGCGAGCGAATTTCGTCGTCGATCTCCTTGGACGGGCCGTTCTTCCGACGCTCGGCGCTGAGCAGGCCGACACGCTGCGTGGCCCACAGCCGCGCCACGAAGGGGTTCTGTCGGTCGCGCTCGGGAAAGTCGATCGTCGACGTCCAGCGTACGGGCATGCCACGACGTTTGCCCTCGACGACGACGCGCGCCGTTCCGTGGCCGGTGTACCTGGCGAGGAGCACCAAGTCTCGGTCGGCGAACATGTCCGCCGGCTGCGACGGCATGAGCCGGTCGAGCTTGACGTCGCCGTCCATGGTGACGCGAACGTCCGTCAACACGGGATCCGCCAGCCGGGCGGCGACGATGCCCACCATGCGCTCGACCGATTCGTCGGGACGCACGAACTGTGCGGTGCCGCGCCCTTCGAGGGCGAGCTGCTCGAGGAGACTCACATTGACGTCCGATCCCAATCCGAAGGTGAAGATCCGGCGATGCCCGTCGCCCGACTTCGTGCCGTCGGAGGCGATGGCCGCGAGACGATCGGGGTCCTGGTCGCCGATCGTCGGCTCTCCATCGGTGACGAAGAGGACGACCGGCAGCCGCTCGCGGGCAATGGCGGGACGGATCGCCTCGCGCAGTGCACCCTCGATGTTCGTTCCGCCTTGGGCCTCGAGCGCGTCGAGATAGCGGTCGGCGTCGCGCACGTTCGCCGGGGTCGCGGCGACAAAGTCATCTCTGAACGTGCGCACGTCGCTCGAGAAATCGATCAGACGGAAGCGATCGCTGGGCCGAAGCGTGGCGAGAAGCTGTTTCCCGGCCGCACGCGCCTGCTCGATCTTGCCTCCCTGCATCGATCCCGACACGTCGAGCACCAGCGTGACATCACGCGCTGTCGTTTCGCCGCGCGGCGCGGCGGGCGGCGAAACGGTCAGGAGGGCGAACGCAGCTTCATTGCCCGGCGCGTACGCCAACGCGCCGATCGCCGCCACGGCGTTCCGCCGAACGGGCACGAGCACCGTGACGTCGCGCGCGTCGCCGCGCACGGTCACGCTGCGGCGGCCGTCGTGCTCGGCGACATCCAGAGCGTGCGTCGGCGAGTACGGGGCGCCGAATTCGGGAGCGGCGCGGTACTCGAGCACGAACGAGGACGGGCCGGCGCCGCGGACATTGGACGTGTTGCTGGCCGGCCCCCGAAAGTAGTCGACGCGCAACGCGTCGCCCTCACGCGGCGCGACGCTCTGGAAGCGAACGACGATGCGCTTCTCCTCTCCCGGATTGAGCGGAAAGATGCGTGCGCGGAGCAGGCCGTGGCCCATCCATTCGACCAGCGCCGGATCGCGCTGCGCTCGAACGATGTTCTCATAGATGCCTCGTGCGTCAGCCGCGTTCATCGTCTCGCCCGACACGAGCTCGCCATTGATCGACAATTTCAAGTCCTGAAACGCGGCGTTGCCGGGGAGTGGAAAGAGATAGTCCGCCTCGCCGATCGTCGCGCCGCGATTCACGAATCCCTCTTCCACCTCGTAGTGCAGCACGCGGTCGACGAGCTCGACACGCACGTCGCTGCGGGTTCGAACGATGCTCGGGCGACAGTCGCGGATGGGCGGCGCTCCCGGTCGTCCTTCAACGGGCATGATCCCGATTCCACATGGACGCGGAATGATCCAGCCCTGCGCGCCGACTCGCGCTCCCGGGAGGAGCGTCGCGACTGAGAGCAGTCCGGCGCGAACGAGCGGGTGCATGAGAACTCCCTGGTGTGTGCCACCAAGGAGACGCCGGTCGCGGCCACACTTGCACATCCGTCCGTTTGCGAGGCCCAGAATACGTCCACTGGAAGGCACACGATGGATGCGACTGCCGTCACAATCGAGACGTCTCGTGCGCCGGAATACGCGCCGGGAACCTCTGTCGCGTTCGCTGCACCATGGATTTGGATTCGAAATCTTCGCCGATGTGGTTCGTGTGGCACGCCAATTTCCTTATGCATCTCACCGGGAAGCATCGCAACATCGCAATGGGGCAAGCGTCAACGGGCACGACCACGAATTGTTCAAATCGCAGAATTTCAACTTCGTCGTATCATGCGTTCTCGTGCTTCAATACACGTAGGCTTCTATCTCACCTTCGCCGGGGCGTGCATCATCGGAACGCTCGGCGGCTGCGCGCAGCTTTCACGGCCCCGCGTGGTGGACGTCGAGCCGCCGCACGCAGCAGCGTCTGGGAGCCTGTATCATTTAGCGTCCAGCAGCGCGCGCTCGGTGACGGTGTACGAAGCGCGCACCGTCTCGTTCGCGCTCGATCGGATCGATCAGCGCGGATTGCCGTTGGACCAGACCTATCGTCACGCGGCGACAGGCGAGGGGGTGACCGTGTACGTGTTCGACGGCGGCGTGTCGGCGACGCATCCAGAGCTCGCCGGTCGCGTGCGCGCTGGATTCAGCGGATTTCCGGAGGATCCCAAGATCTGCAATGCCCACGGCACCGCGGTCGCCGGCGCGATCGCCGGTGCGACGCTCGGCGTGGCTCCGAACGCGCAGATCGTCGACGTGAAGATGGTGCAGTGCGACAAGCTGCGCGGTACGATCAAGGCGATCGTCGATGGCGCGCACTGGGTCATCGAGGATCACAAGCAGCATCCGGGTCCGGCGATCGCCAACTGGTCGTTCATCGCGGACACGGCGGCCGGCATTCCCAGCCTCGACAGCGCCGTGTCGGATCTTCGCGCATCGGGCATTCCGGTCATCGTATCCGCCGGCAATCTCGACATCGACGCGTGTCACGTCTCACCGGCCAACTCGAAGGGAGCGGTCGTCGTCGGCGCCTCGTCGCTGGCGAGCGAGAAGCTCCAGGACGGAAGCACGCGGCTCGTTGATCGCCGCGCTCCGGGAACGGCCTACGGCACCTGCATCGATCTCTACGCGCCCGGCGATTCCGTGCTGCTGCCGAGCCTCGACCACGACTTGGCACCGATCTCGCAACTCTGGAACGGTACGTCGATGTCGGCCGGCTACGTCAGCGGCGCCGCGGCGCTGTTTCTGGAGACGCATCCGAATGCCACGCCCGATCAGGTGGCGGCGGAGCTCGAGAGCTCAGCGACCATCAACGCACTTCACGATACTCGAACAGCTGTTTCAAGAATGCTTTACGTAGGGACGCGCGACGCGCGGTTGCTACTGCGGACCGCGGCGCGGCGATGAACGTATAGATGCGGGAACGCGTACGGCCGTCAGCCGAGACGGCCGTACGCCCCTTTCGCCCGCCGCACGGCGCGCTCGACCGCCGCGATGTTCTCCGGCCCACCCGCGCCACTGCCGGCGCGCATCTCGATCGATACCCAGCCCGCGTATCCGACGACTTCGAGGGCCGCGGCCGCGGCCTCGTGATCGGCTGCCGCGCCGAGCTCCGCGAGATTCGGTTCGCTGGCGTGGAAGTGGGCAAGGAACGGGGCCGCCGAACGCAGCGTCACCTGCACGTCTTCGTCCGCCACCGTCATGCCGCCAAGATCGCCGTTGAGCTGAATTGCCGCATCGTCGACCGCACGACAGAACGCGACGGCGTCCGCCGTCGTCGTGATGAAATCGCAGCCATAGGCCGGCGGATTCGCTTCGATGCAGAACGCGACGCCGTGGCCTCGCGCATGATCGCCGATCGCCCGGAAGAAGGGGATCGCAATGTCCTGGGCCTGCGCTGCAGAGAGCGGGGCGCGTTGACGATTCCTGGGAGAGCCGAACACAAGAGCGTGCGCGCCGAGCGCCGCGCTCATCTCGATGACCCGTCGCAGGTAGTCGAGCATCGCCGCGCGAGTCGTTTCGTCGCCGAAGAGCTGCAGGTCCGGGCGGCCGAACAACAGCGACTGGACGGCGACGATCGGCAACCCACGATCCTCCCACATGCGCCGGTACGAAGCGACCTCGCCGCTCGAGGAGTCGAAAGGACGTTCGCGCCATTTCGTCGGCGCGATCTCCACACCAGCCACCCCTTCGCGGCGAAGAAGATCGGCGACCGCGGCGTCTTGGGTCGGCTCCCACGCGATGTTCGAGACGGCCAGCTTCACGGGCTCACCGCCGCCGTTCGGCGGACACGAATGCGGCGATCCTGGCCAGCGTCTCGGTTCTCGTCTCGATGTACCGACTCGAGCCACCGAACACGGCGGCGTATCGCGTGTGAATGTCGTAGCGCGCCGGCACCGGGCTTATCTCGTTGGTGAACTCGATGCCGAAGCCGGCCCGCGCGACGTCCGCGACGCTCACCGGCTCCGTCGGCAGATGGACGAGCGTGAGCTCGTTGTCGAGCGCGAGCTCGACATCGCCCCACAACCGGCTCACGTCGTAGAACTGGAACACCCCTCGCGAATCGATCGCACTGAGGTTGTTGTCATTCAGGAAATCATAGATGACGTTCTTCTTGAGCCCTCGACCGTACAGTCCGACCAGGCGCACGATCAGCGCATCGAAGCGTCCGGCGACAATTTGCTCGAGTCGGCGGCGATGGTGGCCGTAGGGCGATAGGCCAACGGTCGGCGTCGGCGACTCCTCGTCGACGTCGACGGGATTGAGGAACACGTCGACCGTCGAGATGAGGACGACCTTGCTCGCGTTCACCTGCTCGAGCGCGCGCGTGAGACGCTCGATCTCATCGAGGTCCCGCGCGGGCTCGGCGTTGGCCTTCCATTTCTCGGCGCGCGCGCCGCAGCAGACGACGAGATCGAATCCGCGGCCGGCGATCTGATCGATGTTCGCCGAGTTGAAACAGGCATCGAACGAACGCTGGCGGAGCAGATTGCTGCCGACGAACCCGGTATAGCCGATCAGCGCCGAGCTGGCGTCGCCCGCCGCACGAGGGATGGTCACGGGTTGAAGCGGCCCAGCGCTGCGGAGGCCAGCGTGCGCAGAATGAGAAGGTTGCCTTTCACGGGGCTGATCTTGGTCGGCGTCTTCCCGGCGGCGGGATAGCGGCGCGTCACCGGCGTCTCGATCACGCGAAATCGCAGCCGCGCCGCTCGAATGGCAAGATAGTAGTGGAGCTCGTATCCGGAAAAGACGTCGCGCAGCGGCTGGACACGGGGATCGGCGAGAAAACGCCGGCTGTAGGCGCGGAAGCCGTTCGTCGTATCGGTGTAGAGGTATCGCGCGGCGAGACTGATCAACGGAGCGTGGAGCAGGCGCACGGCAAGCGTCCGGGTCAACGGCGTGTTGATTCCCTGCCCGCCCGCGATATAGCGCGACCCCTGGACGTGATCGTAGCCGGCGTCGAGCAACGCGATGAAGCGCGGAATGTCGTCCACGTCGTCCTTTCCGTTTCCGTCGATGACGACGAGCCCCTCGTAGCGCTCCTCCAGCGCGAACGCGATGGCCATTCGCATCTGAGCGCTCAGCCGCCCGGCATCGCGCTTGACGAGCAGCGCGCGCAAACGGAATTCGCCGAGCGTGTCGGGCGCGAGGGAGTCGTCGGTGCTGCCGCCGTCGGCAACGACGATGTCGATTTGATCGGCGAGCGGCGACATTGCCCGAAGCTGCGCGCGAAGCCGCTCCCCCTCGTTGATCGCGAACACCGCAACGCAATACTGAGTGCGCTTGGGTCCGAATACCTGTCGTTCGTACGCGGGCACTCCGGGCCGCGCGGCGATCGCGGTCATCATCCGGTCACGACGTTTCGCCGCTCTTCTCTCAGCAGCACGGAGCTCGTGTGCTCCTCGCGAACGTAGTACGCCGGCCGGTCGCGCATGCGACGCGACAGCCCGCCGACATACTCGCCCACGAACGCCAGCATGACGGACAACACGAGAAAGGCGAGCGCGTCGTGCAGCTCGCCGCCCTGCGCGGACACGACGACGGCGTTGAAGGCGGCGATCGCGACGCCGGTCCAGATCACCGTGCGCAGCGGATGCGTGGTGTGATCCATGACGAGCGCGCGCGCCAGATTCACGGCCTCACCCTTGGGACGCACGGTCGGCGCGCCCGTGCGATTGATCGGCGCGTACGGAAGCGGCTCCTTGCGGAACCCGATGTACGACGTCAGCAGGCGCAGATACTGGTCGGGATCGCGAATCTGCGTGATCGCATTGACGACCTGGCGACTCATGCAGCGAAACTGCGTCGAGTCGTTTGGAATCCCCGCCTTGACGACCGAATTGATGTACCAATAGAAAAGACGAGCGCCGGCGCGATACCAGAACGGTTCGCTCTTGCGGTGCAGCCGAACGCCATAGACGATGTCCATGTCGCCGCTCGCCCGCTCGAAGAATTCGGGGATGAGCGACGGCGGATCCATGTTCGGCAGCATCACCATCACGTAGTCGCCGATCGCCACGTCGAGACCCGCCGCGATCGCGGTCTCTTCGCCGAAGTGTCGAGACAGGCGCAGAAAGCGAACGAAGTCGTACCGCTCGAGCAAGCCGCGGACGCCGTTCACCGTATCGGCGGGCACTCCGTCGTCGACGAGAATGATCTCGTAGTGCGTGACGAGCTGCCGCAGCACGGCAACCGTCTCTTCGACGAAGGCGATGACCGCGGCCGGCGTGTCGCCCTCGAGCGGCGCGACGATGGAGATGAGGGATTCATTCATGCGTGAATTCCCACGGCGGGGGCGGCGGTTTCGAGGATTTTCCGCAGCGCGTCCTCGACGTCGTACACGCTGTCGATCTTGGCACCGAGCACGGTGAGGCACGCCGGATGTTCGGCACTCCGGCGCAGAAGGATCGGACGGCTGTCGTCCTGCTCGCTGCGTGGCATCACGGTCTTCACTTCCCAGAGCGAGTCGACGTAACGCGCGCCCCGCATGGACGGCAAGTACCGCGTCGCGTCGCGCACCATGTGGACGAATCGTGACGCGCGGCCCGCCAGGAGCGGATCGCCGTCGCGGATCGGCGCCCCGGCGTTATCCTGCCAGCTGCAGTGGGGCGTGTAGCGTACGTGGCTCAACGTGAATAGTCCGCGCGACGGGTACGGCATGAGCGAGAAGAACGGCCCGTCCATCACCGTGACCGCGGCGCCCGCGAGCTCCGCCGGCGGATGGACGAGCGCCATCTCCGTGAGCTCATGCTTCATTGGAATGGGTTGCGCCGCGGAGCCGGCGAGCAATCTATTCAGGCGCGAATACGTGCAGTTGAGGACCAGGCCCGCGGCCACCTCGAATTCTTCACCGTCGCGCTCCAGCATGACAGCCGCGCCGCCGTCGCGGCTGACCACGCGGGTGGCTTCGGTCCTCAGGGCCACGTCGACGCCGGCGCCGGCGATCTCACGAGCGACCCGCTCGCGCAGCTTGGCCGCGTCGAATGCGCACTCGCGGACCTCGAACACCGAGTCGATCCGGTTGGCGTCGAACAGCTTGTGCACCGGCGCGGGCGCCGGCGCGAGTGGCGCGCCGATCCGGCGACAAAACTCGACGAATTGCGCCGCCGTGATCTTCGACATTCTCCGGCCGACGGCGTAGTAATGCGGAAAGGACCGGTCGATGCAGTCGTCGTACTCGTCGACGAAGCGCGCGTAGTTGAGCCGCGACCGCAGGGAGGTGAGAATGCTGCGCGGGTAGTGGTATCCGTTGTGGACCCGCGCCTGATTGCGGATCGACGCGCGGGCCAGGAGCATCGGCTCCCGCTCGACGAGCAACACCCGCTTTCCGAGCCCGCCAAGCATGCGAGCGAGGCGCGCGCCATAGAAGCCGCCGCCGACGACGACGGCGTCGAGCTCGGTCAGGGCGAGAACGGGGAGGCAGTCGGTCATGGGCGGCTACAGAGGGGACGACAGCTTTCGCGTGCCCGTAACGGGCCGGCGACCCGCGCGGCCGTCGAGCGCCGTTCAATGAAACGCCCGGCGCACTATTATTGAAGGCTGACGATCTCGACTTCACGCACCGACCGACATGCCACAGACCGATCTCGATCTCCTCTGCATCAACACGATTCGCACGCTGGCCATGGACGCGGTGCAGAAAGCCGAATCCGGACACCCCGGCACCCCAATGGCCCTCGCGCCGCTGGGTTACGTGCTCTTCACTCGCGCGATGCGACACGACCCGGCCGACCCGGCCTGGCCGAATCGCGACCGCTTCGTTCTGTCGTGCGGTCACGCGTCGATGCTGCTGTACAGTTGCCTGTACCTCAGCGGCTACGATCTCACCCTGGACGACATCAAGCAGTTCCGGCAGTGGGAGAGCCGGACCCCGGGGCACCCGGAATACGGCTACACGCCGGGCGTCGAGACGACGACCGGACCGCTCGGGCAGGGCATCGCCAACGCGGTCGGTATGGCGATGGCCGAAGCCCACCTGGCGGCGACGTTCAACAGACCGGGACACGACGTCGTCGACCACTACACGTACTTCATCTGCAGCGACGGCGACCTGATGGAAGGCATCTCGCACGAGGCCGCCTCGTTCGCCGGACACTTCAAGCTCGGGAAGCTCATCGGGTTCTACGACGACAACCGCATCACGATCGACGGATCGACGGACCTCACCTTCACCGACGATACGGCCAAACGATTCGAAGGCTACGGCTGGCAGGTGCTGCACATCGCCGACGTGAACGATCTCGATCAGATCGAAGGCGCGATCGCCGAGGCGCAGTCGGACACCGAGCGTCCGACGCTCGTGGTCACACGGACGCACATCGGGTTTGGCAGCCCGAAACAGGACACCGCCAAAGCACACGGCGAGCCGCTCGGCGCCGAGAACGTGCTGATCACCAAGAAAAACCTCGGCTGGCCGAGCCTCGAGCCGTTTTTCGTACCGGACGACGCGCTTGGCGAATTCCGAAAGGCCAAAGCCAAGGGCGCCAAAGTCCACGCCGCGTGGAACGGGGCGGCTGCGGCCTACAAGGGCGCGTTCCCCGGCGACGCGACGGAGCTCGAGCGGCGTCTGGCGGGCAAGCGCCCCGATGGCTGGTCGACGAAGATCCCTTCGTTCACCAAGGAGAATGGCAGCGTCGCCAGCCGCGCGGCGTTCGGCGCCGTCCTGAACGCGACGGCCGAGCTGCTGCCCGAGCTCGTCGGCGGCTCGGCGGACCTCACGCCGTCGAACAACACGTCGGTGAAGGCATGGAAGAACTTCGCGCCCTGCGACTACGCCGCGCGCTATGTGCATTTCGGCATTCGAGAACACGCGATGGCGTCGATGATGAACGGCATGGCGTTGCATCGCGGCGTGACCCCCTACGGCGGCACGTTCCTCATCTTCTCGGACTACATGCGGCCCGCCGTCAGGCTGGCCGCGATCATGAAGGCGCACGTCATCTACGTCTACACCCATGACTCGATCGGTCTGGGTGAAGACGGGCCCACGCACCAGCCGATCGAGCAACTGTCGACGCTGCGGGCGATTCCCGACATGACGGTCATCCGTCCGGCGGACGCGACGGAGACCGCGGTCGCCTGGCGCGTGGCGGTCGAGCACGACGGCGGTCCCGTGGCGCTGGTGCTCACACGACAGAAGCTCGGCTTCATCGATCGAACGGTGTATGCGCCGGCTGAGGGCTTGGAGAAAGGCGCATATGTTCTAGCCGATCCGCCGGCCGGCAACACGGCGCAGGTCGTGCTGATGTCGTCGGGGTCGGAGGTGGCACTGGTGCTCGAGGCACATCTCCGGTTGGCCGAAGAAGGGATCGCATCGCGCGTGGTGAGCATGCCGTCGCTCGAGCTGTTTGCGCGGCAGCCGGACGCGTATCAGCGCTCCGTGCTTTCTCCAGGCCTGCCGCGCGTGGCGATCGAGGCGGCGCACCCGATGTCGTGGTACCGGTGGGTGGGATCGAACGGCGTAGTCATCGGAGTGACGCGGTTTGGTGCAAGCGCTCCGTACGAGAAGATCTACGAGCACCTGGGACTCACGGTGCAGAAAATCATGGAAGCGGCGAAGACACTCGTGGAATGAGCCGGACGGTTTGTTTTTTTGTCGAAGGGGTCGACGCGGAAGCTCTGCAGCGAATCGAGTTCTACGCGCAAGACATTCGAATTCTGAGAGACGCTGGCTTCGACATCCAGTTCGCCTCGAGGCTCTCCGATCTCCGGCCCGCCGATCTGTTTTTCGTCTGGTGGTGGACCTGGGCGCTCGCCCCGATCGTGTACGCGAAGCTGCTCCGGCGTCCGGTCATCGTCACCGGCGTGCTGGACGTCAACTATTACCAGCCGCGTCCGTGGTGGCATAAAGCTGGCATGCGTCGGGCGTTTGCGATGGCGGATGCGAACGTTTTCACGTCGGAGCTGGAGCTCCGCGAGTTGCCGCGGATGTTCCGGGTCCGAAATCCGTCGTACGTGCCGCTCACCGTCGACGACGCATCGTACAGTCCCAACGGCCGCCGGCGTGACAACCTCGTCTGCACGGTGGGGTGGCTGCAGCAACCGAATGCCACACGAAAGTGCATCGCCGAGGTCATTCGTGCGGCCGCGTTGGTCCATGAACGACGGCCGGACGCGCGGTTCGTCATTGCCGGCGCCAAGGGAAATTTTGCCGACGAGGCGGCTGCGCTCATTCGCGACGTCGGCGCGGATGGCTACGTCCAGTTGCCCGGCGCGATCTCCAGGGAGGAGAAAATTCGTCTCATGCGCGAGTGCGCGGTCTACCTCCAGCCGACGCGCTACGAAGGGTTCGGCCTGGCAATCCTCGAGGCGATGAGCTGCGGCGCGCCGGTCGTCACGAGTCCGAGCGGCGCGGTTCCGGAGGTCGTCGGCGATACAGCGCTCATGGTCGATGGCACGTCTCCCGCAAGTATCGCAGACGGTGTGCTGCGCTACTTGGACAGCCCGACTCTCCGGGAGGAGATGGGACGCCGGGCGCGACGTCGCGCCGTCGAGCGATTCCGCTACGCGGAGCGCCGGGACAAGATGATCGCGCTCATCGAGCGCTTGGTAACGACGTAATCGGGAAATTTTTCATGACGCTGGCGCCGGACTACGACAAACTTGCCGTTCAGGATTTCTGGAATCGCCAATCGTGCGGCGAGGTCTACGCCACCGGCGAGACGCTCGCCGACCAGCTCCGGGCCCAGGCCAGCGCCCGCTACGAGCTCGAGCCCTACATCTTCGACTTCGCGCGGTTCGACGATGCGCGTGGGAAGGACGTGCTGGAGATCGGCGTCGGCATGGGCGCCGACCATTTCGAGTGGGCCAAATCATCGCCACGCTCGCTCGCTGGCATCGACCTGACGCCCCGCGCCATCGAGCTCACGCGGGCTCGGCTCGACGCCCACGGGCTGACGTCGACGCTCGAGTGCGGCGACGCCGAGCATCTCCCGTTTCCGGACGACTCATTCGACCTCGTGTATTCATGGGGTGTGCTGCACCACTCGCCCGACACGCCTCGCGCGGTCGACGAGATCTACCGCGTGCTCCGGCCCGGCGGGATCGCGCGCGTCATGATCTATCATCGCTGGTCGATCACCGGATATCTGCTCTGGCTGCGCTACGGGATGCTCACGGGTCTCAGCCTGAACGAAGTGTATGCACACTACCTGGAGAGCCCGGGCACGAAGGCCTACACGATCGACGAGGCGAAGCGTCTGTTCGCTCGATTCGACCTAATTTTTGCCCGCACCCGGCTCTCGTTCGGCGATCTGCTGCAGGGGGCGGTCGGCCAACGCCATGACGGCGCGCTGCTGCGTGTCGCGAAGCGGCTCTGGCCACGTCCGATCATTCGCCGGGTTCTATCGCGCCACGGTCTGATGCTGCTCGTGGACGCCCGGAAGGGCGCGCCGACGCCATGCGTCGCAGGAGAGCGGTGAACAGCTCGCCGTGGTCGCGGCGGTCGAAGTTCCGGCGCACATAATCTCGACCACAGCAGCCCATCTCGCGGCACCGATCGGGATCGGCCGACAATCCGCGGATCGCGTCGGCGAGTCCGCGCGCATCGCCGGGCCGGACGAACACTCCGCCCGCCGCGCGCTCCACGACATCGCGGATCACTCCGTCGATCGCGAGCACGACTGGCCGGCCGGCGGCGAGATAGTCGAACACTTTGTTCGGATAGGTCATCCGGAACATGGCGATGTTCTGCAGCGTCGCCACGCAGACGTCGGCCGCGCCGAGGAATGCCCGCATGTCGACCTTCGTCTGTGGACCGGCGAACGTGACGTTCTCGAGCGATCTGGCCCGGGCCGCGGCCTCGAGCTGCCGCCGCGCCTTGCCGTCGCCGACCAGGACGATGTGAATGCTCTCATCGTCGCGAAGCAGCGATGCCGCCTCGAGCAGGACGTCGAGATCGTTCGCCGGACCCATCGCGCCGGCGTACATGGCGACGAATTTGTCCGTGAGCCCATGCCGCGCGCGAATCGACGCCGCGGCATCCACGGCATCGACGCCGGCGACGAACATCTCCGGACTCACGCCGTTCGGGATCAACGTGATGCTCGCCGGCTTGATTCCTTTGCCTTCCAGATAGGCGACGTAGGCTGGCGAGTTGACGATGAAATGGTCGGCCCTCCTGTAGAGAAAGCGTTCCAGCCAGCGCGCCGCGGCGATGGCGTCCGGATTTCGGAGCTTCTCCATGGCGATGATGAACTCCGGCCAGAGATCTCGAATCTCCAGAATCATCGGCCGCCGGCGCAGCGCTGCGACGAGCCAGGCGGTGACCGCCTGGAAGATGGGCGGCGTCGTCGCCAGCACCACGTCGACGTCGCGGACACGGAGTCCGGCGACCAGCGACGACGTCGCGAACGTCACGAACGAAAGGAGCTGGCCCGCCATTCCCCGATGCATCGTCCGCGAGGTGGCGACGCGAAGCACACGTATTCCGTCGACCATCTCCTCCCGGCCGGTGAGCGATCCCGGCGTGCGCTTGGCGGACAGATATCCGAAGTCGCTCGTGACGACGCTGAAGCGGTCGCCGTGCTCGATGACGTGGCGGGCCAACTCGTAGTGGCGCGTGCCGCCCGCGTCGTCGGGGGTCGTGAACGCCTGGTGAATGAGCAGCGTGTGCGCGCCCGAGCGGCGCGTGTCATGCATCGCGCACGCCGCGTATGAGATATTGAAATACGAGCAGCGGCTCGAGCAGGCCGGCAGAGAGCGCGATCGCCACGCGCTTCCGTGGCGATTCCAGCCCCGACCCTCGAACGGCGTCCACGCGCAGACCCGCCTGGCGTAACAGTTGGGTTGCCGTCCGCTGGGTGAAGAACCGCAGATGTGTGCGGTCCATCAGGCCGGACTCCGCATAGTCCCAGCGCCCGCGCACCAGCAGCGGCAGCACGACGCGGAAGTGACGAACGTTGGGAATGCTGGCGATCAACACGCCGCCGGGCGCGAGGAGCCCGGCCAATCGGGTCGCGGTCCGCCACGGGTCGATCAGGTGCTCGAGGACGTCGAGGCACAGGACGACGTCGAGCGACGCGGGCGCGATCGGCAGATCCAGGTGTTCGATGTTGCCCTCGTAGACGTCGTCCAGGCGACCGCGGGCGGTCTCGGCAGCCTCGGCAACAAGCTCGACGCCGGCAGTTCGGTCACAGCGGCCGGTGGCCTGGAGATACGCCAGTGTATCGCCGCCGCCGCAGCCCACCTCCAGCACGCGGGCGGGCGCAGGCGGCAGCCAGGCCAGGACGAAGTCCGCGAAGTCCGCCATCAGGCGGCGGCCTCGGCGGCCCAGTCGCCGTAGAGGCTCGTGTAGAGCCCGTGCGCCGCGAGCAGCTCGGCGTGCGTGCCCTGCTCGACGATCTGCCCGT